>Ga0214542_1004738_pt1 | contig 26652 bp, 8 predicted proteins | sample CNSS1metaG_FD_160096 | JGI IMG/M metagenome (GOLD analysis project Ga0214542, IMG submission 160096) | Root nodule microbial communities from cowpea collected in UCLA plant growth center, Los Angeles, California, USA - CNSS1 | ecosystem: Host-associated > Plants > Roots > Nodule | place: USA...
TATATATATAGCTAGCTACGCTTTACCACTTGACCGTTGTTGCATAGTTAATTCGGTATATCTTCGTATAATTTTCAATCTTCACTTGGAAGTTCTTGATATTACTTTTTGTGTATATTGCTTCCTATGAATTATTAGCTCTTTTCTTTTTAGGCTTTCAACAATTTGGATTTCAAAAATTGTATCGTTTAGAATTCAATCATATAAAGACTCTCTTGTAGTCTTTAATCTATAGTGTCCTTTTTCCAATCTCGTGATTAGTTAATATTCATATGATAATATTTAGAATAATCAATCATAGAGGAATTTGAAATACTTCCTTATCTGGTATCAACTTCTATTATTATATTGGTATATTAATGACTTATAATATATTACCTGATGCCAACCTCTATCGATATCAACTTGCACAATGATCGTCAGTCATTACAAGACAAAGTAATGACACTCATAGCCTCTAATTTGTATATTACACTACCCTAAATTGAAGTAAAGATGGTTAAATCATATAAATGAAAAAACAAAAGTAAAGGAAAGATACAATACAAATACCTTGAGGTACATTCACGTGAGCTTTTAAGATCTTGCACTTGACCTACCAATCAATAAGTTGTATTCATAGTAAGCACTAAGATAAGAACATTTGATGTTAAAATAGATGACATTATATATGCTAGGTTTTAATAGTAGTAGACGTTTCTTAAAATAGACCTACCAATCTACTATTTGTTTAAAGTAAGTAGGGGACTTTTTTTGAAAGTAACAAAATCATGCAATGGTATAATATTGGACTGATATAACTACGACATGCCAATGATGATTGCATTGAAAATTAACTACAACATATTTAAATAGCCAGAAGTATAAGTAATTCAATAAAGATGAACTTACTTATATATATATATATATATATATATATATATATATATATATATATATATATATATATATATATATATAGGGTTAAGTATGTTTTTAGTCCCTGAACTTTAATGCACAATTCAACCATTCCTTCTTATTTAACATGTTTTCACAATATCATTATCTAACAATTGAACCATATTCTACAATCTATTTCTCATATTTGAAGCAAATAATACATATACAAAAAATAACACAAAACTTGTTCAATGATTTAATTGTAATATTTTTTCATAACAGACCACTAAAAACAATTTCCACACCTTAATATTTTAATTATTACTCACTAAATTGTTCAATGATAATTTTAATTATTATTTTATTGATAAATCCTAATGTTTTATTCACATATACTCTTGTAATAAATATACACACTATACTTTTAATGTTTCATATATATCACTTCTCACTAAAAACACTACATATTTTTCTCTCTCTCTCTTTCTATATATATATATTACTGCCAAATCTCTTATAATGTCATTAAAATAATCATTTTTAGAACCTACTAATATCAATAATTGTATATATTCATTCAATCACACTAATATTCAATAAATTATTACAACACTTAAATGTTTATTAGTTACCCTAACTTAACTCTCTAGTGAGAGAAAGTGCAAAACATCAATTGATAGGTGATAAAGAAACTAGGTCATGATGTTAGGATCTGAGAATGAAGAATAATGAATGTAAATAAGGTGACAAATAACACAATGAAGTAGATGAGAGAAAATAAGTAATATGTAGGAAAGAAAAGTGCAACAAATGAAGTTTTGGGAAGGTTTTTAAATACATACTACTATAATGTTAGGACCAATCATCATTCAAAGACTAAATGACAACAATTTTTTTTTGTTATTGTTATTGATTTTCGTTGATTTTCAAAATATCATTGTCTACAGTGTCCCATAATTATCATCAAAAAATATTATTGTTCTTACCATCATTTTTTTTGGGCTGATCTGAGGTTGGACTTGTCGCCAACTTATATTTGAGCTTTTGATCGTCAAAAGAGTTGGGAAGTCCACATGTAAAGACTTCGACGTTCAAGTCAGTAAAGAATATTTTGGGAGTATGAGAGTAAAGAATGAGTACCAATTAGATTACTCCTTGTGATAGGTGGTATTTATAGGCTTTAGTGGGCCTCTTAGTGTGTGGAAAATAATAACAACTCAAATAAGTTCAAGATTTAGTTTATCATATTATGGGTTCTATTTATATTATCATAAATATTATTTTTCGCTGATTTTATAGGTGTTAGTATTTCATATAGATCTCACACTTGGATCTCTACTTATTGGGCCTAACAATAATAATAAATTTGGGTCAGGTAGGTACAAAAGCCCTTCGAGCTTGAAAGTCAATAACTTTTGTAGGTGGACCACATTATTAATGAACAAGTTTATATGTTAGTTTTAGCTTTTTATATGTTGCTTTTATCTCTAAAAGAAGTTGCATGTTGCTTTTAGCACATTCTCGAGTTATACTTGGGCATTTATATCGTCATGTTTTTGGACACTTAATTTATACTCAAATGTTTTCGTGTAAGTCCATAATCAAACACTCGTAAGTCCATAATAGGACACTCGTACGTCCTTGGTCAGACAAACGTAAGGTACTTGGAGTGTTTTCCAAGTTCATAATCAAACACTCATGCTTAGATTCACCAAGTAGTCACATATTTTGACGCTCGTGCTCAAATTTATTGAGTAGTCACATATTTTGACACTTATACTCATATTTACCAGATAGTCATAAGTTTGAACACTAGGCTCGGATTTACCATGTAGTTGCAAGTTTGGACACTTGGTTCGGTTTTACTAAATATTCGCAAATTCAAACGTTAGGCTCAAATTTACTGAGAAGTCACAAGTTCAGACCTTGGGCTCAGATTTATCGAGTAGTCACTTGTTCAAACATTATTCATGTACTTATAGAACTTAAAGTTTAACATGGAATAAAATGGAGAATTTATTGAATGTATATGTTGTATGTCTCTTCAAAACATTACTAGACAAAACCTACCTAAAAAAAATCTAACCTAAGGGAAAATAGTACACCCTTATTTGCATCGATGTGCTACAATAGTTAGGTATATATGATGTTATAAGCCCCATTTTGCACTACTTGTATAACATCTGTCTCAGCCAATTTCTTATCTTTGTGTGCCCCGTTCCCACATTTTTGCAGTTTCGATTCACCCAACATCAAGCAATTATCAATGGAATAAACGAATTTGGACTATAGAGTATAATTGTTAATCATCTATTTAATCATTATCACATTTTATTTTTTGTTTGAGAAACATTTTGTTTATGTGGTCGGCATTATCATGCTTCTTGATTTGATTCATGAGTATGGACTTTTGGTACTTGAGTTGGCTCTTTAATTTTTGACCGAGGATCTATATGGATATCTACCTAGTCCTCCCTGTGTAATGTTGGTATCTCCACTCAAATGTATTGCTCGTTGTCTTTAATTAATATTAGAATTTGCAAGGCCTTTGATGAAATGGTATTATCAAGAGTTCTAATGTAATAGGAGGCCATCTTCAAGTTTATCTATTCTTATTTCTCTAAGCCTAAGCTTGTTCCTTTACTCACTTGTGTTGTCATGCAAGTCTTCTCTTTGCTACATCTTCTCATATTCGAACCTCTTCTCGTATTTCATGTATGATGTTTAGACCAAGTTGGCGATCCTTCTTATTGTGTTCCTTGTCAAAGTGTTATCTTGCCAAATGCTAGTAGTGGGTAATTCCATTTTCTTGTGAGGAGGATTTTGGTAAAGTTTTTGGCTTTTAATGAAGGATGGTGTAACTTGATATTGGGATCATCCAAATTTCCAATTGTGTGTGCATAGAAGTTTTCTAGAGGAAAATATTATTGAAAGTTTACTAAGTAGACTCTAAGGAAAGAAAGGTAAGTAACAAATGGACAAGGTTAAGAACCTTGTCTTTCCTAGCCAAAGTTTTCCTCATACCTATTTTACAAATTCCCTCATAAAATTCTCAAAAAGATTTCAAATTCTTAGCCATGTGCAAAACAGAATTTTTCAGAATTTGTTAATTTTGGCCTTATTCTAGAGGTGTTTGTAACTTTAAACAATTTGTTTTTACACCTTAAATGAGTTTTATCTTAACTTCAGCTGCATGAACAAACATTGGAATATCCAAAAATAATTTATGCAACTAAAACACACTTTTTAAGACATTTTTATCTCACAAGCTCAAATAGCATAATTATCAAAGATATCAATTAAATTAATCATTTAAGAACATAATTAAATTAATAATTCAAAATTAAAGATTAAATGAAGGCATAAATATGCACACATCACCATGACATAAAAAATATGCTAGAGAATATTATTCGTACTTCACCCTCCTTCACATAAGTTTTTTCTCATACTTTATGGATAACGACGATCAATTCGTAAGTTATCATTATTGTAGGCTTCATCAAAGTTTTGTCTTCTTCAAAAAGCTTCTCTAAGTTCTACCATTTTCATAACATGGGATGAGAATGACGTCTCTTTACTTGATGATTGAGGGGTACAATGATGAGTTTGTATCCTTGTATTGTGACAAATGACAAAGCTTAGTATGAAACACTATTCCTTTCAGTGTAGAGAATGTTTTTGATTGGTCCAATTACTTTTGGTTTGCGATAATAAGTAAGAATTTCCTTCTTATTTTTGTTGGTTTAGTCCAATGCAGAAGTAACTTTTTTGACATGAGTCCTCTTTGACCACTTCACAATGAAGGTGACCAAGTATTGGTCATGCACTTGCAACTTTGGAGTCTCTTTCTTCTTCCCTTTGCTACATTTAGAGGGATTATATAGAATAAAATACAAGAAATCCAAAGAAAGAATAACAATGCATTATTAAGGTAATCTAGAACGAACTCTATTAAGATAGACTCGTTGTTATTCATTTGCCACAACATATATAATATAAATTGATTACATAAAATGAGATTGTGATTTATACTTAACAGCCCTAGAATTCTTGTAATGAGCAATCATGTAACAATTTATTGTTAATATATAATAATAATATCTTAATGATTTAATACGATATTTGTAAGGCTCAATTTTCTGTCCTAATGTTTTAAGGGCTGCTTTTAATCTAATGGGCCTAAGGGCTGGCCCAAAGAGGAAAACTAAACCCTAATCTGCCCTAACGTTTCCATTTTCCTCACTTTCAGAAACAATCTCTCCTTGCCTCCTTGAGCAGCTACAACTCTCTCCTAGGGTTTAACCGTCAACCTTCTTCAAGCTAGCTCAAGCTAGGTTTCCACTCCGCGTAAGTCATTCCTCAGCTCATGCTTCCCCTTTCTTGGCCTATTTCCGTTTTTACCATTAGGGTTTCGTAGTAACTCGTTCCTATTTTGTTTGACCGATTATTTTTAGCTCTTTGGCCCATCCTTAGGACAATTGTGCTCACTGTGTGCGTATCGGAGTATTCCGCTAACTTATTTCCAAGTAAGGGAAACTAGACCCTACTATGTTTTCCGTGAACTCTACTTATTTTATGAGTATTTGATGATTGAATGGACTGTGTGGATATATGAGTGGATGAAAACGCATGTTTGATTTGTTTGGGGGTGTGTGGGTGGCTGTTACTCGAGAGAACAGTGGTGAGCACTGGTTTTCTCGCCCAAGTGAGCCTACCTCGCCTAGGCGAGATTAACAAAGGCTCGCCCAGGTTTTTCCACGTGAATGGTTGCTCAGGCGATTAGCTCTATTTTTTAGCGAGAGAGTGTCTCACTCAGGCGAGGAGGGTCTCGCCTAAGCGAGAATGCGCAGAAGCCACTACACCTGTAAGTCGAGATCTCGCCTGGGCGAAGGGAGCTCGCCTGAGCGAGACCCTTCAGCCTGAGCGAAGAGGTGGGCGAGAGTGCGTTCTGGTTTGGTGTTTTCCCTGTTCTTGGATGTTTGGCTTGTATTTGATTGGATTATTATATAATGGCATGAGGGGAACGAATATGCATGAGTGGGAGGGTGTATGAGTTATGAATGAAGAACTTGAATAATTCTTGGCATGAAATGAACATGAAATGGTTGGTTATGAAAGTGGCATGGTAATAAGATGAGTTGAAATTCTATATTCATGGATGGAGTATGATGAGTTGGTATGGGTTTGACCTGGAATATGAAAGAGGTTGGTTATAAAGGTTGACATAGTATATATACATGCATGATAAATATTACCTGGTTGTTTGAATATGTTTGGTTTGTGGTCAGTGCGTAATTCCTTGAAATCTTAGGTGAGATTTCAGGGTCGTGCTTTAGTGGTCAGGATGTAATTCCATGGCCCCTGTTAGTGGGTGTCCATGGTGATGCCCCATCTATATAGTCTGGTAAGGATTCAAGGTAAGGTTGCATCCTAACACTCTAAGGAGTCAGTTAGTCTCACTTAGAGCGGACTGACTCTTGTGGTGAGAGTAGCAAGAGGCTGAAACTCATTAAGGGCTAACCTTGTGCGTGGGGGATTGAAACATTGTAACACTTAGCTCGGGGGTGAGCAGCTCGAGGGTGAGTAGAGATATCCACCACAAGTGCACGCATCCGCTGAATCCAACCAAATTATATGTATCCGGATGAGTCGAATCGAGTCTTAGTGTATTGATTGGAAAGTCATAACATGCTTGGATGATGTATGTATATTTGACTGTGAAAGTATACCTGATTGCATGATAAAACTACTTGGCTCTAGCTTACCCTTCTGTTTGTTTGTTGTGTGATCTATATGTGCGGTTCTTCTCTTTTTGCAATGATCATCAACTTTTGATGTGAGCAGATGCGAGAACTACCCGCGGTCATCAAGGTAATGGAGGTTTCGCTGCTTAGTCGACTGGACTTGGGCTCTGCTCTTTATGTCTTTTGCTAGGGCTATAGCCCATGTATTATATTGATTAGTATTGTGTTTCTGGTTACATTAGACCTTATACCTTGTTTTGTTTTGGCATCGCTGTGTATCTCAGGATTTTCTTTTTATAACTCTTGGATATATTTGAGGAGTAAGTCTTTACTCTGTATCTTTGCTCGTATTATTATATTGTGTGACGTGTCAAAATTTATTTATTAAACGAGACGTTACAATATTAAATTAATTTAATGTTCATACTTGAATGTATTATTCTATACCCAAATGTTAGTATACTCAGATATTGATCTCATGTGTGCATATGAGTATTGGGACAACGACGAAAGTGATTCAATTTCAATTTTTCCTTAAGTGAAAAGTCCAAACTTTTTGGATAATTAATCACATGACAATTTATTAATATTTTAATTATAGTTTTTCTCATTTTGGCTTTATCGTATATCCCTCAAGATGTGATAATTTATATCTTTGAATTTTCATATCAATAAAAGTTTAGTACATTGGATGGTATAACTTTCATATTGTGTTCGGGATATGTGTATGAATGGGAACATGTGATGGCTTCATGTAGAAGGGGCATGTGGAATGTGCATGCAGAAGTTATTAAAATAAAGGAAAAAAATGGTTTCGATGTAATTATTCTACATTTTTCTTAATAAAATACTATATTTTACAAAAATATTAATGTAGAAAATAGGTGGCGTGTCAAAATAGAATTCATCATAGTCACTGAAATTTTTTATCATGAATGCTCTTGGAAGCACAAGATGATAGTCAATAGTGATGGACTATGATTATGCAAGATGATGATCATATAAAATGTGAAGGCATGAAAAATTTTTACTTCAGCTCCACGATGAACACCAAATATTTTAATTGGAAATTTACCAAGTTGAATCGAGGTGGTTGAACTTGTCGCTCATTTGTATCTGAGCTCTTGATCGCCAAAAATGGGGGAATCCACCTGCAATACTCAAGTTTATATGAGAGTAATGAGTATTGGATTAAATTACTCTCTGTAATAGACGGTATTTATAAGTTTTTGTGAGTTTGTTAGTATGTAAAAAATAATAACAAATAAGATAAATTCAACATATAACAATAACTTAAAAAATATAATAACTAAATTTGGTTTACAATAACATGAGTTATGTTTACATTACCATAAATATTATTTTTTCTTCATTTTAGAGATATTAATATTTTATACAGATATCATACTTGAATATCTGTTTTTATTGAACCATTTTAGGCCAGACAATAATAATAATTTTGGGTTGAATAGGTACAATTATCAATATTTTTTTTTACTGGAGCATATGCTATTTCAAATTTCGTAGATAATTGAGAATTTTTTTTTAGTGAGACGTTTTCAATTTTATTTTATATGTTCAAAATATTCCAAAATCACGTCACATTAAAAATAATACTTCTAAATATTGAATTGTGGATCATATTGCATTTATATATTAATTAAACATCAATACGTAATTAAATAATGTAAAATATGCATGTATTCTACGTTAAGTATATATAATACTAACCAATTTAAGAAATACACCACTCTAGTAATTAATACAAAATTTGTATCATATATTTTCCTTTTGTTTTCTATTACTAGAAATTGGTGTGTGGCATTAGTTTTTTCAATGACAGGGGATCACGATTATCATCAACAGTAACAGACAAAAGACGTCCCATTGATTAAGAGAAGAAAGTGATGTGTGGTGTGTTGTGGAACCCCAAAAGCTGGGTAATGGGGAACTCAAAGAGGAAATGCACTGGCCCAACCAAACAACAAGCATCTCGCATCTCATCTTTACTTTCGCACTTTTTCGGATAAATATATGATGCTCCTCTATCTACTGTGAATGTATCAAGACTTAACCACTTTAGAATAATCTTATTATATTAAACTTAGATCCGCAGATAAGACACGGTGATGTAGAAATATGTTCGAGAGTAAAAGATTTTAATAAAGTAAGAAAGTTCATGTTGTTTTCTGATAATAATATACACTTATTAAAATAGATCAATCATATTCAACTCATTTATACATTAATATAATATATGACTCACATATTAATTAAGGATTATAAAGTTCCAGACAAATCACTTGTGTTTCATATGGCCTTTAAGTTATCCCATAGCCGCACAACAATATATTATATTTATTTTTAGACCTCGGTCTATCACTTTTAACAATAAGGACTAGTGCCACGTTAATAAAAAACTAGTGTCACAAGACCACAATAATAATGTGACATGAAAAATATAAATAGTGTAGTCTTAAGTATAGCTATTTCTAATTGGTCCAAAAACTATTTTTTTTTCAGATTACTCAAAAAAATAAAATGTAAACGTTGTGCAATACAGGCACAAAATAAGATAACAAACATCAACTTACTTTTTACTTTTTACAAAGAAATTCAAACGCTGCAAATGTCAACAAAATTATAAAATATAAAATATAAGTAAGAGTCCTGAACACAATATGTGTATCGAATACAATATATATCATGAACATATCTAAATATCAAACCCCTCACTAAATAAGTGAACTAGTATGAAATCAGGATTTTTATACTTTACAAAATACTATTTATTCTAAACCTTTTTATTAATATTTAGGAACTTATAATCTCAATGAATTTTGAAATTAATCATATTCATATTATTTTTTTAGTAAAGAACTCTTAAATTATTTACCAAATAAAATTTCTAATAGTTCATTATGAGAAAGTATGCATTTAGCGTTGGTAAAAAATATAGTAATAAGCAAAAGTTGGCACTAAATAATCATTAGTGTTATAGTAATAAGTAAAAGTTGACACTAAATAATCGATACTGTCAAATTTGTATCGTTCACATGTGTGACTCTAAAATCATAAATGTTAATTTAATAGTGTCAGTCTTTAAAGTCGACTCTCTGAAGCATAGGTTTAGTCGATGCTAAGTTATCACTAATTTTTAATTTGATTTTCTTTGCTTGTTAAGCCAATGTTAAAATATATTTCATCTTAATATTTATTTAGTTTTGTATCGGCTTGATTGATGCTAATGATAGTAAATAAAAAAAAGAAACATGCTTGGTATATTTTTTAACAAAAATGATTGTTAAATAAAAGAAATATAATAGATGAAAGAGATGAATGTGTATAAAGGAAATGAATGTGGACGAGAGAAATGAGTATGAAGAAGGAGATATGGAGAAGAATGTGGATGAATGAGAAGAGGAGAATAAATAGATGAAGAAGATGAGAAAATATATAATTTAGAACCCACATGGATTTAAAATATATAATTTAGAGTCAGAGTTTATTTGATGCTAACTTAAATATATATAAATATTAAAAATAGATGAGGTGATCATATGCTGAACCCAAACTAACCTTATTTATTTTATTTTTTTATAAACATCCACCAAGTCAATACTAACTTAAATAAATAAAATATTAAAAAAAAAGTTTAATGTCTACTAAACCAACAATAACCTTATTTATTTTAGATTTTTTATATATTTAACATTGGCTTAGCCAACATTACCTAAATTAGGTTAGCATCATTTAAGCCGACGCCAACCTCTTTTATTTTTCATTTTTACTTTAGTTTTGTTTTTTTTAAGTTAGTGTTCACTTAGTCTATACTTTTTTAAATAGATATAAATATTAAAAATAAATAAGGTTAATATCAGTTAAGTGAATATTAATCTTATTTATTTTAGTTAGCACTTGTTAAACCAACACTAACACAAATATTTATTTAATAAAAAAATAAAAAATAAAAATATTTTTATATATTTTTAGGTTTTTAGTTTTTTAGTTTTTTTTTAATTAACTTTTTGTGTTGTGTTATAATAATCAAATCCAAATTTATGTTTTCTTTTTATTGTTTTATCAGCTCCATCAATCACATACAAATAATTGACAAAGTTTTGCAACCATTTCTTGATTAGATGTATGGAAAAACAACAATGAACTCCAAAACTATGAAAGTAGCTTTTGTAAACTACCAAGATATATCTTCTCAAGCCAACATTTTTGGGACTTCTCATGTATCAGGAACAGTTCACGTTTTCTAGGACAATTTACAAACTCAATGAAATATTATTGTCCATTTCAAAAAAGTTATAAGAAAAAAACCACAAATGTTTATATGCATTCTAAGATGTCCATATCTCTTTTAGTTTCTATTTTCCTTTTGTTTGTTTGGCTTGTTTGCATTCTACACGTAACTCAACGTCCACAAATTCAAGAGTCTCCTTTAATATGTATTAAAGTCTATTAATTCTTTTGTTAAAGCTATAATTTGAAAAAAAAAATGTTCATGCCTTGAAGAAATCTTCGTTGCAAAAGTTATATTCACAGCAAAAAATTTCAGATCCGAGTTTTATAAAACATTTTTATTGGAATATATTAACATGACACAAAATTTAAGACGGTAGATATTAAATTAGATTCTATGTTAAAACAATAGAAAAATATCTTTATATTTTGAAAAGATATATTTCTATCAAAAATAAAATAAAATATTGAGTCTTATAATATTTTTAAAATAAAAGTTGCAAAGAAATAAATAATGTGATATAGTGAAACTTACAAAAATAAATTAAGATCTAATAAAATTGGAGCTGTTAAAACGGATAATCCGGCTCGACCCGGTTCAACCCATCACGGGTTGATTATTTAGTGAGTCAACCGAACCCGACTTGACTCACTTATTAGCTAGCCAACAAAATTTAAACTCGACCTGGCCCATCACGGGTTGGTGGATTAAATGTGTTGGCTCAAAGATTCAATTAATTAAAAAAGTACAATTTTTTTTTCAGTCAAAACTAAATTATAATTCTAATTAAAATCTAAATAAACTTTAATACAATTCAAATACAAACCAAAATCACAAAAATACAAATTATCTATGTGTTGGCTAAAAAAAATAACCTAACATGACCCAAATGCAAAACCCAACTTAATGAAAAAATACTTGTGACCCTTTATTTACGGGTTAATGAGCCAACCCGACTTACCACGGGTTCAACCCAGGTGAGCCGGGTTCTAAATGAATCGAGTAAAAAATTAATCCATATTAAAATTTATAAAAAAAATTTAACCCAACCTGAACCCGTGGTGAGCCAGATTCGCTTGCAGATTTCAACCCATCTTGATAGCTCTAAATAAAGTAATCTGAGATCTGTCATTAATTTTATATTTTGTACCACATAAGCTCTTCTGTCTTATTTTCATTGTAGGAACTAACATAATCAAATTCTATTATCAGCTTAAGAATTATAAACAATTATATTTGATTTGTTTTTTGGGTAGAGGCTAAGATTATTATTTTCCAAATTAATAAGAAAAACCAAATTTGTCTAAAGTAAAAATATAAGTAAAATTTATCTAAAAATATAAGTCTCATATAAACCCAAATAAAACTCAATTTTCCAACATGTTTACTAAGCATATTCTTGAAACGTTGATATTGGGAGTGAGGATGAAGAAAGGAACACCACACGTTGCCTTCAACTATAGAATCATATGGCTAACAAAATTTATAGTGAATTGCAAAAAGCGTGACATGACAAAGTTAAGGTTTCACAAACTTTTACAATATAAATATTAAACATTACTTCGGGTTGGGATCAGATTCTCAAAAACTTCTAACTCTATTTTCCTACATTTTACTTAATTTTATTCACCAACATTATCCACTCACTCAATTTAAACCCATCATCTATTATGTACAGATACGATACGTGTATCAGATACGACATGTATCCGATACGTCGATATATTTATCTTCAAAATAATAGGATACGATACGTAATATATGAATATTGAAAATTGTACAATAATTCTTACAAACATAATAAATATATGATTGCTAATGTGTGAATACAAATTTCCTGATTAGAAACCAATTATTTTGGTAGCCAAAACCTGGTAGCTAATGTTAGTGACTAATTTAAAAACCAATTCATAATTGAAACTATTTTAATTATAAATTTAAAGATCAATTATAATTTTTTGAAACTATTTTAGTTGTCAATTTGGTCACTATATGATGACTATTTTTTTTTTCATTAAAATTAGTCATCATTCAAAGATTTTATTATAATGTATTACGACTTTATAAATTAGATACTTCATTAATAAATATATCATATAAAGTATTTATCACGATACCTATCTGATAAGAACTTGACAGTGGATCATAACCGATCAAAGATACTACATCTTTTACGGGTCTCTTGAAATCGGTCAGTTGCATTTTTTTTCTCACGCAGTCTTTTGAAAAGGTAATTTATAATCAGTAGTTTTAATACAATAATCAAATATTAATAATTAATTATAACAAATAATACTTTTCTTTAGATCAAGTTAAAGATGGAAAAACGGATTAATCTATCCTTTTTAAGATAGAATTGACTGACCCACCATAGTAAATTAAGTTAAAAATATTTACCCATCTGTCTAAAGGATGGATCAGTTGACTAATAAACCGACCCTTTAATATTTTTAAAATTTTGTACTAACATAAAAAAGCATGTTGATATTTACTTTAATGAATTCAACATATTAGTAAAATTCAGTCGTTATATAAATGGTTTATATATTTTTTGTGTTAATATAGTAAAATACTGAATTAAAATATTATAATTTAGATCGAAAAGTAATTGTTTACTTGTTTTATTTATAAAAAATTCACGTCCAGTTAATTTAGTTCACCAAAAAATAACTTGAACTTGTATCGAACAAAAATTCTCGAGCAACACAACATCATGCTGATTTTTATAACAAATTTAGTTCTTTTTACTAGTGTTTAATAGAGAAATCTTGGACTATGTTCGACTAACACGGGTTTTTACTTATTAACAAGGAAATTTTTTAGTTAACTTTGATTAAAAATTCGGTCAATAAATAATTTCAAATAGTTAAAAAAATTAATAGTTATGATTAATATTAATAAAAAAATAATATCAGTTAATGTTAATAAAGAAAAACTTTTATTAACTACATCCAACAAAAAAATAACCTCCACCAAAGTAAACAAAAAAAAAACCTCCTAGTAATATTTTTGAATTATTATAGAAAAATATTTTGTGTGTCATTACAATACTTATTCAAACAAAGTAATTAAATTCAATAAATTTGAACTTTGTTTTCCCAAGCAATCATTTAAAAAGTAAAACAACTTATTAAATTAAAAAAAAATTATTTTAATTTTCTTTAAATTATAAAAGTCACCCTTCAAACATTGTAAAATAGAAAATATAGCATTGTTTTTTAGTTTATTTCATCAACTTGGTGCATTCCAACAGCATCCTTTTAATTTTGGTTTCCCTACAAATGGCCCCATGAAAGGAAGAAAAAATTGGGAGTTTTGGATGAGACTGCAGGAAAATGACTCTTCTCCTACCCAACTTGTACCCATGAGAGAGACGTGTTGGATCACTCAAGATTTGTTTTTCCATAACAGTTAATCAAGTTAAGGTAATGCTCTCCCACGCTTGTCTAAGTAAGCAGAGGCAAATTGGTGAAACACCGACACACTTAACCTAAGCAAATCCATCATCCGATAGCCCAATAATTGTACCCAATAGTTCCAACCACTCATACACATGTAAGAGTTTTACTATAACAATAATTTATGTACCTTCTTCAGCTAAGTAAAAACAATACATCTAATAGATTTAATTAGTAATTTGATTTTTAGATTTCAATTTAGCATTTAGTTTTTTTTTACTCAATATTTTTTTTTATTTTAAATAAAGTTAACGTGGTTTCTTATGTTAAATCAACATTAACAATGTTAAAAGGTGATCATGTGTCGGTTGAAATCTTATTCTCCCATTTCTTTCTTGACAACATAGTCCTACCACTCACCCTCCTCCTCCCTTCCCACTACTAACGTTGTTCTCGAATCCCTTATTCTTTCTTAGCTCCTCCAAACCCTTTTACCTTCCCCAAACCTACCATCTCATCCGTACACCCGCAATCATTACAAACCCCAAGCATCAACTTCACTTATGCTAGGGCTTGTCACTACCGAACCAACGTAAGGCCCATTAAAAATTGTGTTGTTCCCTCTGCCCTAAATTAAAGGGGCTACCCTTGAAAGTGGGCCTAAGGCCGGCCCAACAGATAAAACTCCTAAGTCTGCCCTAACCCTAACACTCCTTCTCATTTTCAGAAAATTGTTCCTAGTCTTAAGAGCCGTAACCGTCCTTCTATCTCTATTAGGGTTTGCACCACCGTTCGAACTAGTTCCTTCTTCTCTACGTAAGTGCTCCCTCTCTCTGTGCCTGTATTTCCGCCACTGTTACTCTAGGTAACTCATGTTTTCCGCTGTTGGTTATATTTTTCCAACTCTTTGTGTTGTCCCTCGAGTTACCGCGTTTCGCTGTTTGGGGTCAAGGTCCTGTGCTAGTCATTTCCAGGTAGGAAAGCTCTGGGCCATTCTTGTTTTTCGTTTTTCCTTGTTGTGCAGCTATTATTTTGAGGTTATGTGGTTGGTGTGATATTATGATAGTTGTGGATGTATGAGTATCTTGGTTTTGGACTGGTGTGGATGGCTGTTGCAGGAAAACAGTGGCGAGACCTGATAATCTCGCCCAAGCGAGCCACTCTCGCCTAGGCGAGATAGAGAGGGACTCGCCCAGACCCTTTTGAGCGAGCGAACATCTCGCTCAGGGAGGAGAGGCTCGTCTAAGCGAGAATGCGGGGTGGTTGTTGTTCTGTGTGCGTCGAGCTCTCGCCTAGGCGAAGGGAGCTCGCCTGAGCGAGAGCTTCTCGCCTGAGCGAGACCCTTCAGCCTGAGCGAGGGGCTGGGCGAGGCAGGGCGCTGTTTGGTTGTTTTGTTGCTCTTGGATGATTTGTATGTGCTTGGGTATGATTGTTATGATGAGAAATATATAATGAATTTCTATGTATGAATGACATGATTCATGAATGGTGCATTATGGATGTGGTGTGAATTTGGCATATGAACTAAATGAGATGGTTAGTGTTAAAGTGACATGGTGTTGGCATGATCTGAAATCCTATAACTATGGTTGGAGAGAAATGGTTGGGTATGGAACCACTGAGAAAGAAATGAAAAAGGGTGAATTATCAAGAGATGGTATGTGATGTATATATAAATGTGTAAATACTCTTTATCGATTGGTCTGGTATGCTTGGTCCGTGTCAGTGCGTAATTCCTTGGAAATCCCTAGGTGGGATTTCCGGGTCGTGCTCTAGTGGTCGAAACGTAATTCCATGGCCCCTGTTAGTGAGTTTCCATGGTGGTGTCCCATCTGTATAGCTTGGTAAGGATTCAAGGTAAGGTTGTATTCTAACACTCTAAGGGGCCAGTTAGTCTCATCTAGAGCGGATTGATTCCTATGGTGAGTGTAGCAGGAGGCCTGAAATTCACTAAGGGCTAACCTTGTGGTGAGGGAAATTGATTCATTATAACACTTGTAACACATAGCTCGGGGGTGAGCAGCTCGGGGGTGAGCAGAGGTATCCACCACAAGTGAAAGCATCCGCTGAATCCGATCAGGTTATATGTATCCGGATGAGTCGAGTCGTGTCTTAGTGTATTGTCTGAGAAGTCATAACATGCTTGGTTGATACATGTATATGGTATGGTGAATATATATTTTGATTGTATGGATGAAATCTTTTGTGCTCTAGCTTACCCTACTTTCATTGTTGTGTGTTCTGCTGTGTGGTACTCTCTTTTGCGATAATCATCAACTTGTTGGTGTGAGCAGATGCGAGGAACACCCGTGGGCAACAGGGAGGTGGTGATTCCGCTGCATAGTTCGCGTGGACTAGTTTCTAATTTCTTTATGAGTTTCTTTAGGGCTATGGCCCATGTATTTTTTTCGTCCTTATATTTATATACCTTAGTTAAACTCTTTTTCCAGTTTTCTTTTAGGCATCGTGGTGGGTCTTGGGTTGTAAGGAATTGAGTTTCAAACTTCCGGACTGCGTTAGTATGTTATCTTTATGTGACGCTACCTTTAATTTCGCTTATTAAATTAAATGGGGTGTTACAATTTGATTTTTAGATTTAAATTTAGCATTTAGTTTTTTTTACTTAATATTTTATTTATTTATTGTAAATAAAGTTAACGTGGTTTCTTATGTTAAATCAACATTAACAACGTTAAAAGGTGATCATGTGTCGGTTGAAATCTTATTCTCCCCTTCTTCAACTCTTTCTTTCTTGACAACATAATCCTACCACTCACCCTCCTCCTCCCTTCCCACTACTAACGTTGTTCTCGAATCCCTTATTCTTTCTTAGCTCCCTCAAACCCTTTTACCCTCCCCAAACCTACCATCTCATCCGTACACCCGCAATCATTACAGACCCCAAGCATCAACTTCACCTATGCTAGGGCTTGTCACTACCGAACCAATGTAATATACTTATAGGCCCAACGTGAAGTACTCAGTTATTCCCCTCACAATATCGCCACCTAGTTTGTGTTGATTCCACTATGCTCAATGAACAACATGTATCCCACTAACACTAGTAGAAACAGTGATAAAGAATCCATTTTGTAGATTTGATTGCTCTTTTGGATCTCTATCCTTTTATTGTAACTGTGTTTTTGCCACTACACCATATCTATCACCCTCACACCCGTGTTTTCACAATTGAAGTAGTGAGGAAATAATGCACTTACTATTCAAGATTCATGGTGATGCAAGGTCGGGAACAATTAGAATTTGAGAGGAGTAGACGAAAGAGGAAGGATTAAGGGGTCGTTAGTGAGAGGAATAAGTGAAATTTGGTTGTCATAAGGAGAAAGAGGGAGAAGGGATTGAAAAGAGCCCAAAAGGAGTTGAAAAGGAAGAAAACAATTTGAATTGACCAGTGGTTACCTTCTAATGTCGTTAAAGTTAATTTAACAGAAGATACCACATTGACTTTATTTAAAAAAAATAAAAAAACTAGGGACAGATGAATCATATAACTAACTATAAGGACCAATTTATTAATTAATCCAAAAATTTAATACTATTAACCAATTCTTCCATGAAACTCCTAAGTATGGTATCTAATATAAATCAATTAATTAGCACATTATGTGTTACCACCTATATTAAAGCCTAATAATTTGATTATTTACATTATATATCAAATATAACAAATCAAAAGATAATTATGATCTTATCAATTTTAAATTAAAAGCTCTAACAATCTATATAATAGCATTATTTTAGGGAAACTCCTTATTGTTTCTACAACGTTTACGTTATGATTTATTTTCATACATTTACTATCTTTACAATTGGAACATGATTTGTAGATGAACTTATGTTCAATTTTCACTTATAGCTTATTTATATAGATAATTATTTTCTAATTTATGGCTCAAATAGTATAAATTGATGATTTTGTGAAACTTTTCATTTTCTCGTAAGAATATTTGACATTTGTCATAAACCATTTGTGCAATTTTTTCCAAAGACATGAGTCAAAGTGAAATAGAAGCTTATACTCTTCTTATAAAGAACTAAACTAAATTGTGTAGTGCATAAGTAATATAACAACTACAAAACAAATTTTATATTACTACACCTAAACTCACAGGCTATGTTCAGTTTTCCCTTAAGAAAATTGCTTAAAAGATTTCACTAACCAACACGTGTATACAAACCACTTCTGTTTACTACATGTAGACAAGTCACTCTTGGTTATACACTCTTAACCCTTCCAAGAGATTAATGCCTTACAAAATGAAACAACAACATTCTCAAAGAGAGAATAGTGTAAGCTCATAAAGATTAACTCATAATATAAATAACTACAATAGTTTCGTTCACCCATAAAGAACACTTGGTGCAAATCGATCACTAAAACATATTATGAATTATTGATGGTAGTTGTGTGTTCTACTTTTTCATCTTAAATCTTTTATGTAACTTTTTTATAAATGACCATTGCAACACTTCTTTGGCTAAAATACGATATTTGCTTGATCTTTGTGACCTGTGTAACATCCCGACCGGATATTACGAATTTAAATAATACAATAAAGAAATAATAAAAAAAATAGACATCATTTCCCAAAAATATGGAAAATTTAAAACTTTATTACGTGATAGGGTGATCATCGCATACACGATCATCGCTAACCACAAACAGATAGGGTGAGCTAACAGTTAAAATAAACACACACACACACACACACACACACATATATATATATATATATATAATGCATACATATTAAGCATATTTATCTCAAAGGAACACTATCCTTTGATTTCACACAACATGGCCACCACCATGTCATCCATGGTCTACTTCTTTAGACGAATATCTCAAGATGTCTTGCTGCCACACCTACAAGCCACAACTTGTAGAGTACGTGTGGGAAACTTGCTACGGACCATATTCTGTAACGCTAGGTGGAGTTCCCAATACGAACATAGTTTGTAACGTCCCAAGATTACCAAACTCGTCAGCTAATTACTGAGGAGGGAAATCTATCTGAACCCATCCGTACGAGTCACAACTCACACACTCCCACTGGCAACACTCACCAACTCGAGCCACAACTCAAGAGTTCCCATGTTCATTCGCCATCCCGAGTGACAACTCAAGGAATGCCACGTGCTTAACCCCTATCCCGAGCCACAACTCAAGGGATACATTCTAAGCCACAACTCAAGGCACACCAACAAGCTGACCTTCGAGATATCACCAAAGCCTTGTAGACCACGCACATCCAAAGCAAGAAAAATATAAGCCATGCCTCTGCATTATCGCTTGGCACTGCTCCCGAGCCGCCAGGTGAAACGCGATTCCAGACCGCCTATTTACCAAATCTTGCCAGCACTAACCTTAGTCATCATGTCCTATTGCATGTGCATTCCATTTATCTTTAGGTTGTCCCAAATGTAAAAGATCATGCATTCCTACTTATTAATTCCGCTGCCATTACTAATTTATTCTTTTAAATCCCACGCCACCTTATTTTACACTTAGACACATAGATTACACTCTTGGCTAATTAGGTACTTAATAGTAATTCCAATGTCTAAATCGATCTTTGTGTTTTTCACAGCCAACCTCATTCATGATCCTAGTTTAGGAAATAATTTGTAATGTACTAAAATTTCCAATTCTTCCAATCCCAAATCCACCCTCAATTTAATTCATACCACAAATTCATATTTAACCCTCCAGATAACTTCCCAGAATCCTATTTCCATAACAATTGGACGTCAAAATATCCAAAACCAGAATTGTACCTTGCAGCCATGCAAAATTGTACCTTGTAGCCACGCAAAATCACTATCTCTACGTTGGCGCCTAGCGACAGGCCCCGTGCCGCTAGGTGGTGCATGCATTTTCGGGCAACCCAGAATGGTTCCACACCTGCAAAGGCTCCCAAATTTCCAAATTTCTTTCATTCTTTGCCTATTTATATCAATTCTCTCGCGATTTCACTTATAGGCATACTAGTACACATCCTACACATATTCATTAACAATTCCCCTTATAGTTTAACCACCAATTAGTCTCGTGACATCAAAACCCCAAATTTCCAAACCCTAAAACAAGGTTCATGGCAACTTCATCAAGTTAACTGTAATTGACAACATAATTTTCCAATTTCTAGCGTCTAATAATAAATTCAAAGATAAGGCTCCCATACTTCACGTTTAGAATCCACCTAGAACACACAAAACATCAAAATCGAGCCAAAATTGGCTCGCGTCGCCTGACAGGTATTCATCACCACCAGACCATTCATCAAGAAAACCCATAAAATGGGTTATGAGGTTGCGTCGCCTGGCGGCCCATTCATGCTGCCAGGCGTTTCCCATCAGGAACCTAGAATTTGCATAAAAATGGCATGAGTCGCCTGGCAGCAGTTCATCGCCCGCTAGGCGATTTCTAGAAAAATTCCAGAAACACGAAATTCAAGCAAGGCAAAGCAGAATCATACACAAACATGTTATCCATCATACGATTAATCATAAAATGTAAAATTAGCGTGGTCAAGCTCCCCTAACCTAAATTCCTTGCTAAAACTTGAATATTCTTGACTTCTTCCTTGATCCCAATGGATTGCCTTAGCTCTCTCCAATTCAGCCTCTATGCTTTAATCAATATCACAGTTTTAACTCTGTATTTTCCTTCATGTTTCGTGATAACTCCTATAAATCTATGGTTATATTATCACTCATGATGATCAAGCATAAATGGCATACCTAGGACTTGAACCTAGGTCCTTTCACACAATCAAGTACTCTCAACTATTTGAACTAGTACTTTTCCACATCACAATAATCAACATTTAATGCCATAAAGGCTCTCACTACCTACATTTATTAATTAATTACTTATTTAATTAAATAAATTTCGCGGGTCTTACAACATGCAAATAATCTTCTATATTTTCTTCATCAAGATTTTGACTAGATGCTTGATGTGAAAAGTCTTTTCTTATTTTGTGGTTCTGACTTTAACTAATATAGAAAAATTCATTAAGCGCTTGTCATGTCATATCAATTAATCACAGTTATATCATATCACTTAAATATATCATTTCCATATATGTAATTTATTAAGCGCTTGTCATGTAAAAGTTTTCCAAACTTCAACAAATAAACATTGAAGATACAACTTTAAATATGTTAGAAAACAATTGTTTTAAAATTTGGAAAAAGTTTAATTTACAAATTTTTTACAGAATTAGAACATATATGGAACATTAGATTGTCTTTCATGAAACAAGTGACATGATAAACCTCTTATTGCCTAGAGATTCAATCAAACTCGATTTTCTCACTAATACTACTTAATAAATCATAGTGATCAACCAAGGATCAATCTGAAGGATAGGCAAAGGCAAATGAGTGATTTATTGAACTTGTCTTGTGGAAATAAGGAAATATAATAAAATGTATTCAAACTAAAGTTGAAATGGACTTGAACTGCTATGAAAATATTGAAATGCAAACCTGTTTGATGAAATGCCTACGTGAACTACAAGGCACCTAAGGTGTTTGATGAAAATTTAACACTAACTAAGCATCTAGATGTATGAAACTTAATTGAACCACTAAAAATGATTTAAAACTCAATTATGCAGAATTCCAAAATCTGGAAATTTTCCCGAGAGCACTTCACTCACGTGGACACAGGGCAACATTCAAACTCAAAATCTAGTGTGCGAAATGAAAATGTAATGATGCTGAATGTTTAGGAATGATCTCTATTGAACATAGAAATAAGAATCATGCAAAAATATTGAGTATAATTCGAAATGCTAATTGATGAACTCTAATTAACGAGAATAACAAACTTATGCCTGAGCGTGAAATTGAATGCAATGAGTGAAGAATTTGATGCAGAAAGGATACAAAAACATTATGTATAGTATCACGATGGTGCAATTGTGAAACAAGCACGAATAACACGAAATTATCAAAATCTAATTCAAGATGCAAATGGAACAATAACACGAAAATGCAAAATTGAGTATAGTGATTCAAGATGCTTGGTTTATGTATAATTGATCATAGATCGAAAGACATTTGATATCTAGGTAGATGACCATGCATCTTTGAATTTCAAGAAGAATCCATCCGAATTAAACCTTAGCTCTCTTAAATCATAAACTTAATTTAGCCAAATAAATGGAAAAACATGACAATTAAATGGTGAAATTGAAAGGAAAGCATCAATTTATCGAATAGAAATGTCTTACAATAAATTCAAATGGTAGAAATGAATCAAATCCTCGGGGTACAATTCAACAAATGATCAACGCAGTAGAAGAACTTGTGCAAAAACAATGTAATGGAAAGATAAGTGGTTCTATGGTGGTGAGTGGAATGAAAGAAGGTTTCGTTTGAGAGAATGGATGGTGTGTCTGGTGAATTGTGGTGTGTTGAATGAATGGTGGTGCATTGGAACCAAGATAACATACACAAGAACTTGCTACTATTTCTACAAGTTTCTAAAACTAAATAAGCTACCACATCTATGCCTAAACTACTTTGCACTTTAACTTGGAACTTAAGGGACAAGTTCTCTAGCAACTGGCACAGATTACTTCAGGTCATTTGTGTGGATTTGGTGATGTTTAGCCCTCATGACCTGCTGCAATGGGTGAATGAATTCAATTGGCTCATAGCAGCTCCAAATCCACTCATCCAATGGCCTTCCACATGCTGAAGTCCACTTCACTTCTTCATCTCAACAGAAACCTTCCTCATTCAACTCCCTTTCAATAACTTCAATCTACACTACTATCTATGCTACAATTGGAAAAACAAGTTAGAAATCACCAAATCAAAATATTTTATACCTAAGCCAACTCTACTTAAAAGCTTATAAAATTAGACTAAGCCAACTCTACTTATAAGCTTTTATATCTAGACTAAAACTAAATTAAAATGCTCCTACCTATTCATGAACCTATATCACATATTTAACTAAGCCTAACTATTAGTACTCCTAATTATTATGCTAAAGAATGCATTAAAAACACCTAATTAGACTACTTTTGCAAAACTAGGCTAGAAACCTAACTAGACTAATTCTAAGCTAATGACTCCAAATTTTTAACCTACCCAAAATAATGCAATTGGATAAAAGAAACTCTAGAGATTAGGGGCTTATCATGATACCACTAGTTGATATAGAGATTCTTCAGTAAGCAAAAAATACGCATTAGAATGTTCAGATAATAATGTCATATTTAAACAAGTAAGTCATGTTTAGTTATTGTTATCATCAAAACTTATGGATGGTCTACAAAGGTTAGTCTATCTACAAAGGCTACTTAGGTTAGTATAGGATTTCAACTAGCATATCTCACCCATCCATATGGACACATCCACAACCAATGAGTTAAGTTCCCTTGAACAAAGTATTTAATGGTAGAAAATGTTAAAGTAGATTAGCCTCTATAGACCAATAGGGTTTTGACAATAACAAAATAATCACTCTACCAGACGATGAAGTCTCTAACTAGAAGTGAAACAATGTTACACAACAACAAGACAGCGTTTAATTGATATATGAGTAATAGTGATAGATCAACACATTTTGCATATCAAAATATATGTTTTGTATATGCTTAAATAATAATATTCAAAGGTTATTAATATTAGTGTAAGTTGGAAATCTAGCAAACGCAAAGGCCAAGTCTTAGCCTTAGACGAGTCTAAGTAGTAGACAAGTCAACGCATTAGACAAGTACACCAAAGGTTATCACCAAGTAAAAGCACTAGACTACCCAAGTCGTCAGACAACTTGAGTCTTTAGATAACTCAAAGTGTTATATGACTTAGGTGTTAGACAACTCAAAGGGTTATACAACTCAAGGCAACTAATTAAGCCATAAGAAGACTAAGGTGTTAGACATCTAAGGTGTTAGACGACCTAAACAATATAAATCAATTTTACACAAAATGAGTCAGAATGCACTTTGATATTTGAATTGATATTAATTTGATCATGTCAAATATATAATTAATTATATAAGCTACAACATTTAAAAGAATTATCTCATTGGTAATAACATTCTGAACAATGATGATGAAGATTTAAATAAAGAATCAAGTTAAAGAATTGATCATGATGAAACACTACAATTAAAATTCTCAATGGCTATCAAATGAAACAACTATATAAAGGATGCAAAGCCAAACACGAAGAAAAACAAAAGAACAAAACAATATTAAAGTGTTGTTAACCAATCATACAAAAAGTGTCTGGCAAGATATTTGGTTGAGAGCTTACATGTTATAAATCCTTCACAAGTTGTAACTTGTGAGTTGAATTTTGTAGTCTTGTTTGTGAGAGTGGTTTTATTATTATTAATCGTAATTAAGAGTTCTAGATCTCACGGGAGATTGAGGATTATACCGAGAGAGTTTGATACTCGATGTAGCCTAAAGAGGTTTATAATCGTGATACCTAGAGAGTTTGAAACTCATTGTAACCCGAAGAGGGTGATACTCATTAATAATCAAAGGTGTTGATTAGTAAAATTTCTTAAGCAGGTTACTTAAAAGACTGGATGTAACCTTAGTGGGAGGTGAACGAATATAAATCCTTTGTATACATTTTCTCTATCTCCACTCTTTAGTATGAATACTTTGTTTGCACGAGTATTGGTTGAATTGTTTTACAGGCTTTATTCATCCCTCCGCCCCTTTTTAGAGCCACATTACACCAACAAAAAATAGTTATTTGATTCTTTGAACAACGATATGCAAGCTTAAGAGAAATAAATCTATTAAAATGATGAATCCTTAAATTATGATGAAATGGATCTGAAGGAGGCTATCAAATCACTTAATGAAATGAAGTTAAATGTGATTATCCATTTGGTGAACTATAAGGAACTTAATCTCTTGTTTATAGCCCTCCAAAAATAGAGAGCGATGCTTATTACGTCCTTGGCAAACAAAAGAAATTCAAAAGGCCAAAGACAATTAAAGATTTATGAAGCTTTAATTGACACAACATTCCCTGACCAAGTGCATCAACCTTTTAGGAGTGTTATCGAGAACATGACAAAAGGTTTAGTGATTAGTAAGTCAACTTAGGATCCAAGCCCAAACATTCCTTAAAATATCACTAATATTTTTGCATAAAAGTAAGGCCTAGGGCATTAGTTGTTTTCCCTATGCTTTTTTTTTTCTCTAATAGTCTAAGTACCTTGTATGGGCTTGCACAACCAAATCTAGAAGTATATATTGTTGGCACAAACAAGCTTGAAGCAAAGAATTGATAAAGCCAAGTGCATGAAGATCACATGAGGTTGATGAAGATTGATGAGGATCCACTCAAAGATTAAGTTTTTTAGTATGTTAAATCTGGAAATAATATGTTAAATATAATGTTTTGGTGTTATATCATGTTGGTAGGCTATATGACAGGTTAGATGTCTTATTAGTCTTGGTGTGTCTCTTTTAATCTGTTAAAATGGATTTTAACAGGTTAAAAGACTTGCAATATATAGTTTTCTGGTATGAATGCATTCAGTTAGTTGAATTATTTTTCAATCGACATATTTCACTTAAGTAAAGTGAAATCATCTGACTGTACAGAAAATTCAATCGACTAATTTCACTTAAACCAAACTATATATGTTATGTTTTCGAGAGCAGAGCTAAGTTTATGAGTTTTTGAGCACGAAATCTTATCATTCTTTTCTGGAAAACTCTCTCTCTGCAATACACAGCTACAATGTGAAGTTTGAAGATCTTGGTTGATCTTGGAGGCATTTTGGCTTATGAATATCTTGAAAAACACATGTATGGTTGGCTAGGGAGAGCCATCATTAGGTTTGGATGTTGTTGTGCCTCTGGTTGTTTTTGTTGACAAAAAGAAGAAGATGAACATCTTCCTCCAATAAGGAGTTTTGATGATGATGATGACTTATGAAGAAGTATGGAAGACTTGATGATGATGCATGAAAAAATGTTGAAGACTTAAAAGAACGCTTCGATTCAAGAGATACATTGAAGACTTATGGGTTTAGTTATTTAGGTTTTATAATATGTGTATGTTATTTGAAATAGTTAAATTAGTATGTCAAGAGTCAAAAGGCAAAACCCATGTAGTAAAGCACTAAGAGAATTTTATATATTTGCAAAACTCACTGGAATAATCGATTATTCTTAGTGATAATCGATTATCTCAATTAAAACTGATTTTTGAGAAAAGCCTCTGGAATAATCGATTATCACCTGCTGATAATAGATTATCCTGACTGATAATAGATTATCACAGCAAGAAAAATATTTTCATAAAAGTTTCTGTGATAATCGATTATCACTTATGATAATCGATTATTTATGG
>Ga0214542_1004742_pt1 | contig 26646 bp, 12 predicted proteins | sample CNSS1metaG_FD_160096 | JGI IMG/M metagenome (GOLD analysis project Ga0214542, IMG submission 160096) | Root nodule microbial communities from cowpea collected in UCLA plant growth center, Los Angeles, California, USA - CNSS1 | ecosystem: Host-associated > Plants > Roots > Nodule | place: USA...
AAAAAAAAAAAAAGCCAACGTTGGTTAAAAAGATCAATCAGAAATTGCAAGCACATATGTTACTAGATCAGACAGACAATATCACGTGTAAGTAAATTATAAAAAAAAAATGGTGGTCCATACGAGTCAGAAGATAAGTTTAGGGCAATGACAGTACTAAATCCTAAGGGGTGGAATTCGATCTCTTTCCATCGCTACTCTAATAACTTTATCTCGAGATCAGAGACAAGCCAATGGAAGTCCGATAATGATAACAATAGCAACGACAGCAAACGACAATGATGATGACGTAAATATTATAAAATGTAAGTTCAGCACGTTACATATCTAAATTCATTGAGAACGAGGGAGATAGATGAATTAGACACTGTACCATAAGGCAAAGGGGGTCGTGGCCGACCAAGTGAAGCCAAGTTACAGTTCGCCCTTCTACCATCAATAACAGGAGTTGGATCAGCACAGGCTCTCCTTGCAGCCTCGGGATCCCGGAAAGTCACCTATACCCTCCAATTCCATGCACACGAGATAGAAACCAAGTCATTCTACAGTAAATGTAAATCATATAATGCAATATGAATCTTCGTATAAGACACACAATCTGAGTCGCACAAAGCAACAAACTTCTCAGACGGCGTGTTGTTAGTGACAGCACAGCAACCAATAAATTCCAAAAATGGAATAAAAGAGATACTCACGAAACCATAGCCCTTGGATCGTCCTGTGTTCTTATCAGTGATGACTACGGCCTCGAGAATCTCACCGAACTGCTCGAAGTAGCGGCGCATGGTTTCACTCTGAGTCTCCCAGGCCAACCCTCCGACGAAGACTTTGGTGTAAGTGGTGTCCCCGAAGGGAGAATTGAGTAGCTGAAAGCCCGAACTCGAACTAGATCCCGAACTTGGACCCTGGATCCCGTGGTACGCCATTAACAACAACGATCACTATGCTCCGCCACAAGCACACGGACAACAGCAGCAGCGCCGGAGAGGAGAGGCAAAATCAATGAATCACGCAATGAATACAGATGAATTGAGATTGGGGTTGGAGTGCTAAGACATGGTAAGAAAAGGAAGAGAAAGAAGAAGAATTGCGTGTGGGTGTGGTGTGCGGAGAAAACCAAAAGGAAAGGACAAGAGAGTGAAGATTTAGAAGAAATATACTGAGAATCAAAGGAAGTATATATACAGAGAGAGAGAGGGAGGGGAGATCGAAAGGCACAGTTTTGAGAGGGTAACCTAGGGAATTAAAAGTGGAGAGAAAAAGGGGATTTGGAAATGATATTCTTTATATATTAAAAAAAGAAAAGAAGGAAGAATGGAAAAACCCTAGAATTGTGGTGGGGAAGAAGGAGAAAGAGAATTGGAAAAGGAAGAGTGATTGGAGTAAGAAGGTGAAAAAGGTGATGGTGAGAGTGAAAAGAATCTGGGTTTTTGGAAGAAGAAGAGAATCGATGATAAGAGAAAGGGTTTTTGGTATTTAGGGTAATGAATTGTGAATTATGAATTATGGTAGTTGCAGTAGTTGTTGTTGGTGATGATGATGTGTGTTGACAGGGTGGAGAGATGGAGGAATAGGAGGGAGAGTGGGAGAAAAGTGAAAGTCATTCATTGTGGCTCAAAGAATGAAGCAAATTGAAAACAAAGAGGAACAAGCAGCAACGGCCAGAAAGAGAGAGAGACTTGGATCAAAGGAATGAATCAATATGAATAGGAAAATTAAATTAAATTAAATTAAATAAATAAAAAGGAAAAGTAGAGGCAGGACTTCAGTTTTCGACACTTCCAGTTTTCTCAACCCAACCGGACAGCCTGCGATTGTGGTCACCCGGGACCCACACACTTGCCTCCTTTCTTTTCACTTTCTTTTTCTTTTTTAAAAAAAAAAACTATTCTATCTGAATGTCTTTTGCAATTGAATGTTTTTATCATAAACAAATTTAATTTCTAGAGTCAAGCTTCATGTTTTTAAATAGTTGTGAAACTTCTTTTATATTATCTGTTTTTAAATCTTATTTTCTTTTTACTAATTTATAAGAAGTAACTATAGGCACAATTTTGTTGCTTTTTGAAAAGTTTATCAAAAGAATAAAAAAACTGAGAAGAATAAACAGTTAAGGTTTAAAAGATAAATAAAAGTGATTAGATATGTTTTTAAGGTTTAAAGATAAATAAAAGTGATTAGATGTGTTCTCAATCTCTAAAATTAACATCTCAAATTTTGATTTATTTTTATTGTAAATTTTAAAAATGAATAATAACTTTAGACAGCTATTTTAAATTATCAGTGTTTGAGTTTTTTATCTGACTGATATATTTTAAATAAAATATTATCTATTTTTATCCACTTTGATGTTTTAAATCAAATATTGTCTATAAAAGATGTTTAATATATAAAAAAAAGTTAACATTATTAACATACATTTTTTCTATTAATTGAATTTTAAATTTAAAATTAAAATTTAAAATAAAAATATTAATTTCTCATCAAAAAATTAAAAAATATATATATTTCAATAAAAGAAATTGGTAAGTTTTATTAAAAAATTGTGATGGGTGAGGTGTTAGTATTTGTTTTGGATTTTGTATGTAGAAAGCCCACGCGGCTGTGACACGGATTGATGGATACTGTGCATCTCCGGTGCAACTGTTGGTGACTTGTCAGCAACGCTTACTCATAGCAACAATGCTCGTTTCATTATTTGGACAATGGAAGAAGTTACGTTATTTTTATTTTTATTTTTTTCAGTTCTGATCTCAAGTATATAAATTTGTAAATTAACCTTTAAGGTTATAATTTTCTACTTATTATTTTTGTATACAAAGTATCATATATTCTTTATTAAATGGTAGATTTAAAAAATAAATAAATTTTGTGATGAAGTTATTAGATTATAATTGTATGATAGGAGATTTTTTATAAAAAAATATTAAACTATGGTAAGAGTAAATTTTGATAAAAAAAAGTCTATGCCAATCGGATATATGGTAATAGTTAATTATTTAATATTTTATTTTTTTTGTTTTTGAATTGATTTTCATTTTAAATTTTTAAAACACCTATGATTTATTAAAAAATTTTAAAAAATTTTAAAAATATAATAATTTACCCGTTTTTTCAATGCTATTCTATTATAAGATTTAATATAAGTAATATAGAAAATAGTTGAATTGAAGATTATCACATTTTAAGTTAACTTTACTTTCAAAAAAAAATATAGACTTAATTTGTTAATTTAAATGTCTCCTATCCAATGCTATATTTCAAATTTTGAATGAATAGCAAACTTTTCATGGTCTAATTACAGATGGTAAATGAAAAAAAATAATATTAATAAAAGCGTTTAACTAATAATTTTCGCACAGCAAATAATATTTTGTAGTATTTATTTTAAAGTGTTATATTTAAGATAATTTCTATTAGATAGTAATATAAAAAAAAAAATTGCAATTTACTGAAATGTTGGATTATGGTATTTGCGGGTCTTTGTTGGTCCTGTGGTGTCACTGTTAGCAAATTTTAGTTGTGAGGATGGTGTTTGAACACGTGCAGTTGCACCTTGCTGTTTCAAGTTGCTTTCATGGTTTTTAAAATCCAAGTTTTATTATATCAACAGATTTTATTTATAACTGTATATCCTTAAAAACATAAAATAGATCTTTGATCTCTTTCTACAGTTTTCAAATGTTATTAGAATGATTATGATTAATTAATTGAGTAAATAATAATTATCTTTGTATAGTCAACTCCTCTCTCCATGAACCAATAATGGTGGTTAATCCACGTGTAGGGATGTCAACAGGACGGGTAGAGTACGGATAGTAGTTCCCCCGTACCCTACCCATTAGATAAATATTCGTCCCGTATCCGTATCGGGTATCCGTTGTGCGGGTACCCGCCTATTTTTTTCATATAAGCGGATATCCATCGGTACCGGCGGGTATTTACAAAATTATTAAAAAATAAATATTTAATCATAAATTCAAATAAAATAAAATAAATACATCATTGTCATAAATTTTAAATAAAGTTCAAATAAACTCAACTTAATACAAGTCCAAATAATTATAAAAGTATATATAAAATGACATTCAACACAATGAAAATTCTTTAATTAATGTTTTGATCAAAAAATCCACTTTCTCCAATTTATTCCTAAAAGATAAACAAAATAAATAAATAATAAACCTCAATTACCACGTGCCAAGTATTATTATTTTGATTCCATCATCTGAGAACAAGCATACCATAAACGTTATTGTCTATATAGGATTTGATGTATATGCCCAATTTTAAATAAAAGAAAGAGAAGAATGTCAAAGGTGTACTTGAAAGAAGACAACATAACAATACTATTGAAGTTTGAAGAATGAACGTCAACTAAATTCACACATACACAAAGTACAAGAGAGTTTTGTTAACATGTGTCATAAAGACATTGATTATGAATAATTAATATGTCTTAAAATATACAAAAATTCATAGCTAACAGTAATATTCAATGAAATCTGATCTTATCACAATTAATACAGTTTTATTTAAATTAAAAAACAAGAATACCCATAAGTATTGTATAGTAGTTATAATATTTAATTAATGTTTACCAATAAAAATTAAAAATAATTAAATAATTATATTTTAATGTTATTAAAAATTAAAATATAATTATACGTACAAAATTTAAATTAACAGAAAAAAAACAAAAAATAGTATTGAACATCTAAAAGATTTATAAAATAATCCGTGGCGGATATTCACAAAAAATATTGGAGGAGCCAAAATAATATAATTTTGAGATCATTGAATTTGATCATTAGTATAATGCTTCAAAGAATAACCTCTCTATTAAACAATTTGATAATGTTTCAAAACATGTGAAGAAGTAGAATCTATATTGTTTTCATTAATAGTTTCTTTTTTATCATTTTTAAACGACGAATTTATTCTTTTATTCTTTATCAATATACTTCTTTTGTAAATAATATTAAAAATTAAGTTATCATAGTCTAATAAACAATTGAGACACATAGTTATTAAAAGAAAAATATATTATAATTAAGTTACAATTAAAAATCGGTTATGAAAAAATATGTGATACATTTTTTTTCTATATTTCGTACAAAAGTGAACAAAAAACTGATGAGATAAAAAATAAAGTTTTCATTATCAAGTGAGACAAGAGACAAGGAAAGAAGAGCATAAATGAGAAATGAAAAAAAAAAAAAAAGAGTTTGTGTCTAACTTTTTTCTTCAAGAAAAAAGAGAGAAAACATATGAGAGTGAGAGATGTACAATTTGTGAAAAAATTAAAAACACAATAAGAATGAAAATAAAAATTATCTTAATAAATATTTAGTTTAATTACTCTTTTAATTCATGATTTTTGTTTTAAAATGTTAAGTTGGTCCTTCAGTTTTTTTTAGTCTCGATTTTGTCTTGATTTTTTAAAAAACTAATGCAATTTGGTTTTTTACTATCAATTTCTTTAAATCTCTTAAAATGTATTAATGATTCTTTCATTAAAATTGAAACTTTTAATATGGATGATTTGCTTTATGATATAATTAATATAATTCTAGTGTCAATTTTTTGACAAAAATAAGGACTAAAAGACAAATTAAACCTAAATATTTTTATTTTTTATTATCTATTAAAATTAAATGTTGTGCTTTATAAAATAAATAAAAAATATATAATTTATTTTTGATAAATCTTAAAATATAATACTCACAATTAAAAATTTAATAATTTTCCAAAAATATTATATATATATATATATATATATATATAATTAAAAAAATTTCAAAATCTGGTGGGGCCAGATCCTCCCTATCCCCAAAATCATCTGCCACTGAAATAATAATAATAATAAAAATGTTAATTTAAGATTTATTTGAGTTATTTATTTTCATTGCTTAGTTATTTTCAGTGCTTACAAATTTTAAGGATAATTTTATCTTTATAAAATTAGTTATATACATTTATATTATTTTAATTTATAGAATTAATTATTTTAATTTTCAATAAATATAAATGTAGCGTGCATTGATTATTTATTAACCGGTACTGGTTAGCATTATTTTTTATAAAATTAAGAATTGAAAAATTATACTAAATCAAGAAAAAGATTAATTTTAATTTTTGAAGAAAAAAATAACATATTTAAACCTATTCAAAAGATAATAAGTCACTTTAACCTTTAATCTTGGAAATTGTAATTTATTATTTGTTTAAATATTTAAAACTATTCAAATTTGAAAAAGATATGAAAGTGCAATTTTCCTTTTGTCATTCTAATTTTGTCTTAGAATTTTGACATGTTTAACATTAATTTAGTTTATCAATATAAATATTTACCCGTTATTTTTATTTTTGAAATTAATAAAAGATTCAGGTTCAAAATTTAATTATTCATTTTGATTTTAGTTTTTAAACTTATTCTGTAAATTTCACTTAAAAAAAGTTAATTGGTGAAGGAGTCTCTCTTGATTCTTAAGACGGTACCATTTTCTGAGAAACCATTGAAGAAAAAAAGAAATCTGTAATCTGTTTGTGGTTTGAATGGCGAGCAGCTGGAGAAGAACGTTGGGCAACGTGAGGTCCTTCGTGAGCAATTCGATGGGTGGTCTGAGGGGCGGAAGCAACCTTGCCTCGTGGGTGGTCGCCGGAACCCTAGCCTACTATCTCTGGATCAAACCCTCACAAGAACTCAAGCGCGAACAGCAGGTTCTCCCCTCTCTTTACTCTATTGTTTCTCCAAACTTCAATTTGCAAACATCGCACTCACTGTAGCAGTGGACCCCACAGGAAAAAGCCGCACTTGCCGCCGCCGAAGCCGATCCATATCGATACGTTGAGACTCGAAAACCCGTCCCCGATCCTCAGGTTTCAGTTTTGCACCACTCTCTATGTTCCAATTCCATGTACTCGTCTTCCGCTTTTGTAGTGAATTGGGTTTCAATTTCAACAATTTCAGGTAACGGGTTTGATATACGGAAAAAGAAACAAGGACAGAGAAAGCAAAGCAGAGGATTAGCATGTGAGTTTGTTGCCTATCCTATACCGTCACTACATTCTGAATAGTCAATGAAGCTAGATACATAGATAGATCCCTATCTTTCCGCTACATGTAAAGTGTGTTAGGGGGCATGGCTTCATCTTGATTCGTTGCTGCATTTGTGATGCTCTAGGCAGGGATCAAAAAGGAAATCAGTAACAATAAGGCATATCTTGTGTTTTAATGCAGGCTCACTTCCATCTCGGAAAAATATATATATACTGGTACTGTTTTTTGTATTGATGTTTCTGACAACATACTATATGGTGATGCAGTAAATTAGGTTGTGTTGCCTGTTTTACACATTTAGCAGCAGTGCTCTTTCGGTCAGCTTTTTCTTTGGTGTGTCATGCTATTATTTTCTTAGTGTTGAGAATCAACGTCTGTAATAAACATCCATGCTTCACGAGACTGGAGGGATGCTATAAAATTGTAATGAATAAGCCCTGCCATTACCCATGAAGCAATGTTAAGGATAGTTTCATGCTGACTGTTATTCTATCAATTACATTACATCGTGAAAAAGATTAAAAAGTTGCTGTAGTCGTTTTTTGTTGCGCCATGAATCTTGTGAGTTTGGGTGTTCAATATTTGGAAGCGCACCTATCACGTTTTAGTACTTTGATAAGTAGAGTATCGTAGATTTATGTATTAAACAATAATTGCGACAAATTCACTAATCAGACTAAGTGCATTAATAGAAACATGTATCTATAAGCAGACTAGTGCAAATAAAACTCTCTGAAATTTTATCAAACAGTTGGAATAAAAAAATAATTTGTGGAAGAACGTTGTTGGAGTAAAACATTCGTAGGAACCTGACTCATGCAAAGAAGAATCTCTCGTCCTTATTTCTATCTTTTTGCAATTTCAGCCATCTCTGTTTCCTCAAAATTTAATTAATGAGCTTGGTTCCTAATTTCAGATGTCTAATCCCTTGGAAAACCCGATTGTGGAAATCAGCACTGGAATAGAGGATTTGAATCCTGAAAAACCGTAATTCTATTCCTAGAAATTAGTATTCAACAAGTTGTACTTCATATCTAAACTGTAAACATGATTTGCAACACTTTTATCTCCATAGATGTTTGGTTGATCAAGCCAAATAGAATTGAAAGCATAGAAGGAGAAATAATTGCTTTGTATAGAAATTAGGTCAGCTATATACAAAGATTACATGATTCAACTCCTGCTATAAAATTGATGAAGAATTTGGACTAAATGTGAGAAGATAATAGTGAGAGAATCATGCTCCAAATTTTGCTTTGATGGAAAAATGAATCAACTAACCAACTTGCCCATGTATGTGGTTTGGCTCTTATAACTACACTTTTTGTCACATCAATTTGTTTTGCTTGATTGAGTAAGATAATTTCTTGCTTATGCATCATATGCACGACTCTCTGCTCCTTTTCTAGCTTAGGTGTGGTGAATTCTGACTTACGCACCATTTTACATTGCTCTCTTCATCTAATTCGCCTTTAGTGATGGAGCTTTTCACTTATATAACTTAGTTTCTCAATTCTTCTTCAATGCAAATACAAAAATTTAAACATTCATCAACTATTAATACAGAATTCTTTTATCATTTTATGTGTAATTTGATAGATTCTATGATCTAAACTATGATAAATAGTGGATAATTGCCCCCAAAAACTAAGTGTAAGAATTTATTTATACTCTTTGAAATCCACACAACGGACTTAATTACAACCATTCCTGTCCTTTGCTTTCTGAATTTCGTGCTCGTGACCTTTAAATCACAGACACCCCTACATAATAACATGTTGATAAGTTCGGACATGCTCCGGCACCAGCAGTTCTCGGACATGTTCAGCCACCAACAGTTCTTGGACATGCTCTTCACACAACTCACCGGCCATTATATGATCCTGAAAATGGAGTCTTCACATCACGGAAAACTTGGAACAGATGTGACTAGAAGACAAGATAAAGAATAATGCTGCAAAAATATAGTGGAAAATAATGTAATAAATAGTGTTAATATTGGCATAGGATAGCTAAGTGTATATCCAACTTGTTTGGATAAAGGATTAGCTTATTCTTGGGTAGACTAAGGAAGGAGTGACATCCAAACATTCCTAGGTTTCTTTAGAGAAGTCAAGTCCCACATCCCACTTTGCCTTAGTTAGCTCACGGCCAAAGGCCTATATAAAGGAACTCAAGTCAGCTTTATGACACAACTTGATTTGAAGAAATACGGGAGAGTTTGAGTTTTTTACGAGATTGAGTTTTTCTCTTTCTCTAGAGAGTTTATATTGATAGTGTTCAAGTACAATTATTTTTTGTGGTGCTCTTTAGCTTATCCAAGGTGGAAGACCTTAAGGAGATCAAGTTCATCTCCTTTCTTTGACTTCAAAAGGAAGCCACATGTTATGGTGAGATTTAATTTCCTTTTTTGTTTCCATTCTTGTTCGTTTTTTTTTTTCTTTTTCTTGGAGAACAATTTAGAGTTGCCTGGTTCAAGTGCAGACCAAGATTTGACCAAGAACCAAGAAACCAAACTAAATCCTCCGAGAGGCCAAGCAAGAAGACCGTTTGGCCTTTCCCCACCAAATCACCACTGTAATTCAAGAAACCTACTCCATTCTTTTCCTCATAGATTCCGCAAAACCCTACCAAAGAACCATGAAAGAATCCAATCTCCAACCTTATAAACCTTAACCTACCTTGATCATAGCTTGCACAAATTCTCACCAATTCTTGGCTCCAAGAATCATCCAAGACTCTTCCAAGATCTGACCCAAACCTTAGGTAAGTTTTCAGTCACCCTCACCCTTCCACATGCATACAAACTACAACTTACACAATCCAAGAACCACCCAAGAAAAGACTCAAACTAGGTGATTGTTATTCGTTCTTTGTCATCTTTGTGTCTTTACTTGTGAAGCTTACAAGTGGCAAGATCCAATCCTTCATTCTGTGGCTGGGATCTCATCATACCACCTCAATTAAAAGAACATTTTTTTCAACATCTCTTAGACACCGGCAACGAAGTGAGCTCTTATACACCTTTGAGATACTTCGATCATAGTTTTTCTAAAATGAACTTACATTATTAATATTAAACTTATTTCAAATTTGAAATCATTCAAAATATTATGAACTGTGAAGCATATTACCCTTCTTCCATTGAGAACAAACGTCTTTGTGCACAAAACCTTGTTTTTGTCTTGAATGTTAGTCGATGCTTTTGTTCCATTGTCGTAGTTTTTGTCATCTGTGTTTTTGTTAGTGCCAACTGTCAGCTGGTTTCTGTTGCCAGATGTGCCTTTGTCTTCTGTGGTTAAGAAGGGTGACGCTCCACCAACGTGGTGGTTGCCAACGCTTGTGTTTTTTGTCATTCAACCTTGTGATTTTCATCCATCTTAATTTTTTTTTTACAGTCATTATCATATGAAGATTTTAAAGGTTTTAAAAGATTGTTTTGGAAGGTGAATACATGAATCTTAAATCTCAATTTAGATTTTTGTTATGTAGATTATACATGTCTCTGCAGTTTCTTGATGCTTTATATTTTTAGCATTAGTCCATTGATCCCCTTGGTAGAAATTTATTGGAGGTGAAATCATGCAACAGTTCCTCTTTGTTGCCCCTTTTGGATGATTACCAATGAGTCAAAAAGTATTTTTGCTATTTAGAGCCGGATATCCCTCGGCAGAAGAATTAAATATCACAAAAACTTAGTTACGTTAGTCAAAATAGAATGTATTTATTTGATTGTCGAATGGGGGCAATCTGAGCAGGGTCTTGTGAACACTGACACTTTTGTCATCCTTGTGATATGAAGCTACTTAGTATTGTTAGGGTTTCCCATGTTTAAACTTTGTCTCCATTAGTTCGTGATGTTTGTCGGCATTGAGACTTTTGTTGTTTTATTGTTGTTCCCTTTTATTGCCTCTGCTCTATTTATTGTTTGTTATCTGGTCACTGGTGTACACTGTTTGAACTTGGTAGCTGGCACTACTTCTGTATCGGACTGAATATACACTAAAGCTATAGAAATTATGTCCAAATAAATTTGACTTTCTACTTGCTCTTTCTGAATTTAGTGGCAATATTTACACTTGTGTGATTTTCTGGCGCATCAGATTGAACTGAGATAGATTACTGTATGTAATGTAGAGCTCATTCACTACCAAAATATAGTTAGGATGCTGTGGTTACATATAATGTGACAAACAGTAAATGGATGTTGAATTTTTATAATTTGTCCCTTTAAATAAGTGTGCATTCTCAGCCGGCATTGCACAGAATCCCTCCCGCCCTGGTTTATCGTGTTGTGATCTGTTTTTATTTATTTACTGACCTGTTGTACGACCTTGCGTGTGAAGTTTATTTTATTATTGCCCTTTTTTAGATTTTATTTGTCTTTTATTACTCATTTGGTGAATATGATTTGATAGGATAAGAGAATAGAATGTATTAAGATAATGGTATGACATGGTATAATAATAAGATAAAATATTCCTATCAAGTGTTTTATGTATATAAAATTTTATACTAAACAATGGTAGGATATAATCTTAATGATGTTTAGATGACTTTTCATTAAAACTAATTTTAATTTATATATATATTTTTTGCAAATTATGAAAAATATAAAAATACAATTTTAACTAAATTATCCAATATTATATTTCTTTATGTAAGTTTTTATATTACAAAAGTTTTATACAAGAATTTAAATTTATATTTAATATTTTTAAAATATTGAAAGACTAATTATTTATCTTGAATATTTTAATAAATAATATAATTTAAATTTGTGTCACAATAATATATGTTGAATAAAAGATTGATGGTATATATTATGATATAAATTAATATCAGCAAAGTTATATTTTAGCAGTATAGTTACATTTTCTTAAAATTACAAAGGTTTGTGAATTAGTATTATGGGTAAAATATTTTTCTTTAAAAGTGTTTGACTAATAAAAATAAAAATTTTATGTTATGATTAATCATACAAAGAGAATTTACCCTATGCTATTGATCTTAGTTTTCTTAAGAATAAGACATATTAGAGTGACAATAAAATAAGTGTTGAGATAAAGTTATATATCATTTTGATACTAGATTACAACAGGATATGTTATGTTTTTTTTTTCCTTATATTGGGTTAGTAAATAGATCTTAAATAAGTTTTCTTAACCTTATCAAAGACTTTTGTTGCGCACTGAATTTTTAAATACATCAATTAATCTATCTTTACAAACTAGTTAACCTATCATTAAATAAATCAATAGGTATTATTAGTACTAGCGACACTGTGTATGTGAATTCGCATTTTTTTTTTAATTTTTAAAAGAGATTTAAGTTAAGATTAATAAAAATATATAGTTAATTTTTAAAATAGTTATTAAATAAAAAATTAAAAGAAAATATATGTACAAAAGAAATTTTTAAAATAATAATTTAAGACAAAAGAAGTTTTTAAAATATCAGTAAATTATTTATAAAATAATTAATTTTTAAAATAATTAAAAGTAAAATTGATATTATATATATTGTCATAGATTAACGGTTACTATATTGAAAATAGTTTAAATTCACATGAAAGAATTGCATTGCATAAATATTATTATTTATGAATGTGGTGGTTTGTTAGGTCTAGTAGGCTTTTTTTTTTAAAGTCCACAGTGTAGTCGACTTAAAAAAACGACTTTTAAAAAGCCCATATCTAACCTCTTTTAATAAATACAATAGATTATATAAAGTCAAACCTTTAAATAGGTTAAATGATGCAGTCTATCAATGAGATGGGAATTTTTGCATTATTGAAAAGGAACCAATTCATGGCAAACAAAACACAAACATCTTTTCGTAGTAATTCATTGAGTTTGGTCACTGCGTCTCACCTCAGATTGAGACAATTATTTTGTCGTGAAATTTCCTTTTACCAATAAATAGAAAAAACAAACATATAGAAAACAAGCAATAGTTTGATTATTTCACAATATACAAATGAAAGAGAATAATAAATAGTTTCTTCTACTTTCCTTTTATGGCATCATCATGAATTTGTGCCCCTTTCCTGAATTATCCAAATACAATGTAGTAGTTTGTTCACTTTTAGTCCCTTTTCCTTAGTGTTTCGAAAATTAGATTTGATTACAGTAAAAGTTAAGTATGTTAGTGTAGAATCAAAGTAATCCCATCAATGATTCAATGTCTCACCAAGTGTTTATAAAATTAGTTATGGAATGTTAGTGAATTTTGCAGATTCTAAAGAAGAGCCTAGAGTTTCTTTTCTCCTTCAATTATGAAGATTAACTTCAATGATGGAGATGGGGGGTTGCATTGCAATTTGCATTGCACCTCTTATAACTTTTTGAAACCTTTGTTTTATATTTTATCCATATAATGCCTTTCTTTTTAGCTAAAAAGTTGCTTAATTTCTTGTCCTCATCAATGCAAAATTGGAATATAAAGACTTGTTAGACACAGCACCAGACAGAGATATACTTAGGACGCGTGAGGTCTATTCCTTCTTTTTGTTGATCGACACCATAATGTTATAGGAAAATGATATTTTAACTCACATTTTTTTATTCATTTTTGACCCACCACTCTATTCACCCTTAGATCATCTATTTTAATTTTTTATAGTGATATGATGTGATGATCTAAAGGTGATGAGAATGGTGGGTTAAAAGTGGGTTAAAATATCGCTATTTAATGTTATATATGCATAATTTTTGGCTCCTTCCCTTTTTTATCAGACACACCATTTATAAGTTTTTCATAGAAATTTTTGTAGAGTATTTTATAATTTTTAACAAATATTTAATATTAATGGGTAGTAATTTTGAAGTTTAATATCTCCACGTAATTGATGAGAAGTTAATGATGATGCTGAAAAATAAAATTTGTACAATAGTGATAACTTGTAGAAAAAAACTAATGCAATTAACTTATAAGTTATCTATTCTATTAGCTTGTGTAAATATATAATACTGGTCAGTATAATTAAAACTTCCCAATTTTGTATATTTTTTAAAATGTTTAGTTATATTTATATAACGTTTTTTATTTTATAAAGTAAAACTATATTATTTGTAACTTTAGTCGTACTCATTGAAATGATGTCCATATTTAAAAATAATGCCCCTTCTAAAGTTGTTCACGCATATTACGAAAAAAATATACCACATTTTGAAACAAATTTTCTAATGTAAAACAACTTTTGAATAAATGTATTGTTTGGATGAAGACAAAGAAAAATGTATTGTTTTGATAAACATTAAATATTAACGTTAATATACAAAGTAAAATTATATTTATTAAAAAAATAGAATGAACAGAGAAAGGAAGAAAAAATAATTATTGATGAATGAAAAGAAGGAAAGAAAATAACTCTTGATACAATTTTACCAAAAGCATATAAAAGTAGTTATTAATCTTTATAAAATAAATAGATATTGTAAAAAGTAAAATAGAAATAATAATTGTGGACACAAAATAAATAATTTTTTTCATATATATAATTAATTATTAAATATGATTTTTTTTATGTGTAACTGAAAGTCTAGGAAAAACTTACTAAGAACATGAGACACACTTTTTAGTACTTGTAAATTGCAATGACGAATGTTTAAAACAAAAAAGAATTAATTTTTTTTATTAGTGTAAAATTTTAATTGCATATTTAATTTCTAATTTTTCAAAATTAAGTAATTTTGGGTCAATGTTAACAGAGAACAGAAAACATTACATGCACGAAATAATAATAAAACTTAACAAGAAACTTTAATATATTTATTCTAACATATACTTTAGCATTTTTTTGGTTAACAATCCAGTAACAGATTAAATGGGAATCAAAATGATTTAATTTAAAAAATTAAAAAGACCGAATAGTATCTAATTTAAAATTTTATAAGGACCAAAATGAATTTAAGGCAAAAGAAAATTACCTTGAACAGCAAAATTGGGTGTTATTAACGAAAGAACGCGTGTGGGAGGAGCGTGGGGAAAGCAGGTTAACCTTTTTGGTGTTTGGTAATGGGAATTTGTTGGGTTCTTTCCCCTTCCCACCATTTCATCCTTCAAAACCTTCGTCTCTTTCCTCTTTACGCTTCACACTTTAACAAACCCTAACCATCCATTCACGCGCCTCTCTCCTCGGATTCCACCAACTGGACCAGACAACTCACTCAAATTACCATTTCACATGTTCTTCCCTTCTCTTGTCGGTGGCCCTGTAATCTTAGTGAACCCATCATCAATTCCAAGGTTTTTCCAAGCTATATCAAACAACTTTCTTTCTGTTCAGTAGCATAAGTGTTGCGGTGAGATAATTTGGATCTCAAACTCTGCACTGTGAAATAAGTGATGAGGACATGGCTGCTTATAACAACAACAACAACCTCGAGGGAAGTGAAGAACCAGAAATAGGTGGTTTTCTTGCTCCGCGGGCTTTGTTCGGGCCAGCCCTACACCTCCAGGCCCAGAACCCGTCCCAACACACGGAGAACAACGATGGAGATGGGCCTCCCAACGCCGCCCGGCGCCCACGTGGACGGCCTCCGGGGTCCAAGAACAAGCCCAAGCCGCCCGTCATAGTCACGCGCGACAGCGCGAATGCCCTACACTCGCACGTGCTGGAGGTCTCCCTCGGCGCCGAGTTGATGGAGAGTCTCTCCACATACGCGTGCCGGCGAGGGAGAGGAGTTTGTGTGCTCAGTGGCACCGGCACGGTGGCCAACGTTGCACTCCGTCAACCGGCGGGAAGCGTGCTCACGTTCCCCGGACGGTTCGAGATAGTTTCCATAACGGGGACGGTTCTTCCTCCGCCGGCGCCGCCTGGTTCCGCCGGGTTGTCGGTTTATTTGTCTGGGGCGCAGGGTCAGGTTGTTGGGGGCATCGTGGTGGCCCCTCTGGTGGCTTCGAGCGACGTGGTGTTGGTGGCTGCTTCCTTCGCTAACGCCATGTTGGAAAGGTTACCCTTGTTGCCCTTGAATCACCACCATGATGATGACGATGAAGATCCACCTGCCGTCACCGGAAGCGGACACGTCGGAGATGGAAGGAACAACCCCTTCTCGTGGTGGTTGCAGAGTGAGCTATTTGAATTGGGTGGAAGTGGAAGTGCATCGTCTCATGCACCACCCAAACCTTCTCCTTTCTAGTATTCATAATTTCTATATTCATGCATCAATATTTTATGTGCTGCAACTATCAACACTCATCATTTCAAATAAAACATGTCAAGAATGTTATTTCCTCTTTCCAATGTTAATTAATATGTCTTAATTATGTCCTATCCGCTTTACTTAGTACTTTTATTAAGAATAATGATATTTTAATTATTAAATTTTTGATAATTTTCTTTTACGATACAATATGTCATCTCTTAAGTTATTTAGGGTTTAAGATTTAAAATTAGAATTGAAATATAAAATATCATATAATAATGTTTAAGGCAAGACCCACGATGTATAAGTGGCTTCTTTATCATGTGTAAGTTTAATTAATTAGGTTTCATATCTGAGATTGGTACTTTATAGGAAAATATATACCTAAATTCTTTGGTACGCTCACAAACCATATTATTTTTCCCGTTTAATTAATACCTAAATGTTTGGACTTGCAATCTATTTGTGGGTTTTGATGCTTTTAATAAACACGTGGGAGAACAAACACAGACAAAAAGCCTGTGTTGTCCCAGAACGTAACCCTAGTTTCTGCTATTTTCCGTCTCAACAATGGGAAGAGATGTTGAACTTCAACCACTTTTTTCTTTTTTTTCTTCTTTTTCTTCTCCCAACTCAACAGAAAGTTTTCTGACAATCCACGACTGTACTTGAAGAAGGTGCAAATGATCATCAATTATGTTAAATGGTTTTTTAACATCATAGTTTCTGATTTTTATGTGTACTTATGAGATAAACATAACTTGGAAACAGGTGCCAAGGTATTACCAGAACCAGTGACTCATAGAATCTTGAAATTGTGAAAATGTTCTTGAGCTCATAAAAAATAGTAAGAGAATAGTCTTTAAATGGTTTGCTTTGACCCCAACGTTCATGTCTGCAATATTTTAGTGGCACAGTTATCTGGATGAAGCTTATTCGGTTATTTCGATCACTTCTTAATGAAGACATAAAGTTACGAGAGACTACTTATACACTGTACTCAATACTCAACTACAGCATTTTAATTAGTACAAAAAAGAAGACAAAAAAAAAACAAATTCCTATATGTCTTCCTTTTATTTTACAGTGTGAATTTGGCTTGTGCTAATTGAGTTTAGCTTTTTACTTTTGATGTTTAATGTTAACATTTTAAATTTATTTGTAATGCTTTATCTATTTACACAAATATTACATTCCAAATTTTATGTAACTAAATGCGATTGTACAGCTCTAACATCTTGCATTCAACTAAGATTCGCTTTTTGAATTATTAACTATTAGTAATTTTATATAATTGGATAGATAAATTTATGTAAACAAATAAAAAATTATAAAAATGATAATGTTAACTTTAAATATTTTTATGTAAATTTAATCGTGCACTTAAGAGATTAAAAATACAATTAATAAATAAAACAATTCAAAATAACACATGTTTTATATGTTAATTGCATAAAACAATGATTTTAATGAAAAACAAAGAAACATCTCACTTACAATGTATTTACTACTGTATAAACTATTAGAGATCTTGTATTCATCCTACCCTTATTACTTTTAAAGTATTAAAGATCTCATATTCGTATTGGTCAGACATAAAACTAATCTAGAATATATTAGTTGAGATCAATTTTAAGTTAATTTTGTTAAGATTAAATTCACTTTTTGATATAATATTAAAATATATTATAACCAGATTCATTACAACTAGATTTCTTAGACATATTATTTCGATTATTGTCAAACAACTATCACTTCATTTACAAACATTTACATGTTCATATATTTATATGAGGGCGTGTTGAAGAATATGATTTAAAGATAACATGATATTTGAATCATCTTAAACATGAAATTATGAAAAGTTAGATTAGATGTGTAGTTAAGTCTTTTTAATGCTAGAGACAATTGACAAATCCTTACAACTCTAGGAACTAAAAAGATTGTGAATATATAATTTCAAGAATTATTTGATTGCTATATTTATTCCACAAAACTATCATAGTCTGTTATGATATTATGATTTTAGGGACTCCATTTGATAATGTACAATTTTAACTATTCAGGAGATATTGTTACTTTATTAATTTTAAGGGTAAATTTTAATATAAAAGAACACAATTTACTAGAGTATCTTTAAACAATTAATTTTCAACATTAAATTTATGGTCAATATTTTAATTTATATTATAAAATATTAATTATTGTAAATAATAAATCTTTCTCTGTCTACGTATATAACCACACATACAAATACACACGTGTACACTACAAAAGGGACACACAAAAACAAAGACACACATGGATACAAAACACCGATACAAATTTAGATACAAACATAGACAGGTATAGACACAAATATACACAAACATACAAGCACATTCCCACACACTACACCCACCAACAAAGACACACCCACCCTACACACATAACGGTCCATTATAAGTTAGGTCATGGACTTAAAAATTGTCTTTTAATGAAATTTGAAATTTGAATTTAATAAGAAAAGATTGATCAAAACTGTAATTTAAAAATTATATTAGATAGTCAAATTGGTTTAGATTTTATTAGTTCCTATTTCTGAAAATTAATTTACACATTATTTATATATACGCAAAGAAATTGCAATGAATATTTGGTGAATATTCAGAAAATTGCATAAATTATTTATAGAAGCTGAAAGGATAAAAGACATATTAGTGAAATTATTTTACTAAATTAATTATTTATTATTATTATTCTTATCCAAATTTCTATCACATTCTTTGTAATTAATATTAAAATGAAAACTTTTTGTGATTCTTTTAATGAATCTCTTCTGATTTTTTAACTTAGGATAAATTCCAAGAAATAAGTATGCATTGGAAAGAGTGAGAGGAAGTGATGTATTATAAGAACTCCTGGTATCTAAATATTGTGAAAGACGCTGACCATTTCCGGTAGCATGTTAACTTAGGTAAAAGTGTAAAAATTGAGATTATTGATTAGAATCACAAAGGTTATAGGATTCATATAATCATTGAGACCGTAATACGTAGATTTCACTTTATATATATATACATATATATATATATATATATATAATTATTTGATTTTACTAAGATTTGAAATTAATTCAATTTTAATCTTTAAAATTTTAAATAACATACATAAAAATAATTAATATAATAAAATATGAGAAAAAAATGTAAAATAAAATAATAAAAAGAAAATAAATCAAAATAAAAAATTTGTTTACAAATAACATTAATATAAATTTATTTATAAAAAAATAAAAATAGTAACAGAAAAAATAGATGAAATGAAATAATTTGTTATCGATCTTCATAAATGTCATTAATATAAATTAATTTATACAACAAATAATAAATAGTTATGTCAAAATTATACGTGAAGTAATAAATACTAAACATTATAATTAATAAATACTGAATATTATTAGGTCCTTACAAAATTGTGAGTGCAAGATTAAAAAAAAAATTATAATTATATTAAATTTTAATTGAGAAATGATGTGATATGTTGTAATTGTATTTTAATTATATTAATTTTTTATTAAAAAATAATTTTTACTCATATTAATATTTTATTTAATTAGGTGAAAAATAATTGTATGACTGATAAAATAATATAAAATTTTAATTATTTACAAAAAATTATAAACAAATAGTGCAACAGAAAATTTTAAAAAAATGACAATTTACATTATTTACAATTCTATTCGAAATATTACCAATCATGTTATATTATGATTCTAAATCTGACTTATAAATATTATATAAAATCATAAGGTCTTATTTTCTGACTGTCTAAATATCAATTTTTACTGCTTCGATTATCAGATAGTTTTGTACTTAAGAAGACACGCCGAAAAAACGAACTAAAATCTTAAGATACGATATTACATTTGGATGGGTGCGTAATCGTAAATGCATATTCTGTACGCATCCACACGCAAATGGAAGACATCAACTATACCGTGTATTTTTGGACTCTAGTTAATGTTAGAAAATGCGGCAGCAAATAACTAAAAAGAGGTAGAATGTCCAATTTTTCGAATAAGGATAATAAGGCATTTGATGGGAAAACTCTAGCATACTGGACTAGAGAAATTGGGTATTTTTTACCAGAAAAAATGGTAATGTAGTTGGTAGTTTCGACTAACCCAACAGGGCTTCAGTATTTGCAAGCATAAACTCGCCCTGAATGTTTAATTTTAACCCCTTAAGATGAGATTTCACAAATCAAGCATTCAAGGGAGAAGATTCATACAGCTCCCTGCTCAAAGGGAACCCGTACAAATAGTCGACCATGCAAACTAACAACAGCGGATGTCTGAAGCGGATCAATTCTTGCAGGTAAGTTCACTACCTGAAAAAACAGCAAATTTCAGTAGATATCTTTCAGTTAAGATGCTACGTCCTAACTTACTCTCAATGTCATAATATCCTTCTGAAAACAGTAATATACCAACATCTCTGTCAAGAAAAGGTACTTTACCTTTTTGAAGGGGGTAATTCCCCATGGATTATCAATGTGTTCTGGCGTACCAGTTATAACCAGACGTCCAACTGGATCTGATTGGACTCGCACCTGGATTTGTTATAACAAGGTCAACAATAAAAGTGGAACCCAAAGAAGCCATAATCAATGACAATACTCATTTAAAGTGAGTTTGTTTCCAAAATGAGCAAACAAGATTGTATCCAGTCTTTAGAAGTTGGATTCTTTAATGGGCTACAATATCGGTGCTTTTCACAAAAATGAAGGGCTAATACATCATTGCTCAGACAGAACCTTTTGCAATCATTATATATAAGTAGGTTTTATTATTTACAGGACAAATGAAGTCAAATTATCCGAAACATTTATAAAGCTATGCTGCCAGAATTTACCTCGTCAAAATAAGGCATCCAAAAACAACAGTATATCCCATCCCATTTTATACAGTTACGCTTATGAAACAATCTAGGCTACAATTTAATAAATTGAAGGATTTGATAATTATTTTAATCAAGTGTCACTGTTAAATAACTAAGGAGCACGACTTTGACGTTAAGCTTTAATATGTTTCACCAACAGAATAAAGTACCCAAATATCATGCCAGTTTTTCCAGATAAAAATAACTATGGATAAAGACAAGGAGCCACGGTTCTTACCTCCTCACGAAGGAGCCCGGGAACTAGGGCATACACCTCAAAACAATCTTTCTGGACACAAATACAGAAAACGGTAAAAAATTTATTAAAGTCTATTAATAGGATAGAAAATTTAGCATTGTGATACATGAAAAAGGACATAAATTAGATAAATAATAAAATCAAACTGACTTACAGTTTCCCGTACGTTGATCTTCACCCAGTCGGCTGGGGGTCCAATGTCCACCACTGGTGTGACCAATCTAACAAATAAAAAACTCGATTAGCCTTGATCTAATAAGTGGACTGGAACTTCGAACAAATATCAGTGAGCATATGTATCTTTTTCAGATTGAAAGTAGGGAATTTAAGTGGTTGATTTGATTGGGGAATCAGTAAATATGAAAGGAATCCTCACTGACAGAAAATGCCAAAAGGATCTCCCAGGCTATATTCACTTTGTCAGTTTGTCTGTGTTTTGGCTCAGAAAACCTTCGTTAGGAAGGACATAGATGCAGAAACCTTGAGGAAAAAAAGGATGCAGATGTTTCCAAGGACTCGAATAAGATATGTATAGTGAAGTATCATTAAAATGCCCCAGCCTGTCCTGGTTAATTCCTTATTTTATTTTGCTGAAAACCGATGAATCTAACAGAAAAAACAGCATTTATTGATTGTGTAACAGCAAAAAGAATTTACTCAATAGTACTAATTGTACTTCAAGATAAAAGGGATGGGTGGGCAATACCATGAATTAAAAAATGATTGTGGAGGGAGAAACCAACAGTGAACAGAGATAATGAATCTATGCACAGGACTACAGGTTAATTAACAGAAAAGACCAGTAACTTAACTGCCTATCTCCTTCTATATTTGCAGCTTTCTCAGCATGCTCCAAACCAGCTGGCGTCCTCTGTTTATTAATCATACCTAATTCATTGAAGCATAAATAAATGAGGTAATCAATTCAGAGAAAGTCGGTGATGTTAGTAGTGAGCATACCGATGCTTTTTAGGTTCTTTTCACGCTTTGGTGTGGAACTGAAGCTCTTGTCCTGTGCAAGACATGACAAACACCCCAGTAGTAAATACATTGCTATAAGAGAGAGTTACACTGAACAATAAAATGATAAAAAGGATAAGAATGTAATTTTAAAGGTCTCAACAGACCTTAGTAGCTGGCTCAGCAACCTCACCATATCCAAGAAGGCGCTGAGCATGCCAACCTTGCATTGCACGGGCTGCTGCATCCCTTCGTGCTCTACCTGATCCTGGAGCCTGGTAAACAGTAGTCTGAAAAAGAAACTCATTATTTGATATATACAAACAGATGGTAGAGGTTGAAATGTTGCTACATGCTTCGAAGTCATGTTTCAAATGCTCTTTTCCGTAAAAATTCTCCTTGCTTATCATTTGATGTAATCTAGACGTCACAAATTGAGGTCTTTTTAGATGCTCAGAAGTCAGAGCATCCTTCCATAGTTGACAGCATCACCAACAATGGTTGCAATTTTCGGCATTGTTGGCAACTATTTTGGTTTCTCCTTTTCAGTATCTTAAATTAATTAGTATGATAACAGCTTTTGTTGATGGATAATTTCTGTGCCAATTTTTTTTTTTTTTTTTTGTTTTTTTTTTGGTTTCTACTTCTTCTCTTTAATGGTAAAGTTCAAAAGTTTTTAGCCACATCGACAATAAAAGAAACACCCCCATCACTGGTTTCCTAACTTCCTAATGAATTGTACCAACAAAAACCCAGGACTTTAGACTATTTCTTTTGTTTCATACACAACCGTAAAAGCCTAATGTTTTCATTCCAGCAGCCATTTTGTTCAAATTTAGTACACAGTTCACTCCTCAACCTTTGTGTCTCAGGCAAAATAGGAGCATAACTAACAAAAGAAGGAGCTTTATTCAAGTTCACATGACAAATGAAAACAACATATGATCTTATATAATAAAAGTAATCTTCTTGTGAACCTATGAAATCAAGGAACACAAGGGATAGAAAAAGAAAGAACATTATACAAACCTCTTTTTCCACATTTGGAGATTGATGGAATGATCCAACAGGGAGTTGTAGCTCCCCAGTCTCTCTCTTATGCTTTTCATACTCTAAAAGTGCCTGTCCAAATGTCCAGTTCAGGATAAAGGAAAGCAGAAGATCATACAAGTGACTAAGAAAAGGCAACAAAAATCACAGCTGAAATATTTGAAGGGATAAAAGCAGATAATGATGGCAAATCTTGGTTTTAGTTTAATAGGCGTTCAGTCCTATGACAGACAACACAAGTAGTGGAAGAAGAGATAAGTTAGCTGTCTTCTTTTAATTGATACACACTTCCTATCTTTTACATTTAGAGGCATGAAATATACATCAATTCAAACTAAAACTGATGCTCACTGGTTATTTCAGAAAAAAAAAAACAATTGCCAATTCCAATCATCAAAACTTAACTCAATTCTAATTTATCAATTATTACAATTAAAAAGATGAAGTATTTATAATAATTAGAGATAAGTTCACTCCACCAATTACCTTCTCATAAAAGATTCTAAATGTCCATGACACTGTAGTGCATGTCCTGCAAGAAAAAAATTCAATATAACTGAGCAGAGTGATACTTTTTTTAAAATGAATTGTTGTGAAAAGAAAAAATATTTTGGCTTTTGCATTCTGGAACCCTTAGTATGTGGCACAGATGTGGTCTTTGTTCCCCTAATATTATTCAAGTCAATCAAGTACCCTTTTAAAATTAAGCAAATGAGCCATCTGTTAAGTTAAGATAAAATAATTAACAGACATGGCAATGGAATTCCATATTAGAAATCCATTTGATTATTTGACACTACATTTAGTGAAAAAAGGAATTTGAGATTAAAAAAGTTATACTAAATATAATTAAAGGAACAAAGATAAAATAATTTATAAGATTAACAAAAATTAAAGGAACTTAAGATCAAATTATACCTCATGACATGAAACACAAGGATATCCTTATGCCAACCTTTTGGTGTCTGCTAACATTGAGAACAGAAACCAAAGACCCAATTTCCTAGGGTTTTCCCATGAGATTAGGCATAGGATATTTCTCCAAAAATAGTGAAAGCACTTGACAAAGTGGACCATGCTTGGTGGACAAGTGTTTGCACCTCTAAGAGACTAGATTACTAAGGATAAGTAGTCTGTTAAGATCAACTTTTGCATGTATTGGTTGTTGAAATATTCCCTATTTCCATATTTTACCTATGTAAATATAATTTGTTTCCTTGCATCTATCTGACAGCTGTTTAATTAGTAATTAGTAAATATTTTCAGATGGTAATTACTAGATTTAATTTCTTTAATCAAGTCATTTTGAATGCGCATTGATAATTAAAATTTACTACAAAGAGACAACCACTAAAGCCATTAAAAATCAATTTCAATCTTATTTTGAAGTGTTTCTTTGGGTATTCTGAACTGTAATGGATCAATTTATGGTATCTGCTATTGCTATCTTCTGTTTGGTTTTGCTTAAGTTACTTCATATTGGCCCAATGATACGGTTCATAATAAGTTCAAACCAATATGGTTCTGATTTGATTCGTTATATCAATGGTATATGGTTAATTTTGTACTAATACATGCTCACAAACTCTGCAATCTGGTATTGATGTATATATGTAGAATAAGAGAGAGAGAAGGAGAGAGAGAGAGAGAGAGAGAGAGAGAGAGAGAGAGAGAGCTTCATGGTTTAGTCAAATCTGGGATTGAACTGCACCATGTTGACCGTGTATGGTTGGTGTTTACTGTCATTTTTATATTATACACACTTGTATGGTTAGCATTTACAGTCAACTACCACAAACCTGTCCTTGGAGCTATAAAATAACAAATATCAGATTCTACATCCAAGCAAAATTTTGCATGATATAGTTTCAGAATCTGATAATGATGTTAAAGGCAATTCTACATGCATAAACTGCATACTGTATACTCATTCAAATTTGCAGTCTTATTACCAGCAAACTGTATGGATTTAGGTAATGGGTTTTGCTGTCTACAACAACACGTTATGTGATGAGTTCTGTTATATTAGAAAACTTATTAGATGATGGGCAAGGTGCAAGAACCAAAGGGGAACAGGGTAGATATTTCACATCTTCTCTCAACATCCTTGCAGTGTAAATTAGAGAGAAAGGTTCAGATAATTTTTCGTCACCACCGGTTGACATGTCATTGAATCTGAGAATCCCCCACTTGATTTCTCCATTCATTCAACTCTCAAAAATCTAAACAACCAAGATTCAGAAACTCCAAGGCAATTCAGATAGAAGATAATTTTTATTTTCCAACATAATCACACCTACTCATGTTTTCAACAAACGATATTATCAATAATTACATTATTAATTTCTTTAAACAATTTATTCTGATGTGGTGAATTGTGATTGGCTAATTAATCCAAATCAGCACAATGACTAGTCACATTGCAAAACTGCCAGGCAGATCAACTAATTCTATTAACAATTGGAAGTTAATATGTGATATCTTATAATAATAGGGGGACTGACTGGCTTGCAAACTTTTATGGGGAATAAAATCACACATGACAGGGTCCAAACTAGTGGAGGTGGGTGGGAGGGTCAAAAATGCAATTCAGCACTTGATGTTTTAGAAAGTAAATTGCCCATGTTAATAAGAAACAGTTATAAACAACTCAGAAAACTACAAAGAATTCATCGGTGACAGTAAATAGCAGAAATTCAATATGATGAGGCTACGAAAGCTTAATAAGAACTACAAAACAATTATACTTTAGGCCTTACTTTGGGGGGTTGAAAGACTCTCCTACTTGTCGCCACAACTTGGAGCCAGTTACCTACATATAACAAATCAATGAGATCAACTTTATCAGTTACTAGTAATGAATAAACTAAAAGGGCCTAAAACATTTTAGCACCAACTGAAATAAAAGTTATGGATGTTGATAGAAATAATGCAATTATAGTAATAATTAAAAATACAGCCTATTATATGTCATGTGACATATTTAATTATGATTAATCAGAGTGATTGTATATAAATGTAACGTAATTATGCTTGTATTTGTCTGTTGACATAAATATATGTTCGACTGCATAATTGTAATACATGAAATTCATCATATGTCTCATTCTCTATCATTCTAAACATGATACCAGGAGCCCAATCAGAAGCAACCCAAATGCCAAATAAACTAAACATGTAAAGATATTTCCTATTCCAAAATTTACAAAATAAATTAAAATCAAGTTCCAGCACAAAAAA
>Ga0214542_1004745_pt1 | contig 26608 bp, 11 predicted proteins | sample CNSS1metaG_FD_160096 | JGI IMG/M metagenome (GOLD analysis project Ga0214542, IMG submission 160096) | Root nodule microbial communities from cowpea collected in UCLA plant growth center, Los Angeles, California, USA - CNSS1 | ecosystem: Host-associated > Plants > Roots > Nodule | place: USA...
CAGTATAAATACTTTGTGCAATTTTCTCTTCTCTACTCTCTTTATTTTATTGTGTTTATTAAAATAAAGGAAAGATTTTTAATTGATCTTTGATACAAAAAGGGAAAATATTAAAAGCACAATTTTTTATTAAGAACCCAATTCACCCTCCTCTTAGTTTTTGTCTGCACGCTCAAACATTCCGCTGCGCGATACCAACAGAATAGATTAGAAATATGATTTATTTCATTAAGTTTTAGATGAATTGATCGGTTTTCAAGATAATATTGGAAATTTAAGTATTTGTCTAAGTATTTGAATATAAATAAGAAAGTTGAGCATATAATAAGAAAAAACTTATAAATTTATTATTTTAAGATATTAGGTTTAAATTATGTAAATTTGACTTATGTTTTTATTTTGAATTTTCTCCAAATACTCATAAGTAATATCAAAGTTAATGGTTTGTGTTCATAATTGATTTACACAAATACATTATGGTATTTATATTAAAAATTCAGAAAAAACGTATATAATTGGAGGATAGTAAGAATAATTTAGTGGTAAAATTAGAAGTAAGGGTGAGAAAAGATTGTAGTTTCAACTCTCGTCACTAATAATTTGGAGATATAAAAAATTATATAATTGGTCTGATGCTCATGAAACATTTTTATGGAAGATGATAAAAGATATAAAAAGATAAAACTCTTATCAAATGTATTTTAGAAGAGAAACACTTTTTTTAAGGTAAATTCATTACTTATTTGTTAATTAAGTAAAACATTTGCTTTTTAGGTTACTATTTTTAGATTTAATGTTGGACAAGTGAGTATAATGACTACAAATAATTAAAAACAAATTGGCAACATAATACTATTTAACTTCAATGTAATTAGAATCTTCTGAAGTTTAACCTCTTCTAAATATGACAGCCATTTTTGTAACTAACTTTTATGGCCAATTGAGATTGGGAAGAGAAGCTCAAAATGAAATGGAGATGTCTAAACAAATTTACATATATTGTTTTTTTAAATAAATAAATAAAGGAAAGAGAATGTTATACATATTATTTTTTAAAATTCAAAGGGTTATACACCTAGTACATTCTGAGAAACTATTATCTAATTTTATATCATCAATAAACTGTGATTTCAATTTATTTTATATTTTATTCGTGAACAATTTAGTCAAATTATTTATAATCTACTCAACAATACTAGTTTACAAAAACTACTAAGTAGCATGGCCAATGCAACTACCAATAGTAAGAAGAGACTGAAATGTATAAAGTAAAATACTTTCCTATCTTTATATTGTAATAGCATGCATGAACTTCTTGTGAAAATATTAGAGACAGTAAGTCGCAGTACATCTATTTAAATATCAGTGTAAACTTAAAATGCATTTTACAGATTTAATATTAGTGATCAGATCATGAATTCCCTTTAAATAAATAATTTATTGTAAGGTTAAAAGACATTTATAAATCTATTGTTTTGGGTTAGATATTGTTATTTTCTCAGGTCTGTATTATCAAAGGTGCCTAGTTATAAAAGACTTTAAATTATAAAAGCTGTCTAATTAATTAAAATTCTAAGACCAGAAAATCCAACAAATAGTTCAATATGATAATATTAAAAAAAATATTAAAATTAATTGTTACTTTAATTATATTTATTTCATTATTAACTACATTGAATATCGTTTTGTTTACTTGCTCTATATTTATAAAAGTAAAAATAAATACACAAATAATGATTTGCACATATTTGTTTTTTTAGATCAAATCCGGTTATTGTTGTGTGGAATAGATGGATGCACTCCGGATATCCAAATTCTAAAGTCAAAGCACCAAATAGTTTTATCTTATTTATTTATTCGAGGTAATTAATTAATCACAATCATATGTTGTGATTTGTGTTGATTATCGTGTTCTGCGAGGGATGCATTGTCCATAATTTAATACTCAAAAGACAAATTGAGTGACATGTGAGAAATGTAATGGACCCAGTTGTGCATTCTCCTAAGCCTAATATTGGGCTTCTCTCATCAATTAATCTTCTTAATTTGCTTTCACGTGACACTTAATATTTTAACCTAATATTGGGCTTCTCTCAAGGTCACCACTAAGCAGTGGATCTTAAGTGTACACGTGACACTTATTCTCGATCACATTGTTGGAATTTCAATACTTTCTAGATGCAATGCACATTTTGACATTTTAATAGAAACATGTATAATTTACTATTGTAACGTACCCGTACAAAATTCAAATATAAATACAAGTCAGCACTTACCATCACAAAAATAGAAGAAAGGTCTGCATTATAAACTTTGGACAACATGTCGTTTTTTCATTAGGAGAAACTCAGTTTTCTTAGATATATAACCTTTAATTTTACTTGATTTTAACATTCAGGTCTGAAATCAATGTAAGACAATCCTTACTTAATACTATAATATTGATACAAATCATAGATTCTGTTGGATTGGAAACTGGGTACCCATAAAATGAATATTTTTCACATAACATGATTTATTCTATCATCATAATTTAAATTTTAAATTATTTAATCAATGGACATAAACCACCACAACCTACATCAATCAGTATTATTTCCTAAATTAAACTTCTAATACATGATTAATTTGTTTAAGTATCTGCTAATTTTTTTCCTCACATGAAGTATCTAATAAATTAAAAGTTTTACTTTAAGTATCTAAAATACTTATATCTACTTATTTTAAGTTAGGTCTAATGAAAACGTTGTTTATATTAATTTTTATTTACGTCAATAATTTTGTTAGTATTATCTTATAATTCTTTAAATTTTTTTAATTATAATAATTAATATGATTTTCATTACATATCCTTCAACATAACTGAAACACCTGACATAAATAGTTGTCTGATATGGTAGATAATGTAAAACTTCAATATTATATAGGTGAAAAAAAAAGTAATAAAAGAAAGTCAAACTAAAGTTTAAAATTTGTTAAATATCCCATTCAAAAAAAATATTAAATCAATTATGTATTGGATATCTAAGATACACTTAAGAAAAAATAAAATTCATCTGGCTAGCGGCATGAAATTTAAAGGTTGTTTTTGTACACGAGAATGCAAAATGCAAATGCAAACGGAAGGAAGTGATGATATAAATAGAAACGAAAACCGTTGAAGTATCTTAATGGGTCAGGGCATGTTTCGGAAACTGGCATCATTGGCATTCAACACGTGTTTTGATGTATTGAACTCACAGGTGATAACCAAACCCAGACACACTTCAGTTCTTCAGTTCTCTTTTGAATCTAAGGAAAGGAAGAACAGAGTTTGCTAGAAAAAGATTTGATGTCATATAATGTCGATAATTTTTTTTTCTTATTATTATACTAGTAAATAATTTTTTTTTTCTATATCTTTTCTTTTCTCTATCAAACAAGTAATGTGTTTGGGCAAATAATTTTTTTTTTTTCTATATCTTTTCATTCTTGTCTACCGAACCATCGATCAGTGAATAGCACATTTAGGAAGGTTAGAGATTGAGGCAATTATTAGTGGCTTTTAATGGTTTCTCCTTTCTCACTTCATCTCTACATACCAAGTCTTTCTCCACAAACCATATTCACTTAGCACGCAACGAATACTATAACCATCATAAAGCACAAGATAAGAAAAAAAAAAAAAAGCAATCCTAAATATCATTGGAAAGTACCTTGAAAACTACTTATTCAATGACCAGAAAGTAAAAATTGAAAATACAACATACAAATAAAAATACACGCACACTTAAATCAATGAGGGAGAATAATAATGATAAAAGTGGGAACCTTTACACTTAAGCTTTAACTTTCTGGTTGGGGTGGAAGACATACTTGACGAGAGAGTCCTTGATAGACAGCAGTTCTGGAAATTCCGTCTTCAATTTGGTGGCATCAAGCTCATTGTTGCTTCTGGGGGCAACAATCACCTTCGCCTGTTCCTCAAGAGTGAAGTTCTTCCAGGTGAAGTTGGGGTCAACATACTCTCTGTACATCTCTAGAATCTCATTGTGACTAACCACTCCAGGGTTTGTGAAGTTCCAGATCCCGGTCAGATTCCTCTTCGCCATCTCAATCGAAATGGGAAGAAGTTCATCCAATATAGTCATGGAATTTGGAATATCCACAACCTTCTCGTATCGAGTGATCTTCGTGATGAAATTGCGTGGATTCGATAAATCAGACGAGATAGGCATCCTCACTCGCAAGGTACACACATTATCGTAGTTCTTAAGCAGATCCTCTACCTGCCAAAGCAAAAGTAAACCAATCAATAATACGAACCAGATCTAAAATATAATGTAAATTAAGTTGTGCTAGATTTGCTAGAGTCGTACCATGGCCTTGGTCTTAGAGTAGAAGGAACCGGTGAAATTGGGAGTGTCGTTTTCTTTGAAGCCGATTCCGGATCCGAGAGGATGAGCGGAATCGTACTCGAAGATGCAACCGGTGGCGTAGTTGAGGAGGAGGAGGCCGTGTTGGCGGCAGACGTCGGCGAGAGTGAGGGTTCCGACGACGTTGGTTCGGATTGTCTCGACCTTGTGGGACTCGCACCAGTCGACGTTGGGGCGGCCCGTGACACCGGCGGCGTTGAATACGTGGGTGGGCTTGACCTCAGCTATGTCCTTTTCGAGGGAGGCCCGGTCCTCGAGACGGCCCGAGGCATACTGGAAGGGGATGGCTTGGGCCTGGCAGAGGGTGCCGAGGAGACCACCAATCCAGCCCGTACGGCCGTAGATAAGGAACTTGATTGGGTGGTCCGCTGAGGCGCCGTTGGCTGGGAAGCCCATGTCTGAGTGTGAAAGAGTAAGAGAGAGGGAAGAGTAAAAGAATAAGTTAGATCTCTCTCTGCGTGCGTCTCTTCTCTTCTCTTCTTTCAAACTCACTTGGCTTCTCTTTCACTGCCCTTCTTGTTGCCACGCATATACACCACACACAACACAGTACTCTATTTTATTTCCAAAATTATACTCAAAGATAAATATTCACGTTATCTAATAATCTAATAAATATACAAGGAGGAGGAAATGTAGCGATGTAACACATCGGATAAAATTCATAATGATTAAGAATCCATATTGTAAATAGATTTTCGTTAACGACACCCTATTCTTTTATATTTGTATGTTAATGAATTGAGTATGAGTATTATAGTATTTATATACGTAGATATTTATACTTATTATATTATAATTTAAATTAAAAAAATATTATTAAAATATTAACACGTTAATTTTGAATGAGTTTTATTTTATCAATTGATTTTAATAAATTTTTATGTCTTTATAGACGTCATTCAACACAATTTAAATATATTATTTAGACTTTGTTTAAAATTGATGAATGTTATTGTTTAAAATAAATGCTTTCTTTCTAGAGTATTTTATCATCGTGATTTTTTTACATGTGGTTGGGACCTCGTTTTACCGGGGCTCACGGTGGGCGCCAATGTTCGGGGTTGGAATTAAGGACCAAACCAGAACTATGATAATTAAATCCTCCCCCTCTTTCTTTTTTCTTATATATATATATATATATATATATATATATATATATATATGGTCTTTCAGTCTTAAAATTAAAATTGTTATCTTACTGGCAGATCTTTAACTAACCAACCTCTATTCTCTCCTGAAATCTCGCATAGGGTGGTTATTCCTAAAATCCAGGATATTTGCTCGTTACCTTGGCCCAAATGCTCGTTACCTCGGCCCAAATACTCATTACCCCGGTCTGTGACTGAGACTCGTTGTTTTATGATAAATATTTATCTAGTCAGAATCCAAATGAGTATGTTGAGGTCGGACATTCCATGTACGGTACAGTTATGTATTGTATCTAATCTAAATTAAAAAGTAAAAAAAAATATGATTAAAATATTGACACATTGATTTTGAATGAGTTATTTTTTATCATTTGGTTTTAATAAATCTTCATGTCTTTGTAAGTTGTCATTCAACATTAAAATATTGACACATTGATTTTGAATGAGTTATTTTTTATCAATTAGTTTTAATAAATCTTCATATCTTTGTAAAGTCATTCAACATTATTTAAATGAGTTATTTGAACTTTGTTTAAAATTGATGAATGTTATCTAAAATATTTAAAAACAAAATTGTAAATATTCACGAGTACCTGTGGATATCCGTGGATATTAAAAAAATATACGAGTACCGTACCCACGTAACGAATATTCGCACGGATATGGAGACAGGTACAAAAGAGATATTTATCCAATATGTAAAGTACGAGAGAGTTACTGATCGTACCTATCCACTCCGTTGACATCCTTTACCAGTAATGTAATTATCAATTATTTAAATAATAATAATATTTTTACATCTAAAATCTTTTTGCATGACACTATCTTTTATTGTTTTTTATTTTTTCTACTGATACAAAAATTTACTTTTATTTCATTACATAAATTCTCAAACGCTGTCTAATAATTTTTTTCTTGTAGATAAGTGCATATATACATACTTTCTCCATCCTTGGAGTCCATTTTTTTTATTTAAAATATCTAAATCATCAAATAGAAAGAATATTTCCAGTTTGGTATGGTTTAATTTAAACCAATAAATCAAACCACACTACATCATAATTTGAATCAATTTTTCTGATTTTTAATTTAGTTTTATTCTTTTATGAAGGATTTATTATTTTTTATCTTTTAAATTGAAATATGATAATAAAAACATTTTACTTAAAAATTAGGTTAAGTTATGTTTTGATTTCTACTTTTGTAGCAAAATATCGATTTGGTCCCTCTATTTTTTTATCTCAATTTAGTCCCTATTGTTGGAAATTTGATGTATGTAATAAGTCATTTCCGTTAGTGGTGCAATAACAATGTTAAAGGGTGTCATGAGTCAGTTTCTAGATTTTTTGAATTTTTATTTTAAAATTAAAAATTTGCTACGTGTCAAGCTGACGTCATGTTATATGGTAGTGATAGTGTGATGTGGTAAAGGCAGTGTTACGTGTTAGTGTTACGCAAGGTGTCATTTCCTCATTTAAATATTTAGCCCATGTATTTTTATGTCTCAAATTAGTCCAATTTTTTATAAAAATTGAAAAATTTTGTCTCTCTTTAAATTGAAATCAAATTTATTTTTTATATAAATGGTACACAAATATTTAAATGAGGAAATGACACCTGACGTAACAATGACACGTGGCACTACCACTGTCACATCATATTGCCATTGTCACATGGTACGACATCAGTTTGACATGTGACAATTTTTTTAATATTTAAAAAAATAATAAAAAATTCAGAAACTGACACGTGACATCCCTATTACTGTACCACCAACAAAAATAACTTAATTACATCAAATTTCTCAAAATATGAATCAAATTAAAATAAAAATAAATAAATAAATCAAATCAATATTTTATGAAAATATAAATCAAAAGATATAATTAAACCTAAAAGTTAATAAACATATTAACTAATAAACCAATAGAAGTACAAGACTAAATATTAAAATTAGTAAAGTTAAAACCATATATTGTCACGTATTCTGAGAAGGTTTTAGTACGCTAAAATTAATGATAATTAATGATGAATCATGTAAGAAAAGACATCACAATATCAAGCTAGAAAAGACTTGAGAACTTGGTCCACCGACGATATCATATTTTATCTCCGAAGAGTTCCAAAATTTTAAAAATTCATCATTTACTAATTTTCTTTTCATTCTTTTATTATTATTATTTTATATTTTATTCTTTTAGTTGATATATTTATATTTGTTATAAAATTTTGAATTTTTTGGTGATATATTCTTATATTAAATAAAGAATTGTCAAATACCTGCAAAAGTTTAAAAGATAAAATAATAAAATAAAATATATTGATAAAAGATTAAATTATTAAAAAATTGTATATCAAAATAGGGATAACAATAATAAATCTCATTTATATATACACTAATGAAAATACATGTCCTGACGTGTGTTTGTGAGAAGAATCCAACAAATAAAACATAAGTATATATATATATATATTAAAACTAATAACTATTGTTTGTTGGCCTTTTGAGAAAGAAAATTGAATTGGAGATAAAGTAATTTATCCATCACAACACGACACTTTTAAAAAGTTTCGTCATCTTTAAAGACGGGGACAATAGAAGCCGTTTGTGTGAGAAATCCTCAAATCTACTCTGAATTGTTTAACATAAGGTGAGTGAAATTTGTTTTTAGAGTTGTTTTAGTTTTTGTAATGCATGCAACATTCTAAGGTTGTATGTGATTTCTTTCTTGTAATCTAGATAAAATTTCATATTGACCACAAAATCACAAAATTTAATATTTTATGGTTTAATTGTGTGTATAGGACAAATGTTGGGGGAATTGACGGTGTTCAACACGAAAATTCAATGAATACCCTCTTTTATGTAATGGTAGTTAAATTCCTTTCAAAATTTAAAGTCATGTTATTGAATTCAAATATTGGGATATGAACATTGTAGTTGCATGTATCAGAAATATTAATATAATTTTAAAAAATAATTAAAATAAAATATTGCAGTTATTGATGTTTTAATATAGTGTTAAGTCCATAGTTAAATTCTATTTATGTATAAACAATTTTTTAGTTTTTCATTGATTAGAATTTAGTTTTTGTTTAAATCAATTTGATGGTCATTTACTCTTGTGTCTCCATTTTTGACCTATAGATATCACGTAGTTCCACCAGAAAAGATACACAATAAACACTAGAGTTCTCCTTCTCAAAAGTGTTTTTCTTTTCTTCTCTATATTATCTCTTAAAATCAGTGGTGTTCATAAGGTTCAGATATCCTTCGCTACACTCAATCGATCTGACAATGAGAGCGTTTTTCCTATAAGGATAGCGCTCTGCGTGCCTTAACCCAGGTTTTCTCTATCCTTTTCTCATTTACATATTTACATTATCTTATATTGCTATTGTTTGTTATAAAAACAATTTGACTTGATTATCTCTTTTATTCATATCTCTATCTTGTTTCAGGTTTATCATTATTTTATTTTCAACATTTTCTAACAGCATGTTAACTTAAATATGAGAAAGATATATAAGAAATTATTCTGAAAAGTATCCTGCTCCAAGATGTGAAGTTGATAGAGACTTTTAATTATAAAATTGTGAATTTTTTAGTATAGTGGTTTATGAGATTTTTACTTAAAATATATGATTTGAAATATGTTGGATTGATGAGTCATTGAAAAACACGATTGAAGTGTTAATTTTCTATGCTTCTAATAATAAAGAAGGGATAATCAATTTGTTGTCATAATAATGAACGACACATATTGAGTTGCTTATTAGTATGTTATATGTGTGTGTGTAAATGTTGTACATTGAAGATAGTAATGAGATAAATACGAAGGGTTGAGAAAGTTTTAATTTTCAGAAAAGTTTATATTTGTGTAGCTTTATCCTGGGCAGTAACCATGTGACGTTTTGTTTATACTAGATGGTTTATATCTTGCCAAATGGTTTTCTTTGCCTATCCCAAATTATATTTATTATATTGTATTGTGTTATGGGTTAAAAAAAAGTTATAAAAATAAATTTTGTGCAAATAAAATGTACGTTTGAATTTTTGTAAAATAAATATTTGATTAATAAAAAGCTAAATTATAAATAGAGTATCTCTTATGGAGTCATGTTACAAGCTTAGCTATATCTCTTGAACTTAGGATTACTTGTGAAAGTGAAAGTCCAGTGTGTTATGGTTGTCACGAGGGAGGGAAAATGCTAATTTAAGATGAGGTTAAATATATTAGAAGGGACTTGTGATGTAAGATTATCCTGACTCAACTAGCGTCTAATTCACAATATATAATTTTAAATATGTTTTTTTTTTAAATTTAATATATTTGATATTCTAATAAATTTTATACATCTATATTTATATATGTGGTAAAAATTTTCATTCTCCACATTTATTTTTTAATTTTACCTTTTAAATATTTTTTTAAATAAAAATAATTATTTTATTAATATAATCATTTAAGTGATTTTTTTTTAATTCAACCTTTTTTATTTTTTATTTTTTTTAAATTTAATCATTATAAATGAAAATTAATTATAGTAAAATTATAAAAAAAATTATATTTAATTTTATAATTATAATAATAACAATAATTATAATTTTATTATTATAAAAAAAGTATATACAGTGTTTTTACTAGAGTTTATAAATTTGTCTGTAGTTTAATGTTTAGACTTTAGTTAACTAACTTTAATTTAAGATTTTGGTGAAAATTATGATATGTTTCAGTAATAGATTGCTTTTGTGATATTTAGCTCAGTTTTGCATTTTGCTTCTTCGGTTTCCTTCTCCTTGGGATGGTGTGTACATACAAGAGCACATTTAAGAGCTGATAGGAAACTAGCAATGGAGTTGGAGAGAAAAAGTAACATATGAATGAGTTAGATAATATGTGAATACTGTATTAAGCTTTTATTTCCTATTTTGAAAAACTTTTAGTTCCTATTTTGGAGTACTTATGTTAACCATATCTTGAAATACACTCTTATGGAGTTAAGAAGAAGAGGTAAAATTGTATAAGTCAATTTAACTATTATTATTGATGCCATTAATGAGTTATGATCTTAATTATAATTACTAATGATTAAGAAATGTACATATAGGAGCACATTTAAGAACTGATATGATACTAGCAATGGAGCTTAAGGGAAGAAGTAGCATATGAATGAGTTAGAGAATATGTGAATACTGTATTAAGCTTCTATTTTCTATTCTGGAAAAGTTTTAGTTTCTATTTTGAAGTACTTATGTTAACCATATTTTGAAGTACACTCTTATGAAGTTAAGAAGAAGAGGTAAAAACAAAATTGTAAGTAAATTTAACTATAATTATTGATGTTATTAATGAGTTATGATTTTAATTATAATTACCAAGGATTAAGAAAATGTGATTGTTAAGTGTTATTTTTTCTATGATAATAAAAAATAATAAAATTATTATTATTGTTATTATTATAATTATAAAGTTAAATATCAATAGCTTTAATAATTTTATTGTAAGTATTTTTATTTATTTTGTTGGTAATTTATTAATTAAAAAAATACTAAATTTAAAAACAGTCAAATAAAAGTAATTAAATTTAAAACGAATAGTCAGTTAAAAGTTAACATTAATAAAATAATTATTTTAATATAAAAAACTATTTAAAGGATGGAATTAAAAAACAAATGTGGATAAAAAAAGAGAGTAACTTATGTATATGTATATTATAGATAATAAAGTTTACATGTTTTCATATTTATATAATATTACAATAATAAATTGGTTGTATGAATATTTTTATCGTTTATAATAGAATTAAATATATTTTTATTTTTTATATTTTAACTTAAAATTGAAATTTTTTTATGTATTAAATTTTAATATGTTTTAATTCCTAAAATTCAAAAAATAAATATATAGAGTCTTTCAAAATTTTAAAATTGAAATTCGTTTATGTATTAAATTTTAATATATTTTAGTTTCTAAACTTGAAAATAATAAATGTATAATATCCTTCAAATTTAACTTCATTAAATTTTCTTGATATATCAAATAGATTTAAAGACGATGTTTTAATTCAAATGGTAATTTGAAATACCTTTTAATAAACTCAACAAAAGTTAAAAGTTCAAAAGATTATTTATCATTAACTCCAAAAAAAGTTGTCTCAATTAATAAACAAATTCTAATTTTACATCTACATTTACAAACGAAAAATATATTTAACTTTTACTTCTTTTTTTTATCGAGCTTACGAGTGTTTGATGATAAAAAAATAATCAAAGCTCATGTATATAATACTTCTCACTATATAATGCAAAATACATAATATTTGGCTGATTGAAATAAAGATAAATATTAATCGTATACTTTTTAAAATTAAAATAAAATTTGACAATAATAATATAAATTATTAACCTCGTGCACCGCTAAACTACACATTATATTATACATATTTCTCACTTTCTTAAAGAATCATTAAATATACACCACAAACATGTTTTGTAGTAGCAGCCATAAAATATATACACATCAATCATTGAGCACATTAAACACGAAACAGAAACCTCAGATCCACGGATCTCTGTTCTCTCCACCGACAAACCACATTGATAGGCTTACCCACCAGAATTACAGGTCACAAAATTAACTATAGTAACAACAGATCAGTGTCAAAATATATGCATCTCAAATGTAGAATTAATTTGATAATAATAATAATAATACATTTTAATATTATTTTAATATAATGTTAAGAAATGAATTTTAAATTTAATTTTATTTTATTAAAATAACTTATAAAATTTTAATAAATTTTATATTTATTTATATAATATACTTTGACCTTTGTTTGTCTTTGTGTCTCTTAATAGTTTTGCATTTTGGGAGCTTGTTCTTTTAACATCTGTCACGAAGATCTAAAGAGGATCAAACTTGCTGGGTAAAAATTTTACTACTAATCATCATTTCTATCTACTTTTACAGTCACTTGATTGACAATTTCCCTAATTAAAAAAAAAAAAAAAGATAAAGGATAAGAGCAGAATATTTATTCTATCATTAAATCCTCAAATGTCTTTTTCGTTTTTTCACCCGTCTTATCCCGTATTTCTCTCTAAAACCTTGATTTCGTGAGCGAATTGGTCCCTAAATTCCCTTTGTCGTTCTGCAAAAATCCTACTCAAAGAGCACAAGAGTTTGGAAAAGCTTGCATCATCACTCACCACAAATTATAGTGATCTCCTTCAAAGAATGGAGATGTTGGTACTCATAAATGTACCACAAAAAGTACACCACAATTTACACAAGAATACAAGAATACATGCAAACATATCTATTGTAGGAAATCCTTCCAGCAGCTAAAAACAATATTAATACTTTTTCCTCAGCCACTCAAATAATAGCACACAATTTACAAATAAAAAACACTCACAGCAAGAAAAGTGTATCCGTTATATAATCCAAGAATTTACAAGCCATCACTTTTGTAAGCCATCTTATGTTATAGAGCATCACCACCTATTATCTCCTGCACCAGTCTGGAATCCTTAGCGGGAATACTCCCTGCCACCAATCAGCATAAGTAATTAAAAAAGTCACTATACATGTACAAATGTTGCTATATTTTTCGAATCAGGTAGAAACTAAATCTCTCTACCTCTTGCGCTTGGACTTCAGAGAGGTGACCGATTGAGAGTTGCTGTGCCAGTTTCGTTTCCTTTGGTTGATGAACCAATTATTGATTTGCTTCAGCTGCAACCCTGTCTCTTCCACAAGTTTTGCCTTGTCATCTTCCTGAAAGAAGAACAAAATTAGCAACAATGTCAAATGAGTTAGAGCAACTTTATACACCAGCACGCTTCACCTAGTTGGATAGAAGCAATTATAAACCTTACTAGTCTAGTTTAGCATCACCAAGAGACACATGAGAAGAAGATTGATGAAATATGAAGAGACAGAAAATAGAAATTAGTAGAAGATGGTTTATTGTTTACTTACAGTTGGGTAGGGCCACTTAGCGTGTTGCTGCCACCATGCCTTTAAAACCGATGTTGTGTCCCCAGGTAATTTCCCAGCTCTCCTTTTCCTTAATATTTCCTCCCTAACATCTTCGATTCTTGACTTGAAACCCTGCAGATATTAAATCTGGTTTTTGGTCAAACCCACTTAAGGAGGAAAAAAGAAATTGTGAATGACACAGTTGCACATTGATTATTGAGGAGTTCTAAGAATGACCTGCTTGAGCTCAATCTTGAGCTCCTGACGAACTCTTTCCATGAGGGACCTTTCAGATTCTGTAGGAAGCAATGGACCAAATCCCATCATGTCGTGCCCATCAGCGCTAGACTGATCTATAGACCCATCCATTTGAAAATCCTCTTCATCATCTGACATTGTTGCACCTGATCCTTCTCCCAGGCTCACTCCTGAATTCAAAATAGTCAATACGATAACATTAGAGTTTGAAAAGGTGTTTCCTTTTTTTTTTTTTTTCTATTAACTAGATATTGGCATATACATACATACATATTGTTAGATTTTAAGCGGCAGTTCACCAATGAGACCTGAGTATTTTATTCTTATATTACTTTTTCATTTCTATCCAATGTGAAATTTAGACTCACACTTGAATTCCTAATAATTTTCTCATTTCTATCCAATATGGGACTTAAACTCACCCTTGGATTCCTAACACATATTTGTATATTCATCACCATTAAGTAGGAGTTGAATATGAAGGATGAATATTGATGTGTAGCTAGTATCAATACCAAGCGAGTCTAATGTATTATGGAAGCACAACAGAGAAACACCACAAAAAAATCCAACAAAGATTCCAAATTCGAGGTAGTTTTCTTCGTAATAATACTTACTTAAAATTTGAGTTATAATCTTTCGTAATATTATTACTATACAACTTACACTGCATATAATCTTTGGTATGAATTTAGAATCTCTGTTGAGTTTTTTTGTCTTGTTTCTCTCATATGCCTCTGTAATATACTGATTACCACTAATTTTGACGTTTTAAAATATATTAAAAAAATATTTAAAATACCAACATAATGTATTTGTAATATTTAGTAAAAAATAACATTAAAAAGATCAATAAAAAATTTGGACTCGAAATACCCTTATGGCCGATGATGGCATGTCTTTATATTAAACAAGCCTCTTTAATTAACCATTAATTTAAAGGAAAACTCTGTTTCTTTATTTCATCAATAAATAGTAATATTAAAATTTCTTCAACTAAAATTCAAAATGGTTTCAAATATAGTTTATTTACGAAGGGAAACCATGTGGGTCAATAGATGAATTATGAATTTTTTGGATACCTTATAGTATGTTTGGTATGGTGCTGGAAATGATCTATAGTAACGAATCTACATGAGGAGGGAAGATGGGAGAAGATTGGTATATACATAGAAAAAATGTAGAGAAATTCTTTTGGAAAAGGAGGTGGCCCTCACATCACAAATTTTTTGAGCAAATAAATGTTGAAGTACGCTAAATTACTGATTAAAGTGCGACAATAATAAAAAATTCTGCAAAATAATGTAATAACATGAACGATTTTTATTGTATTTTCTTTACAAAATACATAGCTAGACTTTGTAATTATTTATGGAGGTCTCTCATAATAGATTATACGTTTCATGTAAAAGGAATATAAATAATAAATAATATTAATACTGAAAAAAAATAGAACTAATAAATAAGAAATATTAAATTTATAAATACATATAAATTGGAAATAAGAAAAACTACAATTAGTATTAAATAAAATAATAAATAATCATAATTAATATTAATATTAATAACAAAAATTCATCATAATAATTAACCTTTATAAAAACTTAATCAAAATACTGTTGAAAAATAAAAAATAAGAGCTAAATTTTTGTTTAGAGATATAATTTTATAATCTATATCTATGTATAATATATATATATATATATATATATATATATATATATATATATATATATATATATATATATATATATATAATTCTCTCTTGTATGAACACATTTCATAATTTTAATTTTATCTTTTATAATATTATTAACTGATTTTTTAATAGTAGATGCTACATTGAATATTTGTTTAAGAAAATTGTCATGGATTTTTTTTTTCTTAATCATATTTGTAGTAGTCTTTACACTAATATATTATTAGGTACTTCTTATTATTATTTTTGATTTTTTTTTGAAATTTAAAAAATGTGTATCGTCACATATATATTTATGCTAGTGAATAAATAATAAAAATTCATCATGTTAATTGTTTACTTTGTTAGGGATCTCAAATCTTTATAGGTTAGTAATCTAAGTGTGAGTCAGAGTACCATATCAATTAAAAATGAGAGTAGTATGAATCTTTTATATGTAGGTTAAACTCATGTCTTATTGGTGTTGTATCTTCTTAATGATTCTCTCTTGAACTCTGAGTATGAGTTGTGCTGACAAAAGTATATCAAAATAATCCTAACAAATTTTTATTTGAGTAAGTATATTATTTAATATTTTTTATTTAACTCTTCTTTCTTAGTTCATTAGGATCTAATTAAGTGAAGGTGTTGTCAGTATAAACATTTAAATTTTAAGAGTTTCAATAACTTGCTTGGAATTTTTAAATTGTATACAAACAATTTTGTCATTAAGCACACTACTTTAGATAAAGAGACTTAATTATAGTATATATTGTACTAGAATATTAATTTAGAGAGGTGAAAGTATTGTTGTTGAATAAATTTAAATGTTAAAATATGATTATACGCATAAATAAAGGTAGAAAATAAAAATATTGTTAAAAAAAAAGTTAAACACAGACATAACAAATAATTTGAAGTTGATGTTTCTTTTAGAGTATTTTTAACCATAGTATATATGTGTGTATGTTTGTGTCAAAACGGGTTATCTGACCCGGTTTACTACGAATTGGTTATGTAGTGAGTCAATCTAATCCAGCTGACTTATTAGTCTGTCAAAAAAATTCAAACTCATTCCGGTTCACCACGGGTTGGTGGGTTAAACAAATTGACTCATTAGCTTACTTAAATATAAATATAAATAAATTTCAATACAATTCAAAATAATGTTCAACCCTAAATACAAACCAAAATCACAAAAATATTATGTTTGCTTGCCAACCCAATAATATATTGGCTAAAAAAAATAGTCCAACCTAACCAAAATACAAAAAAGTTGTGTAACCTTTTATTTGCGGGTGGGTTGGTGAGTCAATCCTGCTTACCACAAGTTTACAGGTTCAACCCAAGTGAGCCGGGTCAAAAGTTAACTTGTATTAAAATTTGTAAAAAATTTCAATCCAACCTGTTCCGAACTCATAGTGGATTGGGTTAGCCCATGAAATTTAACCCACTTTGACAACTATAATATATATATATATATATATATATATATATATATATATATAATATATAAAAATATATATATATATTTTTTTACGTATATTATTGACTAGTATACCATATTTTGTTTTACGCGTTACAATAAGTTTCATTCTATTCCTTTGCTATCTTTCCTCACTCAAACATCTTCTCATTTTCTCTTATATCTTCGTTTCTCCTTATCATTGATTTCCTCTCTTAATTTCTTTTCCTGTTTCTATCCTTCCTACCGCATACACAATTAAGGATGCTCCACTACAACTACCACCTTATCAAATACAAATTTTTCGGCATGTTTGGTCACACACTCATGTGTAACCACCACTATTGAATTTCAAATTACACTTGTCTTTTGAGAGTTAGATCCTTTGAGGACGACATTCTTTAAAATTAGTTTAAATTAATATAAAATTAATATTATTAAATTCAGTCCTTAATTTTTTTCTTCTTCTATTTATGTATACATACAAGTAATAACATTATTTGGTGTCGGCATGGTATAACATGGATGAATGTGTAATTTGGAATATCTTAATCGTAATCTAAATAGGATATATTCCCACTAAACTTGTTAAACAAATTAATCCACTTTAATAAATTAAAATTAATTTACATATTTCTTAAAATTGTCCCATTTAACTTTTTCAGAACTTGAATCGCAACGGTACGTTTGATTTGTTTTATATTTTTTTTATGAACAATACTTTTGTTGGACCCTTTTAGGAGATGTACAGAAAATATTATATTTAGCAATCAAACTCATATTTGATTCTTAACAACTTTATCCTAATTTATCACTTTTTTCTGTCTTTGTGGAGATTTTGTTTTTCATTACCTATATATCTTTATTAGAAACAAAAATAAACAATGTTTGAAAACTTGTATAACTTAAAAGATCACATTAATATTTCTTGAAATTTCAAGAAATTACACAAACTTTTATTACATTGAATCGAATGGATTAACGTAGTAATTAAACACTCTGAAACCCATAAGGACGATTACTATAATGGAAACTTGTATTTAATCTTTGTTATTGACAAAAACTTATTGAGTAAAAAATAACTGACACTCTGCTATTGTATTTCCTTATAAGAGGTGGTTGTAGATGCTAAAAACACGCATATTAAGTCTACACAATCACACAAAACCTAAAAGTTAATTTTAAAATTTTAGAAAATTTGAAATGTTTGTCAGATGTATTTCTTTGTTTAGTTTATCTTCATTCTCTTAATTATGCTTAGGCAAATCAATTCATATTTATTAGTTTTTTAATTGAGATAAGATAATTTGATTTTCATTATATATATATATATATATATATATATATATATATATATATATATATATATATATATATATATATATATATATATATATATATATATATATATATATATATATATATATATAATTAAAAATATATTAAAATAAATATTAGCTCATTTTTTATATTACATCGTAGTTAATAATTAAAAAATATAAGTATTAACACAATACGAAATTTTAATAATTTAATTTTTTTATTCTTTGAAATTTTATCGCAAGCCGTGAGAATATTTCCATAGTTTACGAAATTTAAATTTTCATTGACTTCTTTACCAACCTCATATTTCCCAACAAAAATATTTTAAATTCTTTATAAAATGAATTTTTAATCTCTGAAAATCTTCATTAGAACAAAAAATAAGAGATATCAATGTAATTATTCTTAAACGTATATCAATTACGAAGTTATGAATAATTTAAAATCAGGAAGAAGATCGATTTATTATTTATAAATAAACAATAACAATAAATACAAGTGATATACGTTTCATATTTTTCATTAGACAGTGACTTCGAAAGTATTTATGAATTATGAAAGTTTGCTGTAAAAGTAAAGAAAAAAATTAACTGAGAAACATGATTAATAATAATGAAAGTAAAAAAAAAAAACAGAATAATATATATAAAGAAAATTATTTTGTAACTTTTATACGAAGGAAAGAACGAGTAAAAATAGATATGTAAATTGTGGAAAAAGACTTTATTAACAAAAAAATAAATAAAATGAATAGTTTTAACCTTTTACTATATATTTTTGTTAACCTAAAATCATATTTTAATTAATTAGAAAATAAAGTTTCTAATTAGTATTCTTGTGTGATTACTTTTTAGTTGTGAGGTTGTTGGGAATGGCAGGGTGGGCGAGATTACCACCCTCCACCAAACTAACCCACTCTTTCTATTCTCTACACAAACTTAGCTATAACAACCACTTCCATTCCCCTTAACGTAAAATACCCACACAACACATACGGGTTAATGCTATCACAATGCATCTTTCCTTTCGCTCAAATCACACCACTAATATGTACTCTACATACCAAACCATTTTTATTATTTCCTTTTTAATTAATTAATATTAATTAATTAATTAACTAATACACCACTGATATTGTTATACCTAAATCAAGTGATCCCCTTTCCCTTGTTGGCATAATTAAAGCCAACAGAATCAGAATAGGAATAAATTAAATTGAAGAGGAGAGTGATGAGTACCTGTCAGAGCTTGCAAGGTGCTTTCAATATCACGGCAGGCCATCACCGCCTCCACGGCATGCACCCGAACATGTTGCTGAAGCTGCTCTTTTAACGCACATAACACAATCAAATACTGTGTCTGCACTAATTAATTAATTAATAAATAGTTATCAGACTTTAATCTTAGAACGTCTCGCGTCAAAAATGGTCTCTGAAATTTAAAAACATTAGAGGGAAATGAAAAGATGTACCATGAAGTTGTCGAGTTCTTGTCGATCATGGGAATGGGAATGGTGTGAGGCGTAAGAGCGGAGGAGATTGTTGAAGTGTGATATCTGAGCGTCGATGAGTGGCAACTGGTCGATGGGAGTAGCGACGCGGAGGCATGAGACGTGTGCAGCGAGAAGCTGTTCGTAAAGTGGATGGGTGGCTATGTCCGCCTTCAGTTGACGGTGGTGGTGGTCGGCGGCGGCGGCGGAGACTTCTGCGCTGAGCATATTCATCCCCAACCCAGCTTCTTGCATCTGATTAAGGGAAGAGAAGGGGGTTAGGGAATTAGAGAGGGAGAAATTATTTAAGGGAAAAGAGTGAGGTTGAGTTGAGGACCACTCTATGGTGATGCAATGCTAGGATGAAAGCACTGTAAATTCCAATCTCTCCTTCTGCGAGTCTTTTTATAACCCTTATATCGCTCTCTATTTCTCTCTCAGACCTGAACAACGAGTTTGCATACACCAAGACGCCACGAGAAAAAACAATCAAAAACATTTGTGCTGGGATAAATTGTTCTCACACCGTTCCTTTCAATTTTTATTATGTATTTAGTTATTGCATAATTCTTCTTTTTCATATTTCGTTTACATTTTTACATTTCTCTTCCAAAACACTTTCAAAAAAATAATAAATAAGGTCTTCTCATAACTTAACAGATTATTAAAGCATAAATTAATTTACAAACTATCTCATATTTTTTTCTGAATGTTATTTGTTAAAGAAATATATTTTTTAATACATTTATGGTTAATTTAATTTATAAATAATTTTATTTATGTATTATTCGTTTTCTTAATATATACGTGTTTTCTTAAAACTTTTCGAAACAGACAATTTTTTTACTTGAAAAAGATAGAGATATACGATCCTAATTTAAGTAATAAAAAAATAAAATATTAAATAAGATAACATTGTACTGAAAATGTAAAAAAGTATACTAAATTTTATTTTGCACGAAGAAAGAGCAGTCCAACAATATAGCAGGAACATACTTGTTTTTCTTCAGTCTTATTATCAGATTTTGATTTCGATTTTATCGCGAAATATTAAAATAACAGGTAAACTCACAATATTGTAATACCACATAATTCAATTTTGTTCTAATTTTTTTTTAATAATTAAAATATTTTTGTAATCCATTTTAGTCCTCATTTATATTGTTTCTCTCAATTTCAGACCAAATTTATTATTTATATAAATGTTATAATAATATTTTTTATTAAAAACGACTTTTTAATATATTACTTTATTAATTACTTTTTTATTAAGTACTCATGTTTTGTTAATTATTATTTTTTTTTAAATAGAACAATATTGTCTCTTACTAATTTTAAACAAAAATTTATATTCGAATGTTATACTATTTTTTTTATTAAAAATGACTTAATAAAATGACTTTTATCACTAAATTTTAATATAAATATCAAATGCTTAATTTTTGTAAAACTTTTATAGTTAATTACTTTTAATTTTATAAAAGATGGATTTTAATGATTGAAAAAAATTAGGTCAAAATTGACTAAGATACACATAAGTAAATACTAAATTGAAACAAAAGACATATATGAGGACTAAATCGATATCAACACAATGGCATCTGATAGTGATATTGACACATGACATTGCAATGCCACGTGACACTAACAATGCCACGTGTCACACACAAGGACCTGATACGTGGCTTTTTTTATTATTTTTTTTCAAAAAAAAAAAATTTTTTAAAAAAATAAAAAAAACCACATACTGACATGTGGTACGTCGTTAACGGCGTTAGTCAACTTCGTCTGAAAGGAACCTAATTGAATCATTTTTTTAAAAATTGAAATGTAATTGACACTTGTTTAAATACGGATACCAAATAACACACATCTATCAAAGTGGGTACTATCCCAATAATTAAACTTTTTTAAATAAGTATTTAAGAAGAACGAATAATAGATGTACTTTTTCTTCTTTTTGTTTCAGATCAAATTGTGAGTTATTTGTACCTGATCCAGCCCGATATCATATTTAATCATGAGGTGATCGGACATTTTAGTTTCCCAATCAATCAGCATAGATCTATTACATGGTCTATAGTATGTGAGCTAATATGCAATTTCAAGAATATGTTGACTTACTTCACCTTGCCTAAGGTGTTAGAACATAATTAAATATTTGTATTTATCATTTCATCAAAATTATATATACGAACATATATTTTATTTTAATATTTTTTTTTTGTAGCATATTTCTTTATTTATTTCTAATCACTTTTTTATGAGATACTTAAATTAGGAATGAAAAAACTATAATAATTTTGTTGATTTTATTCTAATTTTTTTATAGTGTGTGGAAACCAACTTATATACCCACGAACCCCCTAACTTTATGGAATGTAAACATAATATTCCGCAAAATTTATGTGAGTTTATCCGTTGTTTTAATGAGACTAAATATGACATGGAGCAAAATAAGATTAATTGTCACGTGTAGAGATATAAAAAAACAGTACAATTGGAGATGAAAATCGCAATAGATAATAGGAATTAAATATTATAAAAGATACCTGATACATATATTTTTTATATTGCATAAAAGTATTATAATATCTTATTGATACATGTGAATTCTCATACATGTTATATTTTAATTTAAATTAAAAATTATAAAAAGAATGATTGAAATATAATATATTGAAGTTATTTTTTAAGTTAAAGTATTCTTTTTATTCTAATTTTCGTCTAGTTTTGTAAATCAGTCCTAATCTTGTTTTTTCTCTAATAGGTCCTAATTTTCGTCAAATTTGTTCATTTAGTACTTTTTTACTAACACCGTTTAAATTATTAACGATCATGAACCGTGATTACACATGTCACTTCGTACTTTTTTATCTTTTTATTTAATTTTTTAATTTTTTAATTTTTTTTAAATTTTTTTAAAATGTCTATGTGTCAAACGAGCAACGTTGTCAGAGTCAATGTTTTATATTTAATATGATCCCTATATTTGTTAGTTTTGTTCAATTTAATCCCAATTTTATTAACATGAATTAATTTTATCTTTTTTCAAATTAAAACCAAATTTATTTTTTATATTAAAATTCATTTTTATTAAATGTTTTTATATAATATATTAAAATTCCCATTATTATAATTTATATAAAAATTAAATTCGATCTCTTCTACGGAGATATAAAATTATTCAACTTGTATTAATCGTCGACCTAGAAATGTGAAATGTTCAAAGCTGAAAAACAAAATATAATTATGTGTGAGGAATAATTACTAGAAAGAGAAGAGGATGGAAGCAATCGAGGAATTAGTGGATAAAGTTGTGTCATAGTAGATGTATGTTGACACAAAAGGAAAATAATATATGGCAATATGGTGTGGTTTACACTGAAATAGAGAAGATGAATTTTGACAATAAATAATAAACAATTCTAATTTAAAATTAAAATGGATCAGAGTTCAATTATGTGAATATTTTAAAAAGTAATATTATTTTATAAAAAGATATTTATAAATTTTTCTGTATAAAACTTAAATTATCAATATATGTTATTCATTATCAAGTAAATAATATATTGAAAATTTTCATATAGAATGTAATATTAAGTTACATAATTTTATGTCAAATGTCGGAATTTCATAATGTTTACACGCAAAATCTCAACAGTAAAACGGTCTAATTTAATATATAAGTGGGAAGATATTTTTATAATTAAAAAAGAAGAAGAAGCTATATTTCTGAAAAACTTCCTCTCACTGTTTCTATTTTTTTCTCTTTATTTCATCTTTACATTGTAGATTTCTACATACGCATCTAAAATATTATTTTATTTTTTATCAAAATTTTCACAATCATTTAAAACTACGAAATATATTTTTGAGTATTTCTTTTGAAAAAGCAATCGTTTTGCACTCAAGTGTAAATAAAAAACAATTTAATCTTTTGAAAGAATTAAAATTTTAATTTAGTTTATCAGAATAATATAAAGAGTATCACATTAATTTAAGCGCTTACTTAATTGATTTCACAATTATACATCATTAGCTTTTATTTTTTGTAATTTAACTTCGTTTTTTATCTCCTGTAAAGTAATTTATTTGTTTTTAATAAATAGAGGTTACAAATAATTGTATTTATTTTTATCTCATTAATTTATTAATTAATTACATTTCTTAATACTATTATAATCTATTTTATAAAAATTAAATATTTCTAAGTAAGTGATTAATAAATTCCAACACCTTATTAAGCAAAAAAGTGACTTTAAGGTCGTATTTATTTGGGATGAATAATTTGAGAGAGAGAGAAAGAAATAAATTGGAAAGATTAGATGGTGAAGTTGATGTTGTTTCTTTTAAGGAAATTGGAGTGGATTAGAGAATAAAATTTCTAACAGAAGAATTGACTGACGCAACATATTAGAAAAAACTTTTAATAGGTAAAAAAATTAAATTACCAAAATATATCTATTTTTAAAAGTAATATAAAATGATATATAAATTATTTAGAATTATTTTTATAAAATTTATTAAATGATTAAAATTATAAAAAAAATATTTATAAAAAAATGAATTATAGAAGATATTTGGTATGAAAATAAATTTAATATGTAAGGTGGAAAATAATTTATTTACATGAAGATTTTATTTTATTTTTAATATTAATTTTAGAAGTAATAAATTTGTATTATAACCATAATAAATTTTTATTTGTGTTATTAATTTTTATTGTGTTGTTTTCATAATAAGGAGAAATGAATAAATCACGTACAAGAAAAATGAAATATAAGGGGGCAATTTTATAAATTGGAGTATATTACCATCTAATCTTAGCGTGTACATGGGATTGTATTTAGAATGAATTTTCCTAATCATTGCTTGACATCATCTTCTATCACCCCCAAAGGAAAAAAGTAATCGCCTACTAATCCTCTCTTCCCATTCTACTTGAACAGGAAATCCTCCTAAAAGAACACAACGTAAATGTTGGGTTTTGAGAATCTTAATTTCACCGGTGATAATTCCTTTAGGTTATGTTTCCACCGATTTTGTAAATATAACTTTATAAACACCATTATAATTTAGTAGAAATACATGGATTATTTTATTCTTCTTATTATTATTTTATTATAATTATTATTATTATTATTATTTATTTATTATTATATATATAGTGACAGATCTAAGTCTCTAAGTCTCTAGGGTAATATACAAAAAGGGACAAATATATAAAATTATGAGATGTAAAATATTTTTTTTATATACTTAATAATAATTTTAACAAAATGAGGAGTTCATCATATATATATATATATATTAATCATATATATATATATATATATATATATATATATTATAAAAAAATATATTGTACCAACTCGTTTAGAAAAAGATTCAAAAAGAATATTCAAACACTAAATTTATATATAAAGAGACTTAGGATATAGAAGTAAATAGCAAATAAGTACGCTCTTATGATTTTGCTTCATATATTGTTGAACTAGTACATTATTTGAGTTTTCTTTCTTCCATCCTGACTACATTTTAAATTTGCAAATTGAAATCTTTAAAAAATCTCAAGTTATTTAAATTGATTGTGAGATTCACAACTACAACAAAGAAAAAACACTTTATACTATATACTAAATAGTCTTAGAAAAAGGTTAGTGCATGTATATAAACGAGACATCTCTAAATGTGTAATTAAAAAATTATAAGCTTAAGGATCTTATACAAATAAGAGGATATAAATATTGATGGTAGTATGATGGTAGTATAGAAACTTTCTTTTTAATATTTTATTTGTAATCTAAATTCAAGCCTTATCTTAGGCTGAATTAAACACCATCTACATATTTTTTTTCACTTTTCTTAAAGTATGTGTCTAAATAAACCACACAATAGTTATTTATATAAATTTTGAAATTGTGCTACCTTCATTGTTTATCCCTATCATGTTAAATTGTTAAAAATGTTTTTTTAATATATATATATATATATATATATATATATATATATATATAAATTCCAAAAGTATTAGCTTAAGACATAGTATTGTCTTATTCTCTTCAAATATCCGTCTTTCAACCTGCATGAATGTTTGTTTATATAACAAATGCAGGATTCTATATAAACCATAAATAATTGGTATTACATGTATTGCTACTAAACTAAGCCTAAGATCAATAATTAATAAAAAAGAAATTTATACTACTTATTAAATCTTTCAAACATAACTATATAACATTAAAAACATATCATTTAATAAAGGCAACTCTTAAATTTAACTTCATAATTCCTAAAATTAATAAAATCTAACAACAAATTTTAAGACTGCTTCAAATTTGAATACCATGTGCTACTACTCTCTAAATATGAAGGATGGATATATTGTAAAAGAAATAATACTAGTAAACTCTTCCATACTTTAAATATTTAATATTTATTTTAGTACTGTAGTTTAATATTTATTATTTATATTTATACTAAAATTAAACGATCCACGTGTACCAGGATAGTTATTAAACCGCAGTCAGTCATTCACGCCAAACACGCGTGGTTCGAAGCATTATACAATATGATCCCACGTATACCATGTTAAAGTGATGTATCACGCAAGGGAAAAACCTATCTTAATAAAAAAAATGTAATGCTAAATTGTTATTTTTTATTTGTAGGCATTTAATATAGTTTCACTTGCTTAAGGATTTTTTTTTTTCTTTTTCAAATAATAAGCAACCATTAGAAGCTAATCATAACATGGGATGACAACTGATAATGTTTCGGTTCCATATTATAGCACTTGCATTCTAAAAAACATATAAGACCTGTCTCGATCGTT
>Ga0214542_1004748_pt1 | contig 26601 bp, 18 predicted proteins | sample CNSS1metaG_FD_160096 | JGI IMG/M metagenome (GOLD analysis project Ga0214542, IMG submission 160096) | Root nodule microbial communities from cowpea collected in UCLA plant growth center, Los Angeles, California, USA - CNSS1 | ecosystem: Host-associated > Plants > Roots > Nodule | place: USA...
ACATGAGAATTTGGAAGAATTACTTGAATCATTTTGTTTAGAATTGTACCTCCTTTGATTACCTTTGTTGCCTTTCCTCTTGAGATACTTTCCAAACTTTTTGACTAGTAGATTCAAGTTCTCATTGTCACTAGATTCAACAACCTCTTCCTCGGTTTCATCACTCTTCTTAGAGCTAGCCTTCAAGGTTATGGATTTTACCTTTTTCTCACTTGTTTCAAGCTCACTTAGCCTTTGCATTTCAATCTCATGCTCTCTAAGCTTGCCAAATAATGCAGTTGTTGTGATGATGGATAAATCCTTGGATTCAGATATGGCAATCACCTTTGGTTGCCAATTTCTATCAAGACACTTAAGGACTTTGATGTTTAACTCCTCTTTGTCAAATTCTTTGCCTAGACCCATGAGACGGTTGACTATGTGAGTGAACCTCTTTTGCACTTCAGCTATGGACTCTCCTTTTTGCATCTTGAAAAGCTCATACTCTTGAATCAAGGCATGCTTCCTTGCTCTCTTCACTTCACTTGTTCCTTCATGTGTAACCTCTAGGACATCCCACATTTCCTTTGCATTCTTACATTGGGAGACCCTAAAAAATTCATCCATACTCAAAGATGAAGTGATGATATTCTTGGCATTGCAATCATATTGAGCTTTTCTCCTTTCTTCATCATTCCATTCACTTCAAGGCTTGTCCACCTGCTTATTTTCAACAACACATTTAGGAGTAAATGGTCCATTAACTATTGCATCCTAATTTCCTTTGTCTATAGATTCAATGAAAATTTGCATCCTTATTTTCCAAAACTGATAGTTTAGGCCACAAAACATAGGTGGTCTATGAATAGATGCACCTTTAGAAAAAGGGAGTTTACTTTCAACCATTTCAAAAATATTTTTTATCAACTTGAATACCTTTCAAGAACCTTGCTCTAGATACCAATTGTTAGTTTTGAAATGGTGAGTTTAGCCAAGAAGGGGGGGGCAGTACACTTTCAGTCAATTAAAATATAAAACATCAGACTAAATTGTTCTTGATGCTATGAAACAGTTGATTAAAAAGGCAAATCAGTCGGCTAAAATACTGGAGAATTATGCAAAATGCAAAATTTGCGAATTCAACTCAAACAACAATCTTTTGCATACAAGACTTGTTCCAATAAGTATTTATAACAAGTATAAAGCCTTAAATTACACAAGAACGCATTAAATCACACCAAATATCAAATTGCTTGGTTTTCTTGAGTTTTTAAAGAGTTTCAAAGAGAGTGAGATGAGGGAAAGAAGAATGTACAACTATTTTTATACTAGTTCACTCAATCACAGAGCTACATCCAGTTTACCAAGACAACCTGAGTCTGGTTTCCACTATATTCAAAAGTTTTACAAATCAAACACCAAGATTACACTTTTGAACAACAAAACACATAAGATTTTTGACTCACACAAAAATCTAGAAACACAACCCATAAGAATCACACTTGCAGACCTGAAATCACATCAGGCAAACCATCTAAAGGCACAAGAACATCCAAACCTGATGGTGGTTGTCCCTAGCCAACCATACATGTGTTCTTCAAGCTACTCACAAGCCAAAATGCCTCCAAGATCAACCAAGATCTTCAAAACACGAGTTCCAGCTGTGTATTGCAGAGAGAGAATGCTTCCCAGAGATGGATGACACGATTTCGTTTAGAAAAACTCATATTCGCACCTGTGCTTGCGAAAACACAGCTTATATAGCCTGGTTTAAGTGAAAACAGTCGATTGAATTTTCCGTACAGTCAGCTGATTTCACCTAACTTAAGTGAAATCAGTCGATTGAAAAATAATTCAACTGACTGAATACATTCATACCAAAAACTATATATAACAAGCCTTTTAACCTATTAAAAACCATTTTAACATATTAAAACAGACACACTAAGGCACACAAGACATCTAACCTATGTCATATAGCCTACCAACAAGATATAACACTAACACATTACATTTAACATGTTATATACAAATTTAACACACTAAAACTTAATCTTCAAGAGGATCTTCATTAATCTTCATCAAACACTTAAGATCTTCATGCACATGGCTTTATCAATTCTTTGCTTCAAGCTTGCTTGTGCCAACACTCTACTCGTTGAGCAAATGTCTAGTATTCTTGCTAGAGGACGATTTAAGTGGTTGAGCAACAAAACATTCTTTTGGCTGGGTGAGTTATCTTTTAGTTGAGCAAGGAGGTCCTAGAAAGTAGTTCTATATTCTTCTCCATTCTTTCACTTTTCTACAAAAATAATCCACCAAAAAGGTAATTATATTTATCTTAAAAGAAAATATTAAGATCCTAAATATTTCCATGAAAATAATACAAAAATGCATGGTACAAAGACAAATAAAGAGTTATAACAAGTATGAAAAATAAGTAACTACCACACTTATCACTTACCATTTTCATCTTTGTAAAATGAGACAAACATATGTTTGAGAGTTTTCATTGGCTCTACATTTGACATGTTGAATATTTATCATATTTTTTGAGATTAAGAAGAACTTGAGCTCTTCTATCATACTCTCTTAAATTCATCCTTGCACAAGGATTCTTAAGTAACATTAAATATATGATTATCAACATATATTTGTACAATGATCAAATCTTTGTTGCATTCTTTTCTTAAATAAGGTTGCATAAACCTTTTCTCCTATAAAATCAATTTCTAAAAAAATTTGCTTAGTCGGTCATACCAAGCTTTAAGAGCTTGCTTAAGACCATACATAATAACCTTTTTGAGTTAAAAAAATGATATGCTTTTGAGACATTCAAAACCAAGATACTTTTACATAAACCTCTTCTTCAATAAAACCATTCAAAAAGAATTGTAAAAATCTATTTGAAAACGCTTTATGTTTTTGTAAGCAACAAAAGGCAATGTGTGAAAATAGGAAAAAACACAAGAACAAAGAGTTGAATTGTGTTTATAAATTTTTTTGGCACCTTTAAAAAATATCGTCTAATAGGAAATATTAAAATAATATTTTTACTTGTTACGCAATTAGTTGACGATAGTTCTATCATATGAAGTATATTGGACAAAGAGTTAAACTTTAATTGATTTTGTTTCATAGATTTTTTTTTTTTGTTAAGCTTGTTTTCCCTCGGCTCTCCTTCTATGTTAGAGTAGATAATAAAATGCAAAGTAAAGGATAAAGAAAGAGGGTATCTATTGGTACAAGTGATGATCCAAGATAATGTGAGGGAAGAACACCAAGCTACTATTGGTTAGTTGCGAGTCATGGAAGAATCAAGGATTAAAGTATACATAAAAATCTTGTAGAATTAAAGATTTGTTGTTTTGAGTTGCAATGATCATCTTCAAGAGAGTTTTAAAGAGAGTTCAAGTTGACGATGAATACCACAACTATGCTACAAACTTTTTCTAAGTCTTATAATTATCAAAAGTGTTCTATGTGGCTGTGAGAAATTTTTTGTATATTTTTCACTTTGAGAAGCTATACCTGCGAGCTTAAACTATGTTCTCTTAAAGAATATTTTCTTTCTATTGAGAATTTTTAATCTCACCAGGAGATTAAGTTTAATCAAGATTGCTTTATATACTCGTAATAATTAGAAATAATTTGTGTAATTATGTAATCATAAGTGATTGGTATACTTATTTATAATGTTTGTTTGATTAGTGAAATCTCTTAAACTAATTATCTAAAGAAGTATTGAAAATAACCCAAGTATTTGGAATGAATAATATAAAATCTGAGTATAATATTGTCCAATATGTTTTCTGTTTTACACTATAAGGTCTAAGTCCAGTAATGTGCCATAAGATCATATATTCTATTCAACTCCCTTCTAAAACCATATGTTCTGATATCAGTATGATAATTAAGGTACTTGTACTCAACATCATTATTGTTGATAAATAAAAAATTAAATGTTCAATTAACCAGAAATTCTAAAACCCAACCTTATGCAATTGGTATGATATTTATAACACTTTGAATTTATTTAATTAATGCTTTTTTGTAATGAAAAAATATTTTCTAAAGCAAAACGGATTTAGTTTATCCAAACGTGAACTCACACCGGGCCTGAAGCCCAATCCGTAAAAGTATTGCGAACCCATAAAGTTCTGATTTTCACCTTTCTCATAAAATTGCACCAATCCCTTCGTTTCCCCTTCAAATTTCCCACTTCCCTCTTTTCCTTTCTTTTCCATTCCCCTTTACTGTCTTTCTTTAGTTTTTTCATTTCTACTATCCCTTTCAAACTCTCCGATTAGGGCACACGCGATGCCTCTCTTCCTCTCCGACGAGGAGTACTCGCGGTGCTCCGGTGACGGCGCCGCCGTGGCCGCGAAGGCCGACGCGTTCATCCGAGGCCTCCTCCATGAGCTCGACACCGTCCGCGCCAAGGCCGACGCCGCTGACATCAACGCCGAGCAGAACTGTTCCCTCATCGAGCAGAAATACCTCTCCCTCACCGCGGAGTTCTCCAAGTTGGAGGCCCAGGTCGCCGACCTCCAATCTTCCCTCGATCAGCGCCTCCGCGAACTTGCCGAGGCGCAATTGCAGAACCACCAAATTCAGTTGCAATCGGTTCGAATCGTTCCAAAACGGAACATTTGTCCACTTTTTTTATTGCTGTTTTGTTATTATTGTCGTTGTTGTACTTGTTGTGATTTTATGTTTGTTATGGGTTTATTAGGTTGAGAAAGATAGGGAGATAGAGCGGTTGAGGATGGAGGTGGGTGAATTGCACAAGTCAAAGAGGCAGTTGATTGAGTTGAACGAGCAGAAGGATTTGGAGCTTAGTGAGAAAAATGCAACTATGAAGAGCTATCTTGATAAGATTGTGAGTTTCTTTGCCTTTTGGTTTCTGGTGCTAGTAAGGTTTTAAAAGTAGTTTTGGCGGTTGCAATGTGGAGGTGTTGTAGTGTCTGCCACCCCAATTGTGGCCATATCAACCGCATAAATACTAAGGGCCATGGCAAAACTGTAACGTGATGTGTTTTCTTGTAACGGTGTTGACGTGTTTTGTGTGTTTCAATGGTGTTGTTAAAGGTCCATTTAGGTGAAAAGGCTGCTCATAAGGAGGCTCGATTGAGTGAAGTTGAGGCAGAATTAGCGCGGTGCCGGGCTGCTTGCAGTCGCCTTGAACAGGTTTTTATTTTCTTCAGTGCTTGCTGTTATTTATTGTAACTTGTTTCCTTTGATTTGCCTTTCTATTTTTACATGAGCAGATTACTGGTGGTACTGGATTCCTTCACCGTCTGACTGTTTTAAATGACTCATTTCTGAATTAAACATAGTTGTAGCTTATACTTATTAAATATAATGATAAACAACTTGGAAATTTTGAATTGTGCTGCTCTGTTTTACTGTTTCCCAAAACAGCAAAATGCGTCTTAATATCTATTTCTCTTCTTATGAACTAGACTCTTTCTTGTTTTATCTAGTGTTAAAACTTAAATGTTTCTTTCACGATAACTGTGCAATGTGTGTAAGCAGGAGAAGGAGATTATTGAGAAGCAGAATTCTTGGCTTAATGAGGAGTTGAATGGTAAAGTTAATAGTGTTTTTGAGCTACGCAGAAAGAACGCAGATTTGGAAGCTGATACATCTTCCAAGCTTACAGATGTAAGCTAGTTTAGTAGTGTAGTTGGAAAATGATTTTTTCTTTTTGAATTTGTTTTATTTTCTTTGCATTAATGATATTTGGGTTGTTGTCAATGCTTTCAGATGGAGAGACAATTGAACGAATGTTCTCAATCTCTACAATGGAATAAGGATAGAGTGAGGGAGCTTGAAATTAAGCTTAAATCTGTGCAGGAGGTTGAACTTGGATCATTATCTCGAAATGTGATTAGTGAATTTCTTTTATATGGAACCGTGCTTGATTGATTTTATTTTACCTTTTTAGGAATTAATTTCAGCTAAAGATGCTGCAGCAGCCAATGAAGAACAATTATCTGCTGAGCTCTCTACTGTGAGTTTTATGACAACCTTTGGCATGCACGATCCATGCTCTCCTCCCAAAAACGATCCTTATACTCTTTCTTGACATGACTTAGTTGTGTTTGGCATTAGATATAGGTTCATTTCTGTTGACTTTACGCTTGTGGCATATTAGTGGAATCAATTGGAAATAAGAAATTGATGCAAAGGAAAGACCTTTTGATTAAATTTGAGTAGGTTTCAACCTTACAATGATCGAGTGAAGCTTAGTGTTTCTCTTTTTTTTTTTGTATCAGTTTGAACAGAGAAAATGAATTTGAAAGCTTTAGTTCATGAGAAACAGCAATTTCTTGTCTATAAATCCTAGACATTGGTTCACCAGTCACAATCACAGAATAAGTAGCATTTGAGGCATTGGTAAATCCAATCTCCCTTCTTAAGATTCAGAAAACAGTGGTAGGGTTTAGAGAATGAAAATAGTGATTGTATTATAGTATCAATGGATTGAGCTGATAGGATACAACTGATATTTATGAGATATTGAGGGTTCATTTGTAACTGATTTCCAACAGTCCTAACTAACTATAGCTGAAAACTATACAATACAATTTTGCCAAGACTAATGCCTTGTGCAAATGCTGTGCTGATGATTATGAGGGACTGAATGAGCCTTGGAGGGTTACATTATTTGGAAGGGAATTGTATGAACTTGTTGTTTACAGTTTAGACATGTGCAATTGATTGAACATCTTATAACCCAAGTTTTGTCTATTTTTTGGAGGCATTGTATTTGAACGAAGCCAAATATTTTATGATCTATAGTTTATGCTGGTAGAAAAATAAATTGAGACAAGAGAGATGGTAAACATCTATGATGAGGACAAGGAATCCTTCAATACTATGAAATATAACTAGGGGAGACAGTTGAGTTCTTGAAAATTCTTGCAATGGAATAATGCTGTCTATTAATCTTGACATATTTGAAAAGTTCCCTTGAAGCCGTCAGGAGTAGAAAACCTAAAAGATAAGTTATAAAGTAACTCTAGCAATTCATGTTTTGTGGAGCAGATCTATTTCATGTGGAAAGTGAAATTTTGTTTACACTTAATGAACAATGATATTTTCTTCTAGATTCTAAGCAACAAATTGTTATTTGTGTCTCTTTTATGTATTTTGAATTTGAAATGTCCCTTTTCAGGTTAATAAGCTTAATGAGCTGTATAAAGAGAGTTCCAAGGAATTGTCAAAAAAAGCAACAGACCTAGAGGGTGTGATAAAAGCGTTGGAGGTGAATTTTGTTTGCCATTGCACAATTTTTTATGTTTGGAGAGAATTAGTCAAATTATAAAGTACAAGACATGTTATTTTTAAATGTTACTTGTGTGTAAACAGTCTGACTTAAAGCAAGTTGAGGATCATTATAAAGGGGAACTTGAGAAGGAATTATCTGCCAGAAAACAGGTTGAAAAGGTATTTTTGTCATCCAAGTTGTTTAAATGTTCAGAATTTGATTGCTTTCCCTTCTGACACGAATAATTAGCGGTACTAAAAAGAGTTAACATAGTATGGTTCTTTAAGGTGCTAAGTGTTTTAGGTTACTACTGGTAATGCCTGAAGTTGATAACTACTTGGGTGGCATGGGGTTGACAGTGGTCTCCTTTTGTTTGAGGGTGGGTATTTATTCAAAATAGATTGTGCTTGAATGTACTAATAGCCATGTATGTCTATTTGGGTTCTTGTAGGAGGTCACTGATTTAAAAGAAAAGCTTGAGAAATTTGAAGCTGAAAGTGAGGCAAGGAAGAAGACCAATGGGCTGAGTAATCTTCCTCTTAGCAGTTTCACTACTGAATCGTATGTCTTTACCTTTTTTTTTGTTCTTTTGAATTTTGATTTTACTCATAATTCAATATTCTACTTTTGTCCTTCTCATGGTATAAGTTGCTGAAAATGTCTAGCCCCAAGATGCAGCATTGTTATATGCTGTCTTTTGTATCTAAAATCTAGTACCCATTTCGTTGGTTGTTGAAAAGGGCAAAAATCTGTTTTGTTTTTCACATTGGAAGATGTTATTCTACCTAATAATAAGTTGTTTGGCCATGGAGGTCTCATGTGTAACTAAATTGTTGTCCTGGTATCCACTATTGACAACATTGAGCAATGAGCATGGTCAAACTTTGTGTGTACTTCATAGTGTTGTTATGTGATTGGGCTGAGGTTTTGGAGTTGGATGGCAGGGTTAAAATTGTGTTACTTTATTAATTGTTGTATCTTTATGTGGATGGGAATTGCTTTTTGGTTTTTTGGGGCAGGGTTGATGTGAGGAATAGAAATCACGGAAGTTTAACTGTTTATGTTAAGAACTAGCATTTTAACCCTTGCAAAAATGTACAACCTGAATATTTATTTATATACACAACTTTAGTTATATAAATGGAATCACTTTATTATATTATTTCAATGAGTAAATGAGGGAAGAGTAAATGATTAATATTCTCGGTGGAAGTAGTAGATAGATGATTATTGTTGACATTTTTGTGCAAAATCAGCATATATAATTGATTTTCCTTCCAATCCTTTTCATGTATTAAGTTATGGAAACATACCTATACATGAAAATTATAAGAGATAACATAAAGCCATTGTTTGCTCCTATAATTTCTTTTTCTTAATTAGTTGTTTTGGTCTTAAAGGTGGATGGAATCAGTTGAAGCCGATGGCATGGTGGAGGAAAATAGCTTGCTAGTCCCAAAACTTCCTGTTGGAGTTTCTGGGACTGCATTGGCTGCTTCACTTCTTCGAGATGGGTGGAGTGTGAGTTTTAAAATTTACTTTTAACACCGATCTCACTTTTCTTTTGAATTACACAATGATACATCTTACCATATACATCTATTTGTTGAAGTTGGCGAAAATGTATTCAAAATACCAAGAGGCTATTGATGCATTGAGGCATGAACAATTGGGAAGGAAGGAGTCAGAGGCAGTACTGCAACGGGTATGGTTGACCTGGTGCATCTTTTTTATGTATAACCTCAAAATTTGATGAAAAGAATTGGCATGAAATGACCATTTTTGTGTATTTATTTATGAGTGAAGGACCAAGCTAATGAATAATGATACTTGTATTTTTAGAGGACTGAGATGGTGTCAACTGACTATTATTTCTTTTTCTTTGGTTGGCTAAAAATGTTTTGATGAATGTTTGAGATACCCTGATTATAATTGTTTTCTGGATGCACTGTGATTTGATTTGGAAAATTGATTTACTACAACTCTACTCTACGACACAACAGTGTTCTGGTTTGCCCATGTTCAAAGGTTATGTTTTATAAATGACAAATTATATTCATTTGAATAAAAAGTTTTATTTTTTTGTAAGGAATTTGTTTATAGTATCGCATATAGTTAACTGCAATATTTTCAATACTAACCCATGTTTTCTTGCGTCTATTATGTTGAATATGATGCAATGCTATTCTATTAACCTTTTCAGGTTCTATATGAGTTAGAGGAGAAAGCTGAAGCAATTATAGATGAAAGAGGTATGCTTTTGTGTGAAATCCCAATCCAACATTGCCCTCCTTGTTGATCCACTGAAAAAGTTTAACTAGAAAGAAAAAAATGTAGATCTGCATCTCGATTGTACTGCATTATTTCTCTGATTAGATGTCTAATATGAAGTTATGAATGTACAATAATATTTGGTGGTTTCTATTTTTGTGCTTCCTCCTATTTTTTATCATTTTGATGGTGGTGGTGCTGTTGTTTCTCAAAGATTTCATTGTGCACTGCTTGAGCAAATACACCTGGATTTGATTATTCATTTGAATTTTAAACTGGCTGGTGAACTTTTATGTATATAATGGTAATTTTTCTAGCAGGAATCAGTTGTGCCTGATTTCACTGTGGGGTATATGCTAGCATGTCATTGTTTATATCTGTTTATCATTGATGCTGTAGTTTTTCACTGAAATAAATATAATGATGTGCTCGCAGAGGAGCATGAGAAGATGGCCGATGCATACTCGCTGATGAGCCAAAAGTTGCAAAACTCCCTGAATGAAAATTCCAACTATGAGAAAACCATCCAGGAACTGAAGGTTTCAAAACATAAAATACAGTGTCATCTATCTATACTTTTGTTTACATGTGGATTTGCTAAGGTGATCTCATGCAGGCTGATCTGAAAAGGCGTGAACGCGATTATAATCTTGTCCTGAAGGAAACTGACGACCTTCGGAAACAGGTAACAAAGAAGAACACGTATTTGTTATTGTAGCATGTAATTGAGTCATAGTAGTCAACAGAAGATGGCAGCATGGAGTGGCCACCAAAAAAATCTGTTGTGGGATAGCGGATAGGGGATGGTTGCTATTTGAACATTGAGTAGGTTTTTGTTACATAACATATATATGTTAAAAATAAAGTTGCTAAAATTAAAATCGTTTATACTACTGAACCAAGCAAGGAATAAACAAAGATCACTGTTGACCTTGAATGAAAATTATGGGTTAGTTCTGGAATTGAAGAGACAACATCTGAATGTTATAAAGCTCACTGGAACAAGGTTGAAGCAGATTAAAATATGATTGAAGAGGTGTGGAGAAGTTTTAGAACATAGGAAGAAGTTAAAGGTGTCACGGGGCGAATGCAGAGGAGCGAGACAAAAATTAAGTGAGATTGAACTCAAAATGCATCAGATTTATTTGACATGGGATTTTGCAAATTTGAGTCCAATTACAACCTGGTTTCAGGGCCAGAATTGACTATTGGTGTATTCTCAACATAACCCCTTTGTAGGCCACTATTTGCTATGTTTTCTTCTGCAAATTGTTATGATCCTACCATGATTGCGGTTTGTGCTACAATGACTCTTGGAGGAGCATCAGGGTGCTACTGTGCTCCACTTCAGTGCAATTGTGCTGTCATTGTGTTTCATTTGTATGTGTGATTGTGACATGAAATATGTCTTTCATCAAGTTATTTGTTGGGATTAGTTTGTAATGCAAATAGTTTAAACTTTACTAGAAGTTGAAGAAAGTGAGGGAAAATGAGTGGAATTTATCAAACTGATTACAGGCTAAGCTGTTAGTTACAAACTAACTCTGACCGCAAATGACAGGTATATCACAATAACATAAACTATTTAACAGAAACATCAAAAGCTTGACATCTTATGTTAACAGAAGTATGCTATGCTGTTTATAACTCTAAAATGCCTCCAGCAAATGGTACTTTTGGTACTTTTCTTATGATGTAATAGTTTTATCTAAATTTTCATTTGGACCATTTTTGTCTTCATTATAATCAAGGTCATGATTTTCATGGCCTTGATCATGGTTCCATGTATTACAGATTATTATTCAATAATTGATTCTTTACAGGTGACAGTACTTTTAAAGGAATGTCGAGACATTCAACTTCGTTGTGGCTCAATGGGGTATGATAATGTTGATGATTCTTCAAATATTGCTTCAAGGACAATTACAGAGACTGAAGCTGAGCATGTCATATCAGAGCAACTGGTAACCTGCTTATGGAATTAATTTGTCTCTTCTTGAACTTGTCTGTTTCATTGTTACACGTGTTAAATTGAAATTTGGGATGCAGTTGACCTTTAAGGACATTAATGGACTAGTTGAGCAGAACGTTCAACTTAGAAGCCTTGTGCGTAGTCTTTCTGGCCAGATTGAAAATCAGGAGGTGGAATTCAAGGTTTGTTGAGAAATAAATCTCTTGCTATCCTTATACTTATTACTGCAAAGACCCTTAACCACAATATTTGATTGTTCTTGTCCTATAAATTGTAGGAGAAGCTTGAAATGGAACTCAAAAAGCATACTGAAGTAGCTGCTTCTAAAGTTGCTGCTGTTCTGCAGAGAGCAGAAGAGCAAGGGAAAATGATTGAGGCCCTTCATGCATCTGTAAGTTTATATATTGCCTATTTTTATAGTTCATAGTCTGCAACCTGGGGAGGAGGGGACAGGATTGGGATGGGTGGTTTTTGTTTTAGATATGAGGACATAGCCTTACATTTCCCTGTGGGATTAAACCACTATATGTAGAATACTAACTATAATGACTGTAGTTATAACTGTAGGTCTCACTTGTAATGTTCCACCTCTTTTGTAATTGTCATACATTTTACCTTGATTTTTGTTCTTATGAAAAGTTGTATTCTTTGGTTAATTTTATGTATTGAAAATTTTTAAAGGTTGATTCCTTGTTACTGCACTCTTCAGGCCTCCTAAGTTCATACTTGTGATGTCTACATCTTGTAGGTTGCCATGTACAAAAGGTTGTATGAGGAGGAGCATAATCTTCATTTATCTCATAACCATTCTTCAGAAGCTCGTGCAGGTTTAACAATTATTTATTTGTTGGAATTTCCTTTTAATGTTTCCCCCTATTGTGCAATCAGTTTGGAGATCTCACATTGAGTAAAATGTGAGATCTCACATTATAGGGTTTGAGTGTTGGTTATTATTATTCTTGTCTCTAGAAAAGATTATATTTGGGTAGCATAGAAAATCTGAGTAAAAATGAATTGTAATTTGAGAAATAGTAACAAATTGCTTGATCATCCCACTTAGGGATGTCAACAGGTCCTGTATTCTACCCGTTAGATAAATATCTGCCCCGTACTCTTATTCATATTTGTCGGGTATCCGTTATGCGTTTTTTAATATCCATGTATATTCCGGGGGTACCTGCGAGTATTTACAAAAAAATAAAAATAAATATTTAACAACATATTTTAATCGTAAATTCAAATAAAATACAATATATAACATTCATAAATTTTAAACAAAGTCTAAATAACACATTTAAATAGTGTTGAATGACAATTTACAAAGAAATGATTTTTTTTGAAAGTAATTGATAAAAAAATAACTCATTCAAAATCAATATATTAATATTTTAATCATGATTTTTTGTTTTTTTAATTTTAATTAGAGTATAGCGTGTACGGATACTACGATACCTGTTCCATTAACATGCGGGTATTAAAAATACCCGTACCTGTTCAGGTATTCATTTATAATATTCATTTCCTACCCGTTGCGAGTTTTAGCAGTGGGTACGGATTTTCTTGACATCTCTATGTATATCTAACAAGAATAAATTTTAAACCTAAAGCCTTTTTTTTTTCTTTTCTGAATTTACTATTACTATGATTTTGGACCCTTTGATATCTTTGTTTGATTATTGTAAAAGACATGTCTGCCTATACAGTGTTGCCATCTTATATTTTATTGATTGTGGGTTTTTCAGCTTTTGTCGAAGTTGGAAGAAACAACCTTAAGACTTCAATTGAAAGTGCACAGGTGATTACTTCTTAAGGATCTCCTTGACATTATTGTGGCCCATTATTTTTTATCTGCTCTGACATCATGTAAATAACTAATTCTTCAACAAGCATTATTTATTTGGTTCTAATGTTAGCACTTGAATTTTGGGGTGTTTTCATTATCACAGGAGGCTTCTAAGAAGTCCCTGGAAAAAGCTGCTGAGCGTATGAGATGCCTTGAGGATGATTTAGCAAAGTCTAGGTATGGTTGAAAATTTGCTGTGACATTGTTTTCAGAAAAACATTGCATACAAAATCTTAATTGTTTTTTGAAAAACGTGATTGCTTTCAGTGGTTCTGGATTTCTTCTGGTTAAATAGTAGTACTATGCCTTTTCTAATCTGCTTATGTATTAATTCAGTATGTCTAATTGGCTGAAATAAGAATATGCATTGTCTAGAAAGGGTCCTATAGACAATGTGAGTGTGTTAAAGGGCTGCCTCACACCTTTATAATGTTTAATCCACTTACCTGGAGAAGTAGTATAAATTCAGTTCTTGGAACTCTCTCAAAATATTTGGTTTACTTGTAGTTATGCAACAGTGATTTTTCTAATTTCAGGTTATTTATTCTCAATCCTTCTAACAATTAACGATTTTGCTGAGTCACAACCATAATTCCCTTTTATCTATTTATTTATTTATTTTAAAGCAATTATAACCAGGTAATCTTAATGTGATTATAACAACAGTATATAGGTAAGTAAATGTTTTACATACAGGTACCTATGAGCTTGCTGTATAGCATATGTATGGTTTCAAATTCTGAAATTGTGTCTTCAGGAGTGAGATTATTTTATTACGATCTGAACGTGACAAGATGGCACTTGAAGCAGATTTTTCTAGGGAAAGACTTGATAGCTTTATGAAAGAATTTGAGCATCAGGCATGTACTTATCCATAATGTTTAGTGCCTTTTTCTCGAATATATGTGTTGTACTTATTTATGGATTTTTGGATGACATTTTAGAAAGCTGAAGCAAAAGCCATTTTAGAAAGAAATGTAGAGTTTTCTCAGCTGGTTGTTGACTACCAACGAAAGCTGCGTGAAAGCTCTGAGTCATTGATTGCTGCTGAGGAGCTTTCTCGGAAACTTACTATGGAGGTTAATATCTTATTCAAGTTAATTATTGGGCTATTTTAAAATTTATAGACTTTTGAGCTGAGATTTACCTTTGTTTCGGGGACACATTCCATAACTTAATTTCAGATATCAGTTTTAAAACAAGAAAAAGAAATCATATCAAATGCTGAGAAGAGAGCGTCTGACGAGGTTCGCAGTTTGTCTGAAAGAGTTCAGCGTTTGCAGGTAAGCATTGTTTTTGTTTCTTATATTTCTTAAATTTGCATATTCTTACACTTGCTATTGCAGGCTAGTTTGGGCACCATACAAAGTACTGAGGAAGTTCGAGAGGTAGGTTATAATCATCAACAAGTTACCTTCATGTTCCTACGAAACTTTCTATCTATGATCTTTAATATTTGTAAAACATAGGAAGCAAGAGCTGCAGAGAGGGTTAAGCAAGAAGAATATATAAGGAAATTGGAGGTGCGTTCTCGTTTCCTTATAAATACTTCCGATTAATTGGTTAATCATAATTCCATATAGTTAAGAAAGCGCAGTTTTGGTCATTTTTTTCATATTTATCATAAAAATTCTCACTATTCAGAAGGAATGGGCTGAAGCCAAGCAAGAGCTAAATGAAGAGCGGGAAAATGTGCGTAGATTCACACTAGATAGGGACCAGACCATAAAAAGTTCTCTGAGACAGGTTGAGGATATGAACAAAGAGTTAGCTAATGCTTTACGTGCAGCTGCATCTGCTGAATCAAGGGCTGCTGTTGCTGAGGTATGGGTTTTTGTCTATTCTCTTTTGTACACTTTATTAAAGACTTCACAAGTTGTAGAGATTAACTTCAAGTTCTATGCACAGGCAAAACTCTCTAGTCTACAAAGAAAGTTGGGTTCCACAAATGACAAGGTTTGTTTCTTTGATTTGTTTTGTTAATTTATGACTTGTGTTGCTGATGGTTTATTTTATAGTTTACAGTCCTTATGGTTTAGTTTGTAGAAGTTTTCAATGCATATATTTTCTAACTTTCAAATTAAAATGTTTTTTTGGGCATTATAAGTTTTCAAGGGTCTGTTTTTCATTGAACGAAGAAATCTATTAGATGAGATAGAAATGAAGAATGACTAAGAATATGAGAGAAGCATGAGAAAAATGGAGGAACGTTTACAATGTTGCAAAGTACCTGCATGCCACTTCTTTTGGTGAAGTATCTATTTACTTACCGATGGATTCAGGATGTCTCATATAACCTCTGGGATGTTAAATTGTTTATCATTCAGTATGCTGAAGTCCAATTTTAGTATGTTTGCTCTCCTGCAATCACAATATTTATTTTTTAATTCTAACTTCTTAAATTGTTGAATGTAGCTTCTCGAATTGGGTGGAGAGAGTGGACCTTCCACTTTGTCAAGTGATGAGGTGGGCGCAGTTTTGTATGCATCAATTTCACCATATTTGGAGGCATTTCTTGTGCATATGAAAAATATGATTAAGTTTATTGAATGGTGCATAGTATTTAGTGCTTATTCACTATTTCTGCAAGAAACATATTTTTTCAAACTATACTTGGAATTGTGCTTGACAAATCTGCCCCCAACTTAATCTAGGTTGTTACTGAATTGCAAAAGGCAAAGGAAGAGATAGAAAAGTTTAAAGAGGAAGCACATGCCAACAAAGTTCACATGCTTCAGGTTGTTATGATTTTCTTAACAAATTATATTTAATTTGTAATTAAACTAACACCTGGGTTTAAAATCTGCAATGAAGTATAAGAGCATTGCTGAGGTGAATGAAGATGCACTGAAACAGATAGAAATGGCACATGAGAAGTTTAAAACAGAGGTAATTATGCATATTGAACCTTGACGTAGTTTTTTCAGTCAGTTTGATATTGTAGTATATTGTTTGTCTTCTTGATAACAAATAGGCTGAAGATGCCAAGAAAGTTCTTGAATCTGAACTTAATTCACTTAGAGAGAAGATGTTAGAGATTGAAAATGAATCTAGTTTGAAATATGAAGAAGTTGCTTCTGAAACTGTGGGAAAGGAAGAGGCTCTTACATCTGCTGTGGCTGAAATCACAAATCTTAAAGAAGAAATTTTAACAAAATCGTAAGTTGTTTCTTAATGCAGCAGCGTTTAACATAGTGTTAGTTTGGTTTCACATTCCTTACCTTTTTTCTGTGTAGTTCTCAAATTTCAGCATTGGAAATTGAGCTATCAGGTTTAAAGGAAAACCTGGATAGGGAGCATCAGAAATGGCGGGCAGCCCAAACTAATTATGAGAGACAGGTGCGTGAAATATGTTTACTTGGATTGCATGATATTTTGCTAGTTTGTCTGGTTTTTGAGCAGTCTGATTGTGCCATTTTAATGTCACTGATATTTATGTTGATTTTGGGTTTAGTTTTGTTATCTTTAATGTTCATTAACCATCAATTGTTTTAGTTGAAATGAAATATGTAATAATCAACTGAAAGAATATAAAATTGTATTTCATTTATAATATAACTAAAATAGTGACTGTTCTGTCATTTCATTTTGGGATTGGCCCATCCCTTCCGTGATCTGGGATTAAATCGTATTGTTGTGTATTTGTTGAGCATATCCTTGGACCTTTAGTCTTCCTATCACCTTTGCCTTCTCAGCTGAAATTTCTTCTTCTGTCAAATAAACTAATAATACACAACCTGTCTGCTTAATGTGCATATGGAAGTGCAAGTCATATTCTGAAATTTTTTCTTTGTTGCTAGAATTGTTAATCTTTGGGGACGTGAATGTGTGTGTATATATATATATATATATATATATATATATATATATATATTATAAGATATTTTATAAACTGTTTGAGATAACGCTATTTTTATTTCTTTCGATTGGTTTTAATCATAGATGTTTTTTTATTTTTCAGGTTGTTCTCCAGTCTGAAACGATTCAAGAGTTAACAAAAACATCTGAAGCACTATCCTTGCTACAGGAGGAGGCATCTGAATTACGGAAACTAAACAATACTCAGAAAGTTGAAAATGTAAACTATTTCCTATTCAATCCATAATTTAGTTTTCTCATGTATTTTTTTTCTCAATATTTCATATTCTACCCATAATATACTTTACTACAATACATTTGATTTTCCTTTCTGCTTAAGTTTTTATTACTGAGGTGTTTATAGCCCTTATAAAACATTTGTTGGTTTTATTTGTGGATTGTCATCAGATTAACATACCATAATTTTGTTGACATGGATTATGCTGCTGGTTTGTTTTTTGGCTATCACGAAGTCTTGAAAGGATTCAGTATCTTGTATCTTAGTGATTTTTCCCATGAGTTGTTTATTAATTACTATTTGAGGTTGTGCACATCTACCCAAGAATGGAAGATTAGTTGTTTATTTCTTAAGTTAAGAGTGGCCATGTTCTAAAATGAAGCACTAGTGCATTACTGTTATGGTGCAACTGTATAACACAAATGGTTTGATGTTCTTTTGCATTTCTTATTCTTGAAATTATCTTGTTTTAGATATTGGTGGAGAAAAAGAGATAAAAGATAGTGAAACATTGAATTGATATTGACTAAGACATTTATTGTTTCATTTGCTATATGTGTGCAAGCTGTTGTACTAACTCCTACTTGTAGTAATAATCCTAGACAAAACCATGATAAGAGAAGAGGAAATATGAAAATTAATCCTAAAGATATGATAATATATTTTCATATATTCTAACACTACCTTAAGTTAAGCCTTACTAAGCTGTAAGTTTATTACAAATATATGTTTTTCTTATATTAAACAAAAAAGATAGTTGCTAGCAATAATGGCACATGCATGCCTTTCAAACAATCAAAGGAGAGGGGCACAACAAATATGATATGAGGTAGCTGTCACAAAAAATGTAACTTTTGAAAGAGAAGTTCAAAGGGGAAACTAGGTCAACACTAATTAGTGATAATTATTAGAAGTGGGTTTTAAGCCTAACTCAACCCCACAAAACCGGCTTGGAAGGTGAGGAGTGTACTCACTTATATATTATGAATTGACCTTATCTCTAGTCGATGTGGGACTTCCAACACACCCTCTCACATTGAGGTATATTCATCTTGTGCGTGAGACTGGAAATTAATGGGTGGTCCGTTAGCGATCCGATATCGGGTGGAACAAAATGTCCAAGAAAACTCGCTAGGATAGGTTCTAACCTGGCTCTAATACCATATTAGAAGTGGGTTTTAAGCCTAACTCAACCTCACAAAACCGGCTTGTAAGGTGAGGGTTGCACGTACTTATATATTGTGAATTGGCCTTATCTCTAGTCGATGTGGGACTTCCAACAATAACCAAACAATAATAAAGCTTAACATAGTGCCGAAAATCCAAAAGTCTATGTGATGTAGTGCATGTTGTAGAGTGGAAAAAGATGGAATTGCTGGAGGGAACAACAAAGCGTCTTAACTTGGTGGTTTCAGTACAGATCTGGATAGGCATGTTCAGCAGAGTGACTAAGCGTTAACAGTGGTGGCAAAAATGGGAGATTTAAACTCGGGGGAATAAGGATACATCACAAAGAAACCATCTTGGAATTAGGGTATAAGTTACTGAAAGCAGAACAATTTCATATTATTAGGATTGTAGCAATGAAATATACCTCTGGTTATGTAGAATGGTTTTGCTGTGATACATTGTCAATGTCATACAATTTTAGATATTGAGGGAGTAAACGACTAAATAAATAAGAACCAAGCTGATATTTGCTAAATCTACGTTGATTAAGGTTACCCCCCCTAGTTGCCCTTTGTTGTGACCTCTCTAGGGTCTTCCATAATGGCAGCCTTGAATTAATGACAAAAGACTAAAATGCTTAGCTAGTCGCACTTTTGGATTAGACTTGCTCACTCTAAGATGGTATTAGAGTTCCCCCTATATCTAATTGGGTTAGTTTATTTTGCTATGCAGGCTAGGTACTGCAAGCGTGAGGAAGAGTGTTGGACAAGCCTACATAATTTCAGTCACCCCTAGCTTGTTTTAGTTGTGTCCTCTTTGGGGACTGCATCGATTGTAGCCTCTAGGGTGGTTGTAGTTACAAGTGGAATGGGGATATTAATTGAATAAAACAGTTAAACTATTGGAAGGAGAGAGATCCTGAGCTGAAACGTGTGTTTCTGGTACAGTGTGAATGCTTTATTAGTTTTGCAAAAACAGAATCCATATAATAGGGAAAGGGGACTTGATATCCTCTATTGAGAAATCGGAATCAATACACAATAAAGGAGATTTAATATCCTCTAATGATAAAGATATTGTAGCCTCAAGGGTGGATGTTGTTACAAGTGGAATGTGGATATTAGTTGATTAAAACAGTTAAACTATTGGAAAGACAGAGCTCCTGAGCTGAAACCTGTGTTTTTGATGCAGTGCAAGTACTTTATTTGTATTGAGAAAACGGAATCAATATGTCCTCTATTAATGAAGATATGATATGAGAATAAATAAAATAATTCCTAATGATATATATATATATATATATATATATATATATATATATATGTATATATATATATAATATATATATTCCACATTTTATATGATTTATTCCTTATTTCTATAATTATAACAAGAACTTAAAAGACTTGGGTAGTTCACACTTAACAAGCTGGTTTTGTACTGGGGCTTTAAACCCCCTGAATTCTAAGGGATGTTAACTCAATATTAGCTAGTTAGGAAAACAAATCACTGTTATAGGTATCCAAACATGCTAGAATGACAATACAACATAATTGAGGAAGTCTTGGTATCAATGGGCAAAATACGGAAAACACAATAATTCCATACTTTTACAAACATGTCAATGAAATTTTAGAACACAGCTTATGGAGAATGGTGTCACTATGATCCTGTCCTGAGTTTTTATAGTGTTGTTGGAAAGTTTCATTAATTGCAGTGACTTTTTGCTTGCCTATTTGTAGCTTTGTTCTTAGGGTGGTAGTTTAGTTCCACATCGATTATATATGTGATTCAATAGAGCTTTTGATTCTAGGGTAATGCTCACCAAACATGCACCCCCAACTTTGTTGTTGAATTAGATCATTGGCCCAAATTCCAAGATATTTAACCCTATGCCTAGGTCATCTATTTTTCCGCAGTTGTTTTTGCTATGCTGTGTGCTGGTGCCTTGGGATGTAGGGGAGTGATGGAAAGACGCCATAGTTGCTCCATGTTACTTCCCCATTCAACATTGAGTACCTGCTCTTTTACTTGATTTTCCCTAATTCTTTATGTGATACTTTGGGATTTGTACCAATTATTTTGTCTCTGAACAATGTTTTATGGTTGCTTTTCATATTTTGAATAAAAATACGGCAATTAATTTACAAACCCTATGTTGGACAGAATGAACTGAAGGCTAGGTGGGAAGAGGAGAAGGCACAATTAGAGAAGTCTAGGAATGATGCTGAAAAGAAATACAATGAAATCAATGAACAGGTGATTGAGAATATCTCTACCCTATTTTATGCTTCAGTACAAAGGATGTGCAGTAAACTGTTTGTCGTGTATCATAGACGCAAATTTATTTGCATAGCTTTATTATGTCACTAGAATATTGAGTGATGCTACATGATTGTTTCCTTACTGTCAAATTGTTTTGGTTTCTAATTTCATTCATCTGGGAAATGGGTTAGTATTATTGTTATGTTATTCTTAATTTGCAACTGCTATAATTATTGTTTAAGTTTCTCTGGGATTGGACAATGTTTCTCCCATTTTTGTCTTCTCCTTTTTAATTCTCCCATTCGTTTTATTTTTTGAAGGATTTCTTGACAATTTTTTGATTTCTCTTGACTTAATAATACCTTTTTAGATCTGTTCAATTGCATTTGCATCGGTGAAGTAGATATATAATTTTTGTTCTATTTTCCATGGTGAAAAATGCATTGAGGATTTTTATTGTGTAGAAGTCTGAGCTCTGTATGACCTAGTGTTTGCTTGTAGTGATTTCTTACTTATATTGTACACACTAATTGTTATCATTCTCACCATATAAATTTGCTACATTTTTCAGAATAAAATATTACACAGCCAACTTGAGGCTTTTCATATTCGATGGGCTGAGAAGGAGCGTAATGCTGCTGGTATTTCATCCGGAAGTAGTAGCGCAGAAGCCTTTGGTGATGCTGGACTTCAAAATGTGATTAATTATCTCAGACGATCAAAAGAAATAGTAAATATCTATGCCTTGATAAATACTTCTTAATCTTTTTGTTCATTTCCTGGTTATCTAATAATGTTTTTGAACTTTTACAGGCAGAAACAGAAGTTTCTTTGTTAAAACAAGAGAAGCTGCGGTTACAGTCACAGGTAATATTTTGTATTGATTATGTTTCTTGCATGATGTGTGGTAGTCAGGGTTGTATGATGGACAAATTATTCGTCAAGTATTCTAAATAATACTAGAACTATCCTTATATTCATATTATTGTTTGTTACCTGATATATTGTTCAAAATTGCACCATTTGTTTAACACCAGCAGTACCTTCTATCTTTATTGGTATCTGTAACTTTATTAATTCTCGTCCAAGCACTGTTTGTCGTTCTAATTTGAACTGGTGATAATTGTGCTTGGTTTCGTAAGGATTTGTGATGGGGGTGGCGATTTTGCTATTGTTTTGTGTATTTAATGATATAATCTTCTGGGATCTCATGGTTCTCTGTAGCTTGAGAGTGCTTTGAAGGCAGCAGAGTCTGCACACGCATCACTAGAATCTGAGCGTGCAAAATCAAAATCATTTTTGTTTACTGAAGAAGAGTTCAAATCGCTGCAACTCCAGGTTGAGAGTCCTATCATGAAAATCTACTTTTCTATATTATCTTTGGCTTGTTTCTTAATGGTCTTATTGATCAATCAATCAAATAATTTGCTGTTCTTTTTTTAAATATTTAGGTCAGAGAAATGAACTTACTTCGTGAGAGTAACATGCAGCTCAGGGAAGAAAACAAACACAATTTTGAGGAGTGTCAGGTATACAGCTATGTCAATTACATTGTCTGATTTTTTTACTCCAACACATGAACTTCGTTGCAATGCTTTGACAGGCTAGGAAAAAAGGTTTTTGGTGATGTCATAATAACAAAATGCTGTTTATGTTAGTTGAAATGTATTTTGGTAACATCTATTGTCTTGTGTTATGTTTTCCAGTTACTGACACTTGCAGCTTTCGGTTTCTTAGAAATTGCGTGAACTAGCACAAAAGGCTAGAGCTGGGACAGAGAAACTTGAGAATGCCCTGAGGGAAAGAGAAATTGAGCTTGAAGGCTGTAAGAAGGAAATTGAAACATTAAAATTGGAAAAAGATAATCTCAATAACAAGGTTTTGGAGGTATATTCTTGAGACGTTGAAAGTAAATTATGACAATGTATTACTGCCTTTGTTCTACAGTTTTTTTTTTTTTCTAATTTTTTTCCATTCTTTTTTCAGTTGCTTGAAAAGACTAAAACCGTTGATGTTGAGGATTATGATCGAGTGAAGAAACTTGCTAGAGAAATTCAGGTTGTTATATTAGCATAAATTGTTCATTTAAATGAGTACTGAGGCCTCTTTCAACCTTTCAGTTGTATAGCACAATTGATTATTTGATACATGTTTCATGCCTTATAAATGAACTCTGTTATCTAAAGATTGTGCATTTAATAATTTAGGACTATTGGCGATCAAACTGGGTCTGCCAAAAGTAATATGAATTCTATTATATTAACAATCAGATTTTATTACTTCTTTTTTTAGCATATTATATTTAAAGTTAGGACAATTGGCGATCAAACTGGGTCTGCCTATTGTAAAACTAATATGAAATCTATTATATTAACAATCACATTTTATTACTTCTATTTTTAGCATATCATATTTAAAGTGTATAACGGAAATATCCTTGAATCATAGGTATCTAATTAGATAATTATTGTTATTGTATTTCCATAATTAGTCTTCCAATGTCTTGTATATTTATGATGTATTGTTAGCAATAAAATCATTTTATTCTATCCTAATATTTGAGCTGGTATTTGAGCGTTCAAATCCTGATAGCAGCCTTTGACTCTGCTTCCCAAAAGCCCTAGATGACACATCCTTCATTGGCGTCAATGATGGCCAAGTTCAGCAGATTCAGCAATGCTCAAAGAATATATTGTGCAGGATAGAGTTTATGATTTGGGGCTCAACTCCGACTTTTGTCAGGGTTCAGACCCTAAAAAAAGTAAAAGTTCCAGGAATCAATGAAGTAGCCGCTATGGTCAAAAGTGAATATAGTTCACCAATGGGGCCTCGAACAAGATGGTAAACTAGAAAAAAGAGAAAATAATAACCAACATTGTGAACAAAGGTGAAGGAGTGTGGTGTACCTAATGCAATATGCATGAAAAGCCACCTAGAAAAGATTGGGTCCCCCCGGAGCGTGTGAAGGAGTGTGGGGAAAAAGGCGACAAAACAAAGAGTAATTGGTTCAACTCAATCAAGATGAAATAGAGAAAATGAGATCATTTTACATCATATTGGATAAACCAAAGTGTACGTTGGGGAAGTTTCCTTTTGCTGTTGGACTCAATGAGATTCTATATGAAATATTGGATACTGAATTCGGGTGGCTCTGATCACATGCACCTCTACCTAAAAATTTTACCTCCTGCACCACCCTAACGATAAGAAATTCTCCACAACAGATGATACTTCCATCACTACAATAGGACACCTATTAGATGTTTGAGTTTGACTAGTAGTTCATTTGGTTGTGAGCATAATTGGAATGTTTTTGAGAGGGTTACGAATTTAAATTTCTGAAATTGGTTTTATGATTATTTAGATTGACATCATAAAAAGGAAATCCTTTACAACAAAAGACCATGAATGATGTTGTGTTTGTAATGGCTAATTCAAGATTGAACAAGAAGGTTTTGGGAAACAAATGATGATAACATTGATGATCTTGCATCTGATGATGAATGATGATGAATGGCTTGTGAAAGAGAATGAAACAAATTCAACTTTGGATGCTTCAAATGTAGATATCTTAATTGAAGTTAGAAGAGATGAAGATGCTAGTGGTGGTGTTGCTCTAGCTATGGATGATTTGAAGTTTCCTCCAATTGCCGTAATAATGAAGGTCATGGAGGAGATGATGACTTTAATGAAAATGAAGATCATGTTGAGGAAGGAAACTTCTATCTTGCGTTTAATATGAATGATTTTATTGGATGAAGGTCATGGAAGAGATGATGACTTTAATGAAAATGAAGATCATGTTGAGGAAACTTCTATCTTGCGTTTAATATGAATGATTTTATTCAATAGTCTGTTTCAAACATTTGTGAATTTATTAGTTGTTTATTATATGAACAATTTTATGAATTGTGAATCTATTTTTAGTTGAGCTATTTATTGGATCTTGCTCCTTTAAGACTTATTATTATGAGTTATTTTGATAATGTATATTATATTTTGTTGGAAGTCCCACGTCGACTAGAGATAAGGTCAATTCACAATATATAAGTGGGTGCAAACCTCACCTTACAAGCCAACTTTTGGGGATGAGCTAGGTTTAAAGTCTACTTCTTAATACTTACTAGTCAAGTTATGGTCCTCAAGTTTTTTCATCCCCCTTTATGATCCTCTTACTATACTCGAGTTTGACAACATTGGAAGAGAACTTATAATTCCAAAAATTATAACTGTATTTGGAATACCTATCGAGCTTGATGTCAGATACAGCAGTTTTAAAGATGGCGAGAAACTTCTAGTTTTCATTTACATGTCTGTTTACACACACACATCATAGCTATTGCTAGATTTATATTTTGTTTTCTATGTTTGAAGTGAGATATCATTATCTTTTTCATTTGTCTGATCAGGACAAACTAAGAGATAGGGATGCTCAGATTGAGGAAATGAGTAGAAGTCTATCAGAGAAGCAGGATTCTGTTTCACGTCTAGAAAAGGATCTTGCAAACTGCCGATTGCAGCTTGTAGAGAGAGAGAAGAGAATTAATGACGTTCTGCATAATGAGGTCACTGGGATATTCTCTATATCTGATATTTGGTGATATATTCTCTCTATTAACATTGGCTGTTATGATTTAACCAGGCTAACCTAAAACTTGATTTGGAGAAGCATAGGAAACTGCTGGCTCAGTATAAGGTGCGTAGAAATTCTTATTTTGAAAAGTGGATAGTGTTCTCTTTGAATAACTGTATACTCCAATTGTTAAAAGATTTTCACATTACTTTTCTTTGCCATCATTTTCCAGAAGAGGATTGATGTTTTGTTAAGGGAAAAGGAAGACATAAGTAAAGAGAACCAGCAACTATCTAGGCAATTAGATGAGATTAAACAAGGTGATTAAATTATTTTTCCAATCTCTATTCCTTTGCTGTCCGTGTTTATATTTGTTTCTAAACTGCTATTGCTGTTGGAAATTCTTGTTTAAATTTCATGGTGTATATTAGTGAAAAGGTCAACATCTGATACAACTGGTGAACAAGCGATGAAGGAAGAAAAGGACACAAGAATACAGGTTCATTTGAAACACTAGTTTTGTTTTAACTCACTGTCATAATTTTACCTTTTTTGTGATGAGCAACTAAATTTGTCTTAATTTTACTTATTATTTCTGATTGCTAGATTCTGGAGAAACATCTAGAGAGACTCAGAGATGAATTAAAGAAGGAGAAGGAAGAAAGTCGCCTGGAGAGAGGGAGACGACTAAAGAGTGAAAAGGCCATAAAGGACTCTTACAACAATGTTGAGCAGGTTCTTCCCCTCACCCACCCCCTAATTGTCTTTTTGTGCCAGTACCTTTCAGTAATTTGTTTGCTTTAATTTCTTGTACCTATTAATATGCTCATGTAAGTGAAAATTTTATACCCTAACTTTATATTTATGGTCATAAAGTGTGGAATTAGGTTTAACTCAACCTTACAAAATCTCTTTATAAGATGAAATTTGCACTCACTCTTATACTGTTGAGAATAAAGAAGATAGGGATTGAGATTAATCTCCCTTGTGTATAAACCACACATAGGGTAATCTATTTATAATAGAGAAAGGTACAAGTAAAAAGAGTAACCGAAAATAAAAAGATTAAATAGAAGATATTGTTTGATATTGTGGTTATCAATATCTAACAATATCTTAATAATATCAAACTATATCTAACACTCCCCCTCAAGCT
>Ga0214542_1004750_pt1 | contig 26595 bp, 9 predicted proteins | sample CNSS1metaG_FD_160096 | JGI IMG/M metagenome (GOLD analysis project Ga0214542, IMG submission 160096) | Root nodule microbial communities from cowpea collected in UCLA plant growth center, Los Angeles, California, USA - CNSS1 | ecosystem: Host-associated > Plants > Roots > Nodule | place: USA...
TTTTTATATATATATATATATATATAATTTTTTTTTTTTTTTTATATATATATATATATATATATATATATATATATATATATATATATATATATATATATCGGATGTTGATATCCATACATATACATAAACTTTTTTTATTTCATTTTTTTATTATTTTTTCTACTGTTAATTTTCTTAAAATTTATTTTTATTTTAAAATTTAAATTTATTTAATAGACATGTTTAATTTATGTGTATATAATATATAAAAGATAAATATTTTTTTTGAAATAAAATAATTTAAAAAAAATATTTTTTAAACAAAAAGAAACAGAAAAGATTATATATATATATATATTATTTTATTTTATTTTATTTTTTTCTGTAATTTATATTTAGTTTCAATTTTTTATTGTTAATTATTTTAAAATTTATTTATATTTAAATATACTAATATTTATTACTTTAAAATAATAAAAAATATTTTTCTTGAAAACTGATTCGGTTAACATATACAAACTTATGTTATTTTTTAAAATTTATTTTAATTTAAATATTTAATAATTTTTATAAAATTAAAAATTAAACAAATAAAATATAATTTATTTTATTTTATATTAATTTATATAAATGTTAAAAAATTATTATATTAATATCTATTAATTTTTTAATCTGTAAAAAATATTTTTTGAAAATTTGTTAACCGAATTTCTACGTCTTGTTAACATATATAAAATTATGTTTTCTTTTAATTTATGTATATTTAATTATTTAATCTTTTTTATTAAATAAAAGACTAAACAAATAAAATATAATTTATTTTATTTTATGTTAATTTATATTAATATTTAGTATATATATAAAATGTATATATGATTTATATTAAATTAAAGAAAAGTAAAGAAAAAAAAAAAAAATATATATATATATATATATATATATATATATATATATATATATATATATAGGATGTCAGACATCTGGTAAAATAAATGACATTACAAATGTCGACATCCATAGAACAAAATTGAATACTGGATATTGACATTCGTAGATAAAAATAATTACAATATTGAATGTTGACATTTGTAACACATAAAAATTGAAAAAAATAAAATATCGCATATCAACATCCGTAGAACAAGATAAGATACCGGATGTCAACATTCGTTGAAAATCAAAATTTGGAGGTGGATCAATAAAAATAAAAATGAGAAAAAGTAATTACTTTTAAATGAAGGACAAAGTGAGAATTTTAAAATTTTTTGGGTAGAGAAGAAGTGATTAGAGGTGCAGCCAAAAGTCCCCTTTGGTGATAGCTGGTGGTGGTGAGAGAATATTTCTTCTGCATTCTTGTTTTTTCACTTTTCAATTTAAGTTCTGGATTGTATATTCTGTAGATATTTCGTATTATACTTCGTGGAGAGCTTCCACATAATATTAATTTCAAGATACCTATAAGGGTGTAGCAAGAAAACATGGGGTGCAGGAAGCAATGGCTTAGACCGATTTGATTTAAAAAACAAGTTTTGATACTTAAAAAAGCATCAAATGATGTGGAGATTAGATTATGACATTGAATCTACTACATGAACAGAGATCCCAAAACATTAAACAAAGTTCTATAATGCTCACAAATCACGCCATGGCTATAAAATTATTGTTAAAGATTCTCACAGTAAGAGCAATGGTCCTCCCGAGTCCCAACAACTAGATCTCTAGTCATTTCTCCCATGCGTAAGTATAGAGAAAAGTCAAAAACTAGACTAATCAACACCTATTGTTGCTGCTACAACTTGTCACTTTATACTTTGTAGCATTCAGAAATAGTCACGTACTTTTTACAAGCTAGCTTAATAAAGGAAGAAGACAAGAACAGTAAACCCTATTTATCAAATTTAATGAAAAACCAATAACATTGTCTAATTTCTTGAGATCCAAGTTCAATCAATTCAATTTTCCTATTTTTTTATATAACACCTTGCTCCTTTATGGTGTACTTGATGCACTTGAGAAAAATAAAATATATGGGAAATAAAGAAATTAGAAAGAAATTATAACAAGAATTTCAGCTATCAAATTAATGAGGCATACAAATTTGTATAAAAAGAAATTTAATATTTGTTTTCTAAAATCTATATAAAAATTATATATTTCATCTTATGAAAAATTTAATAAAAAGTTTAATTTCTGGTTAAATATTCTATTTTTCTATTTTTCTATTTTTCATCCAAATAAATAAAGAAAATTTCTTCATGCCTTTCTCTTTTATTTTTATACATATAAAACTACATTTTTTTCTATTTTATTTTTCTTCTTTGTTTAAATCCTAAGCCAATCAAAACATTATAATCAAACAAGAAATAGTAGTTAAATAAGAAAGAAAAAAAATATTGTACGTACAATTTTCGATAATCTCTAAATGTCTATTCTCTTTCATTTTTTTTTCTTACGAAGCACTATTCTCATTGCACGCTCTTCGCCTACAAAAAACCCTTCTTAAATATTTTTCGTCGCTTTCTCAATTTTTTTTCTTTCGAAAAAGCAATTTGTATTGTACTCTTTTTCTTTTGTTTGTTTATACAGAAAAATAGAACCCAAGAAAGGAAAAACCTTTCTCCTGAATTTGGAAGTAGGAATTAATTAAGGGGAAATATATATTTTTATTTAAATTTTTTAAAAATTAATTTTTTAATTAAAAAAATGTTATGTTAGAAAGATAATGAAGAATAAACATTTTTACTTGGCATGCAAGTATTTTAATGTGTTTCTATTAATTTTGTTCTAAATTAATAGAAACACATTAAAATTGATGTTTTAGAATTGATAATGTATTTAGAATAACGAGACTCAATTATTTTAATAAACACTAAAACATAAATAAAAGTTTTATAAATGAGTTTCGATATTTAAAAACACATCATATCTGTAAACTACTTTTCTAAAACTCTCTCACTTCTCTCTAAGATTTATCACTCCCTACTCCCTTATTTGAATATTGGAGACCGCTAGAGTGATCTCGCGGCGAGCTTTTCAATTCTGTCTAATCAATTTTTTTCTAAAGTAAGTTGATTTTCTGCCCTTTTCTTGGTTTGTTGTTCTTCCCTTTGATGTGAGTTCCTCTAGTTTGTATGTGGTGTTCAAGCCTTCCATATAATTCTTTGTTGATTAGTGGTTATAATAGTGTGCTCTGATCGTGTTTGTGTTAGGTAGATAAAGCTTTTTGTGTGTTTGAGTGTGTTTTGGGGTTTTTGAGCCATTTGAGTTGTTTTATAGATAAAGAAAGTTAATTGCAGTATTTCTAAGTTATAAATATGTTCAATTTACTGATTAAGTAATTATACTATGGTTGCATGATCTATTGAGATGTGTGATGAGCATGATATGTTGAATTGGGGTTAGTTTTCTTAAAATTGCATGATTAGGTTGAATGATGAATTTTGAAGTAAATTAAGGAGTAATATTTCAATTGTGATTGTTATGACTAAGTTAGATTGTTGTTGATTTTAAAATTGGTATGTTTGTGGTGTGTATGAATCTCTTAATTTTAGTTTGGTATGGTTGGATCTGCATAATTGTAGAATTTCAGTTTTTGCAATTATGCAGACTTGTTGGGTGAAGGGTTATGTCGCTGGGTGACTCCAAAGTTAGAGAGTTCCCTGACTTGGTTGTTACTAAGAGTGATTGGACTTCACTAGGAGAATTTTAGTAATTAAATCCTTGTGAGTTCCAATGGTATTTTTTTTGGGCCATGACTGGGCTCGCTTGGCAATTTATTTCTAAAATTGTTTTTGTGCTAGTGTCACTAGATGAGACTTCTAGAGTAGGCCTTTAGGCATTACTCGCTCGTTGAACGAGACTAACAAAGTTATTTAGTCATTTCTATGTTCATTTTTCTTGTGTGTTTGATGTAATCTTATAAGTTGCTAAGGGAATTATCTGTGTATGTGATCAGTATGAGGATGGTGTTTACTGATCCAAAGTGGATTACGCTTAAGTTCCTTTACTGTATTCATTGATATAAGGATTCAATATTAGAGGTTATCCTGACACTCTAATAGTCATTCATACTCATGTGGAGGATGTGTTATGTGGTGAAAGGAGCAATAAGTCCTAGTCTAATGGCTTTACCTTGGCCTAAGTTGAGAACAAACTAACCTTGTGTGTGGTAGGGTTAAACCCATTAACAATGGCTCTGAAGAGCAGTATAGGCCACCACAATTGAAAAACTTGTCAGTGTCTGATATCAATGCTTGAATCCAAATAATTGTGTTTTGTTTAAGTCTTTATTTTTTATATGCTTGTCTTTATGAATGATTAGTATGTGATGTTAACTTCAATTATATTATATGAAAACTATTTTTACAGATTAGTTTACCCGTTTTCTGTGTTGTTTTGTTTTGTGTTTGGTTTCTCTCTTTGCAATGATCACCTTAATTGATATGACTAGATGAAGAAATATGAGTTGATCCAGCTTAGGATAAAGGATATGCAACTGTCTAGTTTAAAGTCTTGACCTTGATTGTATAGAACCTTTTGGAAATACTTTAAGTTTTCTAGTCGTAGTTTCCTTTAGTATATAAATGTTTTGTATTTTTTTTTGTTATGGTTATACTTTGAATAACTGTAATAACTTTTCCTCTAGATAATAAATTATCTACTTTTGATTAATGATCATGTGATACTTATTTTGGTAATATTTCTCTATTAAAACGAGATATTACAATTTAAATATTTTTTTTACCTTAGTTTAGTGTGTATTCATCCAAACTCAACATCATTATGGCTCTATTTTTCTATATTTATATTTATCATTATATTTTATTTTAGTTCTAATTCAAACATACAATTAAGAAAATAAAAATATTACCTAAAATTTATTAAATCATCAAAAACTATTTTGTCGAAACAAAATTCAATTAAAAATTTAAAAATATCAATAATTATTATAATATAATTTATTACATAAAAAAATAGATTTATTTTTATTCAACCCAAATATGATAAATCTAGACCATATGATCTTTAGATAGTATGATTTTATATTAAATAATAATTAGTTTTGAGTTAACTAATATTTTTTTTTAAGTATTCTTATTGAGAAAAAACTACAAAATCAATTGTACAAAAAAAACTCAAATTTTATTAATTCATCATATTCTCTTATATTAGTTAAGTGCTAAATGACATTACCTAAAAGAGCATACCACAAAAGATTCAAGGTTCGAGAATAAACTTTATAACAAGACATAATATGAATCTATCAAATTATCTTATGAAATTATTAATGTATGAACTCACAAATCCCTATGAAAGAACTAACACAACAAATCAACTATATGTTGTTATATGTTAAAGAGGTGTTGTTTGCATTGGGAAAGGATGTGCAAAACTAAAGATACTTTGAATAATGACAACCTCTAAAGCCATAACCAAGAGCTTATAAGAAGATGAATGTCATATATGAAAGGTTGGTTCAAGCCCATATCTTATGGGCCTTATTTAGGTTTTAGTTAGTAGAGTAAGTTTATTTTTGGGCATTGTATAATTTACAAAGTAGACTAGGTTTATTTTGGACCTTGCATGAGCCAAGTAGTCTAGGTTTTCTTTTGGACCTTGTATCATGGGTCAAGTAGTGTAGGCTTTTGGTCAACATGGGTCAATACAAGTCAACACAAGTCAACTCTCATGTTGACCATAGGTGGTCCCTCTTTTAAGTTGACTTGAAGTTAAATCCACCTAGACCACCTTGGGAGACAAGCTAAGGGCATGTTGTTCTTCTTCCTTTGGGAGAATAGTGGCCATGAGTCCTTCTTTTAATGGAGATGATTCTCTCTTAGTGGTGGCCAAGTGTCCTTCTAATGATGGAAAGGATTTTTCCGTAGTAGTGGCGATATGTCTTCCTTTTATGGAGAGGATTTTAGCCTTGTTACCCAAGTTAGCAAACTTGAGGTTTTTAGGATTTTGCTTCTCCTTTTGGGAAACACCTTTAAGGTTACCTTAGGCTATATAAATAGAGGTGTCTACCCCTATGTAAATAACCTTTGAGTTTGAGTAGTATTATGCTGTTAATTTTGTGTCATACTACTCATCTTAGGTCACCAAAGTTAGAACACCCCTTCTTGGTTTCCTCTAGTCACCCTTCCTTAAGAGTTGACCCAACCTCTCCGGAGAGCGCTAAAACACCATCATAACTTCTCCCCCTTGCTTGAGTCATATAGTTTGGAGGAGGAGCCACCACCCCACCACATATAAACCGAGAGCATTTCCTCCATTTCCCATGAGCTTTCGCGTACCATTCTCTCTTGGAATCTCCAACTTGGCTTGAGTCATATAGCTTGGAAGAAGCATTTCCATCATTGAAGTACAAGAATTTGACCATAGAAGAGATCATGTTAGCTAAAAGGCTACACACTCATGATATAACTGAAGCACACAACAAAATATTAGCACGATAGTCACAACGATCTCATTCAAGACACTTATAAATGGATAGTTTGTCATGTAGAAAAATCTATTCTATGTAAAATATCAATGTGTTTTGCATATGGGCCTCTTATTAAGGAAAATACAAATTAAGATATAATATAAGATGAAAGTCTAAAAATATTTGAAGTTTTGTCGTTTAAAACCTAAATTTTGATGATACAAACAAGATAATGTCATTGTGTTTATAAATTTATCTAATGTGTAACAAGTTAAAAAAAAAACACTCAAAGTGTTTACTTCATCATGAACAAGACTAGGTCTTTGGTGTAAATCATGATTAAAGTACAAAAAATAGAGTATATGCAGTCATGGTAGACGCTATTTATAAAAAAGAAGACCAAGACTTTAAAAACAAATGAAGCCTTTCAAAAATATCACATGATATTATAAGGATAAAAAGAAATGTCAAACATTGATGTAAGAAAGTCTCAAAACGGTCAAGTCTAGAGATGGCAAATAAACCCATCCCCATGGGTATTGCCCGAACCCGTCCTATTTTGACGGGGAATCCCCGCATTGATTGGGTATAGGTATGGGTATGGGGAATCCCCGATTTTGTCAATTGGGTATGGGGATGGGGATGGGAATGTATATATCCTCGCCATAATACCCGTCCCCGCCATATTTCCATACTCATTTAAATTATTAAAATATTCACAATTAATTAAGTAACCCTATATATATATATATATAATACTTTCTATTTTTTATTTCTTCTAATTATTTGGTTTATCATGAAACTCATTCGCATCTCCAATATATTTTTTCTCTTATCATAACCTTTATGTACTTATGTTAAAATGATGTATGTCAATTAAAAAAATTTTATGTCTAACATTTGAATATTTATATTATTTTTTTAATATTTTTATTTATTGTATATTTTCCTTTCACATGAGAATGTTTAATACTCTCAATTTAAGTGTTTAATAACATAAACCTTTCATTTACTAGGCAATATAAAAAAAAGTTCTTTACTTATTATTATTAATTTTTGTTTCATTTGAAGAACTCTTTTACTTCACTAAAGCAATTTTTGTTATTTCTCAATCATTGTGTATATATGTTGATATTTGAAAAGTTTTCTTAGATCTCTAAGATATTTTTCATCTTATCAGACCTTTAATATACATTTTTTTTCTTTGTGCGATTCGTTTCAATAGTCTCCATATTGTTTATAAGACACACATTTGTTAATTTTTTAAGATTTTTATTTTTTGTTTATTTTCATTGTGTAGAATACTATTTTGATAAATTTTATCTAATTATTTTTTATTTTCTAACTCATTACAATCATACTTTAATATTTTCACTATAATTGTATAAATAATTTTTATTTACTACAATATAAAAATTTAATGTAATTGCCATGAATATTTTTTTATCACCATCCAACATATATTGGAGTTCAAAATATACAAGATCTATGATAAAATTTTATTATTATGTTTATTATCTGTTCTTTGCGTCATTTTTTATCAACAATTCAGTATATATATTGATATTTGAAAAAGTTTTCTTAGATCTGTAAGATATTTTTCATTTTATCATACCCTTAATTATATATTTGGTTTCCTTTCTGAGATTCCTTTCAATAGTCTCCAAATTGTTTATAAGACACACATTTGTTAATTTTTTAATATTTTTATTTTTTGTTTATTTTCATCATGTAGAATACTATTTCGATAAATTTTATCTAATTTTTTTTTATTTTCTAACTCATTACAATCATTACTTTAATTTTTTCCCTATAATTGTATAAGTAATTTTTATTTACTACAATATAAAAATTTAATGTAATTGTCATGAATATTTTTTTATCACCATCCAACATATATTGGAGTTCAAAACATACAAGATCTATGATAAAATTTTATTATTATGTTTATTATCTGTTCTTTGCGTCATTTTTTATCAACCATTGAGTATATATGTTGATATTTGAAAAGTATTCTTAGATCTCTAAGATATTTTTCATTTTATCATACCCTTAATTATATATTTGTTTTCCTTTGTGAGATTCCTTTTGTAAAACCCTCTTTTTCTGCCCTAAAATTTAAAGGGGCCTAGCCCTATCTGTTGGGCCTAAGGACTGGCCCATAGGGTGTCCAAAGCCCCTTAAGACAGCCTAACCCCTCTCATTTCTGCCATTCTTTCAAAAAACAGGACCTTACTCTCTCCCTTTCCCTATCAACAGAAGCTTTGCTAGGGTTTGGTTCCCTCTTGTTCGTGCTAGCTCAAAAGCCCACCTCGTCTCACGTAAGTTAGTCCTTGAATCGTACTCCCTCCTTTCTAAGTTTGTTTTTGTGGTTTTTGTTAGGATTCACAGTAGTAACCTTGTTATTCTCTTTGTGCCGTTGTTCGAGTTCGTAACCCTACTCTTGGAGCTGCTGGGTTCTTTGGCTTAAGGTCACAGTATGTTATTATCCTCTTTCCAGGTAAGGGAAGCTAGGGCTTTACTGTTTTTATGTTTTAGATGTTTGTTCGGTTGATTCTATGTGCTGGATGGTTGGTATGTATTATTAGTTGTATGAAAATGCGTGGTCTGTACTGCTATAATGATGTGGACATGTTTCTGCGGGAGAGAGAGTGGTGAGCTCTGCTGAACTCGCCTAGGCGAGCGGGTTGGTCGCTCAAAACGAAAGCTCTCGCTTAAGCGAGGAGCTCTCGCCTGAGCAAGAACAACAGTAGCTCACTCCCCTCTCTGTTTCAAGGACTCGCCTAAGCGAAGGCCACTCGCTTGAGCGAGTTGGGCTAGCTTGAGCGAGACCTCGATGTGCTCCTTGTTGCAGTCTTGCCCAGGCGAGAGCAGGTAGCTTGAGCGAGGGGTTCCTCTCGCCTGAGCGAGGACTCTTTAGCTTGAGCGAGATTTGGCATTTCTAAGTGTATATATATATATATATATATATATATATGTCTGTCTCACATGATTGATTGATGTACGCCTAAGACGGTTCAAGCCATGATGCTATATGTATTGTATATGATATATTGGGATTGTAAGTTGATGTGTTTAGCATGGGCTTGGCGTGATATATGCTTGATTGGTTTGGTAAATATATATACATATTGGCATGAGATTGATGTGCATGAGAACTCTAAGAGTGGTTGGTGAAACATGGGTAAAGTGCGGGTAGGACGTAATCCCATGACCTTCATAGGGAGTATTCATGGTAGTGCCTCACCTAATGGACGTAATTCCGTGGAGCCTCCTAGGGGGAGTTCATGGTGGTACCTCACCTAATGGACGTAATCCCGTGGACCATCCTAGGGGGAGTTCATGGTGGTGTCTCATCGACAGGGCGTAATTCCATGAGGGTAACGTGGTGGTACCTCATCGAAAGGGCGTAATTCTAGGAGGGTAATATGGTGGTGCCTTAAGGTCAGGACGTAATTCCACGAAGGTCTCGTGGTGGTGCCTTATGTAAGGATGTAATTCCGCGAAGGCCTCGTGGTGATGCCTCACTGCTAGGACGTAATTCCACAGTTTGGTGGTGGTGCCTCATCGTATGTATCCGAATAGTCAAGTCTTGGTGTCTTATATAGTTTGGTACTTCTTATGTGGATGTATGCTAATTATGGTTGACTATGAACTCGTATGTTGAGTGTTATGATATAAGAACCTTTCTGTACTAGCTTACCCTTTCCTTGTTTATATGATTGTGTGTGGTTTACTCCTTTGCGATGATCATCGATTCTATTGATGTGATCAGATGTGAGAACCCCTGGCAGTGGTAATGATAATAGGGATGTTGCAGCTTGATGTCTATGGACGGGTGTTGGGCTCACTATGGGGCCGCAGCTAAGAGAATCTTATTAGTTAGATTTCTATTGTTTTGGATAAGAACTTGTGCTACTTTTGAACTATCGTACTCGTGTTAGGCAAGGTGGCGTCTCTTTTCTTTTGTTATGAATATGTTTGGGGAACTGTGTACTTTATATCCCAATTTCGTACTCTCTGGATAATTATGTATGTGGCGTTTCATTAAATTGGATTTATCTATTTTATTGGGACGTTACATTTATGGTATTAGAGCAGTTCGTCCTTAGGATGACCTGAGGTTGTGGGTTTGTCATGCCTCGCGGGCGTATGTTGTTAAGTCTAGTCGAGTTTATCAGTAATACCAAAAGTTTTAAGAACAGAAAACATCTTGATAAAGTGATGAGGGTGCACACTCATGACTAGATCAAAGGTTGTTTTTCCTTTCTTAATTCTAATGGTTTGGGGAAGGAAGGGTGACAGACAAAGGATTGGTTGTCTGTAGATGATGGAGTGCTGCCTTGTATGTTCTAGTTTGTCCTGTTACGCCTCTGTGTTTCATGTCTCGTGTCTATAGCGATGAGGGAATGCAGATTCCAAACTCAACTTGATCTACTCACCTTTACCAGGATTGGTAGGGCCTATGAGAAAATCCCTTGTCTCAAAGGTGCGAAGATGTAGAGGGTTGTATATCGATAGATGATGAAAGTTGAGTCTTGGTTTAGAGGACTGAGGAATTGATGTTAAAAGTTAAGAAGCGATGCTTTGGGTTGAGAGAGATACATGATCAAGTTCTAAGATTGTATACCACAAGTCTTACAAGAAGGGTTGAGTTTAGAGATTAGTATGTGAGAAAATATCAGTGCGTGCTCATGCGGCAAGGTTTGAGAAATCAACTTGGTTTTACATCTTGATAATGTCTAAGATTCAAAGTGGAACAGTGTGGGAGGTTTAAGGTTAAGGGTGGAGGCCATGAAGTGTATAGGGAAAGCAGACATGTAGTTGGAAGCTTATGGGAGGCAGAGCTTTGAAGATCAGTCAAGTATGATGATGTGATAGGAGAAGGAAGTATTTTAGAAGTTATATACCAAACCAATTCAGTAAGGAGTAGTCGGGTCTTCTCGGCAGTAGCAGTTACTCAAGTTAGGAGGATGAGGGATGTTCTAAGTAAAATGGACCACAAAAGAGGAAGGTTTGACATTGTATATGAGATGGACGATTTCGAACATCAGAAGGGGAAGCACATAGTTAAGTTTGTTCTTGTAGGGAAGGAGAATTAGTAATGTCACAGCACAAGGAAAGAGGAAAGCAAAACAAATTTTTTAAGTAGTTATGAGAATGTTGCGAGGATCGAAACTGAAGTGGCCATCACAGGTGATCTAAATTAAAAGATACATGTTACGAAGGTGATGATTGTATTATGGGTTTTGGGCTTCGCTTATGGTCGTGCACTCTTTGATGTCGCCAGTATGGTAAAGAAGTCATGGTTGCCTACAAGAAAGAGTTAGGTTTGAGATATTGGTTTTCGCTACAGTAGCGGCCAAGTGAAGATTCGCTCGGGGGTGTGGCACCTTCGTGGTGATCAAAGTATTTAAATTCAAACCCAATTTGAATTGTTTCCTTTACAAGGTTGGGACATGGTCTCAAGGGTGAATTGGTTATTTTCTCAATCTCATTACGATGACTTGGGACAACCAACGAGGTGGTGTACCTTGATTAAAAAGGGATAAGTCAGTGATTGCGCATGAAGTACGAATCAAGCTAAATAGTGGGGGCGGAGTGCCATATGAATCAGAGCCACCTAACAGAGGAAAGTGAATAATAGACGCAAAGGATCTCAGTAGTAGAAGAGTTTGTAGATGTGTTCTAAAGCAAGTATTAGAATTTTAACCTTGGTGTGGTGGAGTTCACTTTTACATTGGTGTCTGAAGGGAGACTTGTGCCGATAGTTCCTAATTGGATGGTTCCTATTGAGAATTTGAAGTAAATACGGAAATGGGGGAGAGGTTGGAGAAGTAGTGGCTTATACTAAGTATAACTAAAAGGATGACTGCAAGTTTGGTGAATCTTAAAGGAGAGGTAATGAGAGGATAGACTGTTCAAGGGAAAACGTTGGATAAAGGATGATAGACTTTTTGGCCTATGGTTTTAAAGGGTGGAAACATGATGAAGGTAAGGAATTTCAAACAGGTTAATGGTAACATCAAGGTTTAGCGGCGAGTTTTTCAAGTGTGAAGAAAGTCTTTAGAATGTTCGAGAGGGGTATTGACAAAGGTTGGAGTGACTAGTAAGACATATGGTTTAAAAAGGGTGGATGTGATGCTGAGGAAATAAGATGTTAAGGCTATAAATAGGGGAGTCCAAAGCGTTTTGCAAGTTTCATAGAAGTTTTGGAGGAAGGTTTCTCAGTGATGATTGATTCCTTGTCACGGAAGACATAAAAGGAGCATCATTTCTAGTAAACAAATAAGTGACTTCTTGTGTTGGTCAGAGGAGCGCAGTGGGATGATGACAAGCGATACTTATGAAAGGTAAGAGGTACGTGAAAAGAACTATCTTACTCACGACCTAGAGGATTACTACGACAACTAGTTCTCTTTAAACAACAAAAGTGTCGCTCTTATGAGAATCAATTAAGGATGTTCAAGGATCGTTTAGAGTTGGAATTATGGGGTTACTTAGAGAAATTTGTGCAAGAGAAGTAGGAGATGGGTTGAGTTATGGTTTCAAGTTGGGGTGTCAACTGGGAAGTGAGAAAGTGAGAGTAAATGCTTAGCTAGAAAACGAAATTCGAGATCTGTGATTTGATGAGTTAAAAGTAAGGGTTGGTTGAGAAACATAAGTGTTTGGGTTGGGAAGAGAATGTGTGAGGAGATTTCAATAGCCTAGTCATCCGACTGGAACTAGTGAGTCTCTCGACAAGGTTGGGGAAAAAGAAATTCGGAAAAATCTTAGTTGAGATATCTTAGAGCTGATAAGTATAAATCAAGCTAGAAACTTCAAGTCAAGGAAAGACATGGTTCTAAGGCTTTTGTGGAAGGATGGTTACGAATTAGTAGATCAGAAAGGAAGGTGAGACGCCGAACTGAATTGGGTGGTTGTAACAAATGAAAGTTTAATTTGGAAATGGAATAACTTGGTTGAGGACCTTGTTACCATTGGTTTGAGTCAGTAAAGGGGACAAGATGTTATGAGCGCCGTCATGGATAAAAGTGACCAAGAGTGTTGGTATGAGAAGTAGACCAGAAGTCAAGGGTGATCAAGTTAGTGGAGTGATGCTTTTAGGAGGGAACAAGGTGGTGTGAAGTGATAACTAACATGATTTAGTTTGAGACTTAAAGTCATCTGAGGCCTTGGTAAGAATCTACAAAGGGGTAGTGAAGAGCATATGGTTAGTGAGTCAGTAAATCAGATACTAGTGGGCAGGTTTGGAGGAGCATTCCAGTTTCAAGGTTGGAGGATTAGGAGTGCTTCGAGAGTAGTGACTAAACTAATCTACATAGTTGAACACATATCGTTTAGCACGAAGGCAAAGTTTCCAGTGACTATAGGTGTTGGAGTAGCTACATCAGTCGTGCCTGAGTGGTGGTTCTCATAGGATATGAGGAGAACATAGTTCCTTCCTACCTCATCGATGAATTTTCGAGAACGAAAATTTTTGTTGTTGGGGAAAATGTAAAACCCTCTTCTGCTGCCCTAAAATTTAAAAGGGCATAGCCCTATCTGTTGGGCCTAAGGACTGGCCAATAGGGTGTCCAAAACCCCTTAAGGCAGCCTAACCCCTCTTTTTAATTTTTTTTTTAATTTTTTTAATTTTTTTAATTTTTTTTTTAAAAATATTTATGTCACGTGTCACGTTTGTAGTGTACCACGTGTCAATCTAATATGGTGACACATGTCAAATTATTGTATGAATCTCAATTTGGTCCTCATATTAGTTAATTTAATTTGATTTCAGTCCCAAATTTAAAAAAAAAAATTAATTTCATGTGCTCCAAATTTAGATCAAATTTAATTTTTATACAAATGTAATGATGATACTTTTATTACAAGTGATATTTCTATTACATATTTTTAACAATATTTAATTTATTTAAATTTATATTTTACATTAAACTTTATTTAAATTTTATTTTAAAATTATAAATATATAGATTAACAAATTTATATTCGAAATATTTGTATAACATTCTATATCAACAATATTTTAGAGTTGGCTTAAAAATAAAAATTTTATAAATTCAAATGTAAAATTTTAAAATAATTTTATAACAAATTAAAATAAATATATTTAAAATTTTAATATTAAATACAATAAATATTATTAAAATATTTAATAAAAATATCAATTTTAATAAAAATAATCATAACATTATATAAAAGTAAAATTTGGTCTAAATTTGGAGCGTCTAAAATTGAAAATTTTTAAAAAAATTTGGGACTGAAATCAAATCAAATTAACAAATATGAGGACCAAATTGAGATTCATACAATAATTTAACATGTGTTACCATATTATATTGACACGTGGCACACTACAAACGTGACACGTGGCATAAATATTTTTTAAAAAAATTTAAAAAATTTAAAAAATTTAAAAAAAATAAAAAAAATTAAAAGAATTGAAAAAAATGAGGAGCTGACAGAAAGGACCTACTTAACGGTGTTAGTCCTACACTAACAGAAAGGACCTAATTGATACTACTTTACAAAATTGAGAACCTAATTGAGACTAATAAAAATACAAGGACCAAATTAAGATTTTAGTGCAAAAGTGAGGACCAACAAAGTATTTTAACCTAGATAAAATAGCTACTTATAAGTGATAAATTATTTACTTATAAATTTCAAGTTGACAAGCTAGTTTATTGGATTGCAAGTATTGATAAACTAACTTATAATTGTACACACAATTACATAAGTTTAATAAACGAAATTTATCTTCTTACATAAAAATAATATTATTGTGTAATTATAATTTTAGATTTTTTTAAATAATTAAATTCTTAATAAAACTTTTAATGCTTCTATTTATTTTCTTTGTATATCCTTCGTTTTATCTAAACAGGTAATTTTATATAAAAAAAATTAAAGGTAACTAAATAAATACTAAACAAATACAATAATTAGCTGTCTGTATAAAATGGAAATAAGAAATAATAAGTAAAAAAAACTAAGGATAATACGTAAATATATTAAAATATAAGATAAAATAATGAAAAAATAGTTAAGTAATTTACAAGTCATAAAATAGGTGAAGTAGTTTGTATTTATAAGTTAAAAATTTCTAAAATAGATTATTTTAAAAATATTTATCAAATATTTTTATGTTGAGAAAAAATAATGTATAAGTTAGTCAAATAACTTAGTAGTTAATTTTATGGTAATTTTATTTTAGTATAAACATGTTTAAAAATTATTGAGATGTTAGTAAAATTTAATATAATTAATTTATTGTTTTAAGTATTTTATTGCATGAGAAACGTGCCACAATTAGTTTGTGTGGCAGGTCATTTTTAGGTATATAGGACATATCTAAATTTAACATATCTAGTACTTTTGACTATTTTAAATATCAATTAATTATTATTTTTTAAAATAATAAAAAAATATGATAAATGACAAATATTTTATATTAAATTGAGGGTTGTTTCTTTGATACTAAATATCGAGAAAGAAATAATAATTATATATATATATCAAATTAGAATACCAAATAAAATTTCATAAGAATCAAAACATTAATTAAATTTGTAAACATTAATGAAACCTATTTGATATCATTTATAGATATTCTTAAAAAAATATAAAAGAAAAATAAATATTCAAACTAAAAAAATATTTTAAATATCTGTTTATTTAAATTTTTTAAATTCTAATTAAATCTTTTTTTATACACGGATACAAGTTATAATACATCTCTTGATCAAAAATAACATAAAGAACAAAGATTAAACTAATAATAATAATAATATAATTTTAGCATAGAAATTTCATCTTTTGAACATCAATATGTGTTGAATGGTATACAAAAATCATGACAATTACATTAAATTATTATATTATAGTAATTAAAATTTATTTATACAATTATAGTAATAAAATTACAGTATGGTGATGAGTTAGAAAATAAAAATAATTATATAAAAAATATCAACCAAGTATTCTATACGATAAAAATAACCAACAAATAGGAATATTAAAAAAAATGATCAAATGTATGTCTAAAACAATTTGAGATACAATTGAATGAAATCGAACAAAAGAAAAAAAATGTATAATTAATGGTTTGATAAGATAAAAATTACCTTAAAACTATAAAAAAAAGTTTTCAAATATCAACTAGTCGATGGTTGAGAGATAACAAAAATTGTTTTAAGAAAACAAAACAATTATTCAAATGAAACAAAAATTAATAATAATAGAATAAAAAATATAAATTTTATATTACCTAATAAATAAAAGGTTTATGATATTGAGCACTTAAATTGAGAGTGTTAAACATTCTTATGTGAAAACAAGATATACAATAAATAAAAATATTAATAAAGAGTAAAAATATTCAAATTGAAACATAAAAAATATTTAATTGACATAAATTAGTTGAATATAATTGCATAAGATGAAAAAATTATCTTAAAGATGCGAATGAATTTCATAATAAGCCAAACAATTAAAAGAAATAAAAAATAAAAATTGTGTATACATATATATATATATATATATATATATATATAAATAATTTAAACTGTAACGAGATATAGTGGATATGAATATCATGATGAATATGAGGACAAAGACACCATAGATATGTACATCCCCATCTCATATCCATAACTAATTGAAAAAATCTAATATTTCTCATTGATATTCATATCCAGTCAATATTAAAAACATTTATTTGTGTTTTAAGACATGATAAAAAGAATTAATTATAATTTTAGTTGTGTTAGGTTTTAAAGACTCATTTTTTTTTTCAAAACTCATTAATCGTAATTAAAGAAAAAAAAACTTTAATATAATATAGTAAACCATGATACTAATGGAGCAATGATCTTGGGCGTGATTGGTAAACAGATATCACGGCCTATGTATGCTACCTGCCACTGCATATGCAACTTGAAGGCTTCCCACTGTTTTATCTTAATTTGAATTTTCGGTCGAATTTTTTTATTTTCTTTTATATTGTGTATTCAAAATAAATTAATATATATTAATTTTGTTCATCATTCACACAATAACTGCAATTCCATTAGAACAATAAATATACCTTTTAAACTATTTTATTGAAATAATTTCATACATTTCATAATTGTATTATTTTGTATAAAAAAGAAAAATGATTAATTTGAAAACATATTAAAAAAATAATAATTCAATGAAATTTGAGAATGTTGGTTAATATAAGCATTCTATATAAAGTTTAATTACTAATTTAATTGTATACTCAGTCTTTGATTTGCTTTCATTCCAAGTAATATTTTTGTTAAATAACAGTTATAACACAATTTGAAGGTACCATCTCTCAACATTTGTGTTAACTTTTACTTTGAAACTCCTTTATTCTTTATTGTTTTTCTTCTCCTCCACTTCCCTCCACATCCCTCCATCTTTCTCCACCTCCCTCCCTATAGTGACGAAACTTAAGTGTTGGAGAAAGGGGTTTTGACCCCCACAAGTGTTTTTTTTAACATATAAATTTAATATGTAAATAAAAATAATTTATCTTAATTTTAGTATATTTTATTTGTTTAGTGTCCTAAAAAATTATTGTACATCTATTTTAGCCCCCTAATTATTTGATGAAGATCTCCACTCTTCCCTGTCTCCTACCACCTTATTTCAACCACTCAAGTCTCCAACAACATGAGACTTTCGTGATTGTTGAGGTCTTTCAGAAGTTTCAGAATTTGGATTGTGTTGCGGTTTGGAATGTAAATAATGTCAAGTGAAGTGTGAACTCTGTTGAAAGAGGGTTTAAGGAAAGAAAACATTCGATTCAATTACAAGTTGTTAAATTCAATTTCTTTGGAGTTTTTCTCATTTAGGGTTTAGACCAACTATAACCTTGCATTTGGAAGATGGTGAGAGGTAGTGGAAGGTAGAGAAAGAAAGTGAAGAATGAAGAGATGAAAGAAAATAAAGAAGAAAAGAAGAATAAAAAATATTTTAAAGGAAAAAATAACTTAAAATTTTGACATAACACCTTAACGCTAATTTAAAATAAAAAAATCATATCAAATATTTAAAAAAATAAAACTTAATTAAGATAAAAAAGGTCAAAACTAATAAAAAATTGTTATGAATCGATGGTCGTCCATTGATTTGATACAATTACTCATATGATTGATGTCCATTGATTTAATACAATTACTCATATATGATTGATACTCATATGATTCATTACTCTTTATGTAAATATTTGTATTAATTATTTGATTTGTATCTTTTATGGGTTACCATGTTGTATCTATAAATAGGTCTCTTCCTATCAATAATAGTCTACTCATAAAAGTTGCTCCATATTCTCTCATTGTTTATTCTTCTTTCTATTGTCTATTCTTCTATCTTCTCTCTATTATGCTTTATTTTATAACACATTATCAGCATGATGCTCCAATAAACTGAGGAATAATGAAAGTTTTTTCTCTCTCACGACAGCACTCTGCGTGTCTCAATCCAGGCTCTTTCTAATCGTTTCTCCATTTACAATTTTTCCTTATATTCTTCTTCTTGTGATAAGAATTGTTTGACTTTATCAATTTTCATCTCTGTCTTATTATTTTTATTTTTATTATGACAATGATTATTATTATTATTATTATTTTATGTGCTAGTTCTAAACATGTCAAACGTTACAAAATTTTTGAATTTGTGACCCTTGATATTACAAGAAAGAATTACTTATATTCGATATTAAATGTTGAAATACATTTATATGCAATGGGTCTTGGGATACCATTAAAGAAAGAAATAAAGTATCTGAGCAACTAATTTGCTACTACGACAACAATATTGTGAAAAGAGATTTCACAAATATTATGAATTGATTTCATGTCTTTGTATGGCTGAACAAAGCAATGAAGCTTTTTATGGAAAATCATGAGATCCGCTCCATTCCCAGAAGTGAATGCATCAATAAATATTATGAATTTATTTCATGCCTTTGTAGGGCTGAACAAAGCAATGAGGTTTTGATAGAAAATCATGAAACATGTCCAATTGGTTCTGCTCCATCCCCATAAGTGAATGAAGCAACATTTGATTTATATTTTCATGATCGTGATATTTTATGGACATGGTAATAAAGAAAATTTTAAAGACACATTTTGTCACCAGAAGTGGCATAATAATGTGAAAAAGGAAAAAGAAAAATGTGAAAATATTGGAAAATAAGATGAAAATATATATTATCATTACGATGATGAAGGCCACTTGAGTTGTACTTGTCATACACAAAAGTATCTTACAAATAATGACAAAAACATAGAAATATACTTTGCTTATGAAGATGGTGATTCTGATTATGGCCATATAGAGGCTACTCATCTTGATATTATTATTTTACTTGCTAAACCAAATGGAAGCATGAATCACCTTATTGGTTATGAGAGTATTAAAAAAAGGATTTTCTCATATTGATATTTATATTTATATGAAGAATGAATGTTGGCACTACCACCAATGATGGGGATATATGTCTTACTGATAGTGCAACAACTCACACAATTCTCAGGAGTAATAAAATTTTCTCTTGTTTGGTAATGCAAGAAGTCAATATTAGTGCTATTTATAGTACTACAAATATAATTGGAGGCTCCGGAAGAGCTATTGTACTTTTACAAAGAGGTACAAGATTGCATATTAAAAATGCATTTTATTCTCCTAAGTCTAATAAAAACTTATTAAGTTTTGAGGATATTCGTCTAAATGAATATCATATTGATACAAACAATGAAGGAGATATTGAATATCTATATCACTCTAATTGAGTCGAATATAAAATGTGTATTGGAGAAATTATTAGGCTTCTCTTATGACTTATACTACACATATAGTAATGCAATTGAGGCACATGTCATTATAAGCTAGAAGCTTACAAATAGAAATGAATTTCTTATTTAGAATGATCGGTTGGGTCATTCTAGATATATCATGATGCGAAAAAAAAGGTTGAAAAACTCATGACGACACCCACTTAAGAGTCAAGAAACTTCTTCAGACCAATGAGTTCTCATGTACTATACGTTCACAAAAGTTGATAATAAGACCATCACCAGAAAGATTAGAAATGAGTTAATATCATTTTCAGAGCAAATACAAGGTGATATTTGTGGTCTAATACACCCATCATATGGATAATTTATATATTTCATGGTTTTAATTGATGCATCAATTAAATCATCACATATTTGTTTAGTATCAACTCACAATCAAGTATTTGCAAAATTATTAGTATAGTTAAAAGCTCACTTCCCAGATTATCCGATTAAGAAAATCTGTTTTGATAATAATGGTGAAATTAAATCTCATGCCTTTCATGAGTATTGTATATCAATTGGAATTGAAGTTGAGCGTCCAGTAGCACATGTTCATACTTAAAATAGGCTTGCGAAATCATTACTAAAACGTCTAAAATTGGTTGCAAGACCATTACTTATGAGAACTAATGTTTCAATGGCTACTTGGGGATATGCAATTTTGCATGTTGCATTATTGATTTACATCAAACCAACAAGTTATCACAAATATTCTATTATGCAGTTGGTTTTTAGCTAATGACCTAATATTCTCATGTAAGAATTTTTGGATGTGGTGTATATGTTTTTCCCACAAAAAAGGACTATAATATGGGTCCTTAAAGACAATTAAGAATATATGTTTGATATGATTCTCTCTCGATAATGAAATATCTTGAACTACCAACATGAAACTTATTTACAGTTTGACTTTTCGACTATCACTTTGATGAATAAATTTTTCCAACATTAGGGGCAGAAAGAAAACAGTTGGAACAAGTATTGGTTAGAATGAATTATCATTATCTCGTTTTGATCCTCGTACAAAAGAACATGAACTAGAAGTTCAAAGGATAATTCATTTTCAAAATTAGTCAATTAATTACCTTATGTTTTACTGACAGAAAATGGTAACTAATACCAGCTGCTAATACTCCGAAGATAATTGATATTGATTCATAACACGCATGAAGCGTGGTAGGCCTGTTAGTTCCAAAGAAATGCTTGAAGCGTGGTAGACCTATTGGTTCCAAAGATAAAAACTCTTGAATGAGAAAGGGAGATAAAATGCAAGATGACCTAAACAAAAAGGTGGAAATTCCAAAAGATTCATTTGACATAATTAATGATTCAGTTCCAGAAGAACCTCAGGTACCTGAAATTGTTCAAAATGATGAGATCTCAATAAATTATGTCATAAATATGGAACAAAAATGAAGTCAACATTGATGAAACTTTTACATATAATATAGTGATGAATGCTATGAATGACAATGATGATCAATAACCAATGATCATTGAAGATTGTCGACAAAGAAATGATTGGCCAAAATGAAAATATGAAAAGAAGCATAATTAGATTTGCTTGCTAAACGAAAGGTTTTTGGACCTATAGTTCGCACACCTGAAGGTGCTAAAACCATTGGGTACATATGGATTTTTGCACAAAACTCAAATTAGGAATGATGACATTGTTAGATACAAAGCAAATTGGTTGCTCAAGGTTTTTTACAAAACCTGATATTGATTTGTGAAAAGACATATTCACTGGTATTGGATGCAACAACATTGCAATATTTCATTATCCTAGTTGCACAAAAGGTTTACATTTACATCTAATGGATGATGTTACAACCTATTTGTACGGTTCTCTTGAGAATCATATTTATATGAAAATACCTACAGGATTTTATTTACCCAACAAGGAAAATTCTAAAGAGGGTATTCAATAAAATTGAACAAAACCTTTTATTGATTAAAACAATCAGGATGTGTGTGGTATAATCGTCTTATTGAGTACTTGTTAAAAGAAGGATTTAGAAATGATCATTTTTGTCCTTGTATTTATATGAAAATATTAGAAAATCAATTTGCCATAATTATTGTTTATGTAGATGACATAAACATCGTTGGAACTCTTGATGAGCTCACAAAGCAATTGACTGCTTAAAGAAAGAATTTGAGATGAATGATCTTTGAAGGGCAAAGTTTTATTTGAAATTAGAAAATGAGTATTTAAATAAAGGTGTTTTTATACATCAAGAGACTTATATGATTAAGGTGGTTATAATGTTCTAAATGGACAAGACACGTCCATTATGCACTCCAATAGCTGTGAGGTTATTGGATGTTGATAAATGTTCTTCTTAGACCTTAATAAAATGATGAAGATCTTTTTAATCCAGAAGCACCATATCTTAGTGTCATAGAAATACTAATGTATCTTGCTAATTATATTCAACCTGATATTGCATTTGCTGTAAATTTGTTAAGCAAGGTATACTTCTTCAACTACAAGAAGAAAATGATTTGGAGTAAAACATATGTTTCGTTGCCTTAAGGGTACTATGAATATGAGATTATTTCATCCAAATGATTCAGAATAAGACCTAATGGGTTATGTATATGCATGTTATATTCTCACAATGTCACAATGGTTGATCACAAACAAGATGTTTGTTCACATGTGGTAGCACAATGGTTTCATGATGGTATATGAAACAAACCATAGTAGCAATATCGTCTAATCATATAGAATTATGAGGAAGGTTGTGAATATGTTTGATTAAAGTCTATTATTCAAAATGTGCAAGAAACTTGTGGCTATTCCTGTAACATCCCTACTTTTATAGTCGGGGCATCACAATTCCCAACAAAGATGACCATATTTGAAGACAATAGTGTATTGAAAGGATGATATAGATATCCAAAAGATTCATTTATGTGAAAATCTGGCAGGTTTATTTATAAAGTCTTTGTCAAGAAGAACTTTTGAGCAATTGGTCCACAAGATTGGACTCCGTCATCGTAATGATGTAAGTTTACAAGAGGAAGAGAAATAGAAGATGTAAAGAACATTATTATATAGAATGATGTACTCTTTTTCCTTCACTAGGTTTTTATCCCAAGGGTTTTTCTAGTAAGGTTTTAACGAGACACATTCTCTATCAATGGACACCTAAGGGGGAGTGTTATGAATTGGTCGTCCATTGATTTGATACAATTACTCATATGATTGATATGATTGATACTCATATGATTAATTACTCTTTATGTAAATATTTGTAATGCTTTATGGGTTACCATGTTGTATCTATAAATAAGACTCTTCCTATCAATAATAATATATACAGAAAAGTTGCTCCATATTCTCTCGTTGTTTATTCTTTCTTCTATCTTCTTTCACTAGTGCAGAATGAACTTTTTACAGCGCCCAATATGCATTGGTTCAGGCGCAAACAAGGCATATGAAGACGCGGTGGCACTTTTGTAATTTTTTTGAACTTTTATGCCTCGGTTGTATATAGAACCGAAGCATAAACCTTCCAAATTTTTTTATCTTTCCCTCTACTTTGATATTTTTAAACAAGTGGCAGACTTTTATGCCTCGGGTCACATCTAACCGAGGCAGATAAATGTTTATGCCTCGGGTCTCCTATAACCGAGGCGAATAGATGTTTATGCCTCGGGTCTCTTATAACCGAGGCATATTTGATTGCTTTTCGAGTGGAATATGCCTCGGGTTGTATGTAACCGAGGCAGATAGATGTTTATGCCTCGGTTTAAAATCAACCGAGGCAATAAGTCTTCTTAGGGTTAAAAAGAAATCGCGCTACTGTTCTTCTTCTTTGCGCGAGCAACAACAATTTTTTCTCTCTTCCATTTCCGAACGCCAGTTTCGTTGCAGAATGCTACTATTCCTTCGTTGGAGTTTCGTTGCAGCACGCAAAGGTTCCTTCATTGCTCCATCACCGGTCTGCCATCACACAGGCTTCCACCATTATCGCCGTCGTAGAGCTTCCAAAGTCACCATTGTCGTTGTTCAATCTCGCTTTTGGTACGTGCTTCTCCTTTTTCTAATTATGAAACCCTTCTATGTGTTGAATGTGCGATTTGGCTCACGGTGGTTCAGCCGTTGGCGGTTTAACGTTTTCCGTTTTGATATGGTGGTGAAGGGAGGCTGTTTTGCGTCGCCGGTGAGATAACTGGAGGTGTTGTGAAGTTGTTTCGGCGTGATGCGGTGGTCGAAGATGGTGTGACGGTACATTGGCGACATTTAGGGTTTGAATGGTGGCTAGGGTTTCTGATTTGGGAGAATGTTGATGATGATGATGTGGCACACTGTGGTTGGTGCATATGTGTGTATAAGGATCATGGCCACGTGTCTGGCTGTTATTGGATCAGAAAGTTTTTTTTTTTTAAATTCGTGATACCCATTAGGTCTCAGTTCCCTCCGGAACCGAGGGAGTAACCCTCGCATATGCCTCGATTCATAACCGAGTCATAAACAAATAATTTTTTACCTCATCAGTACATGTTTAAGATGTGAAACCGAAGCCAAAAGGTCAAAATAACCGCGGTCAAATCCTTCTCTTACACTAGTGTTTCTATTATTTAAGAAAAATCTAAATATAAGTGTTTTATAAAATTAAAACTCCTCCGATCTCGAAACTGACAAAGTACTTCATAGTTTCAACGTGATGCTCACTATTTCCTCACGTTTCCTTATACACACGTAACACGAATAGATAGATAGGCATTGCAAGAAAATTTGGAAAACATGCGTGGATATATATCCATGAGTTGTCTTATCCTGATCCAATTTTGATCAAAATATTAAAACTAATTTATTTTTTAGCTGACACTTTTTGTCCTTTTCTCTAAATGCGTGTATCTACATTTACAAATATAAACATATTTGTATAATATGTATTTTTTTTATAATATTAAAATATAAATTAATTATTTTAATAGTTAAATAATTTAAATGAAAGACACAAATTAAAATTATACGTTTAACTAAAATATAATTTGATTTTCCAATTGATTTTTGTAATTTATATATTGAATTAAGATTTGATTTATAACTTAATATATGATTTATATAACATTGTATTAATAAATTAAAATTCAAAAAATTGTAAAGGGTTCATATTAATTTTATCCAACCTGAAAAAAATTGGAAGGATCAAGTGTATACACGTGTAAATATATAAAAGAAAGAGACTCATTCTAAGAAATATTTCTTTCTTCAATCTGTATTTAATTTTTAATTAACGGAAACTTTGATAATAATTAGAAGTATAAATAATAGAAGAGTAATTATTTTTATTTTTAAATTCTTAAAAAGATAAATGAACAAAAAACGCTTCTAAATATTTGACATTTAAAAAATAAAGAATATTTATTTATTATTTAAAATTTATTAAAAATTGTAAACTTGGAAGTGAAAAAATTAATTAAATAAAACATAAAATTTATAAAAAAACTAATTTTTATCAAAAATAAAATAACTTAAATGGGTTTAAAAATATATTTAAGAAAGAATATAATTTCTCTCCATAGAACTAATGGCTATATGATGAAATTATACTAAAGTATAAAACTTTCATCTTGTATAGCTCAACTAAATAAAATTGAGACCTAGTTAAGTAACTTCCTCCATTTACCTTATGTTATTACAAAAAGTAGAGTGTTGATGATCGAACTGTTAATGATGTGAAATTTTTTATATCTATGAATCAAGTTTTAAATAATAATAAAGAAAAGTTCAATACCAATAAACATACTTACTTAATATCTTTTTTATTTAAATTAGTTTTGGAAAATATTTTAGTTTTAGAGATATGTGTCAGTTTTAGAAATTTGTTATTATTTTAGATTAGAAATATAAAATATTTTATACTTGATATTTGTTATATTTTGCTCTATATATAGAGTATATCAATAAAATACAAAAACATGTTCCTCCGTATAACATATCACATATATCTCTTATATCTCTCATATTATGAAAAGCCCTAAAAATCCCAACAACTGGTATCAGAGCCATTGTTCTTACTGCCGATAGAATGGAAGGAAATATGTCACACGTCGCTATTCCACTATTTGATGGTGAAAGCTATGATCTATGGGCGGTAAGAATGCAAACATATCTAGAGGGGCTAGATCTATGGGAAGTTGTGGAGGAAGATGATGTTCCCTTGTCTGAAAATCCTACCATGGCTCAAATGAAAGCGCATAAAGAAAAGAAAACGAGAAAGGCAAAGGCAAAATCATGCTTGTTCGCAGGTGTTTCACAAATGATTATGACCAGGATCATGACTTTAAAGTCTCCCAAAGAAA
>Ga0214542_1004752_pt1 | contig 26583 bp, 13 predicted proteins | sample CNSS1metaG_FD_160096 | JGI IMG/M metagenome (GOLD analysis project Ga0214542, IMG submission 160096) | Root nodule microbial communities from cowpea collected in UCLA plant growth center, Los Angeles, California, USA - CNSS1 | ecosystem: Host-associated > Plants > Roots > Nodule | place: USA...
AACGGCCGCCACCCAACGTCGACCACCGCCGCCAAAGAACCACCGACGACCACCACCTATGGCACCATCGTCGCGACAGGGAAAGGGAAAGGAAAAGAGAAAGGGAACTGCGCGCTGCGTCACTGCGGGAAAACTGAGTTAGGGATTGCGTAAATTTTTTTCAGATTCTGAAAAATATTAATTTTAAATAATTAATTTTACTAAATTAGATTTTTTAAAATATAGGTGGGTTGGTGGGTCAGCTCACCATAACCCGGCTCGAACCCGCATAGCCCGTGGGTTAAGTGAGCTCAACCCGTTTTGACCCATTATCGCAAAAAAAAACAAAAATCCCAACCCGACCCGGCTCGAACCCGTGGTGAGCCGGGTTGGCTCACGGGTTCTGGCTCACATTGACATCTCTAATTAGAAGATTAGTGTATTGTTCTTCCTTCTTTACGGCTTTATCTCTAGATATGATATGATTATCAAATTCTAATAAGTTAACATATGATTAATGACTTAAGAAACTACTTTCTTCTTTGATTCATAACATCGTGGCCAAAGTCTTTATTTTCATAAAACTCAAACTCATTACCCAGAATAGATAGATATTTTTTGATTAACTACTAATTCCACAAGCAATAAATACCCAATAATCATTCAATTATAATCACAAGTTGTTAGATATATTGGATATCAAAGTATAATAAATAACTTATTAATTACATGATGATCTCAATTCTAAGAAAAGTTATATTTCTTCTTAAAAAGAAAAAATTCATTGACAATTTAAAGATAATATTAGCATTAATAATTGGATAATGATACTTTAACCTACTTTTTTTGACCCACTTTTAACCCACCACTTTAATCACCATTAGATCATCACATCACATCACTAAAAAGAATAAAAAAAATGATCTAATGATGATTAAAGTAATAGGTTAAAAGTGGGTCAAAAAAAGTGGGTTAAAATATCATTTTCCTTAATAATTCTCCTTTTAGTCAATTCAATAGTCATATCTCTATATGTACCATTTATATGTGTAATGTAAAAAAATGAAATCTTTTAATCTTTATTTAATAAAAATCACTACATATATTGATCTATCTGAATTAATTATGTCGTATCTTCAACAATCTTATGATCAAGAACACTTTAAATTAAAATTTTATAAGATTATTTCTCATTATTATATTCTTTGTCATAACTAGTGAAAACACAAATCTTTGTGACGAACCTTTGTCAGACTTATCAATCTCGGTCGTGGCGTCTTAACTTATCAATCCAGGATTGGATTGTGGTGGCTTGACTTATCTAGCGTTAATTGTGACATCTACTCTTTTGATTGGGTTCTTATTAAAGAAGGTCCTCCTCGTGACGATTTTTTCTTTGCTTATCAATATGCTAGATTGTGGTACATTCCATCTATGTTTTATTGTGTGTTCTTTATTCTAATTTTAATTATTCTTTACAAAAGATATTCAAATCCAGAAAATATCATCATCTTTCTAGTAAGGATGATCATTTGTACCTGTGATCACTTCTTTTAATTTTAAAAATATATAAATTATTTTTTAAATTTTATTATGAATATTTTTTATTTATTTTGTAGATAATATTTTTATTTAAGATACTTAAAAGAAAAATTAAATGAATGGAACAGTTAACTCTAACAGATACTTAAAAGGTAAAACAATTATTTTAATTTTAAAAAAAAAGTTATTTATTAAAGTGTAAAATTTGGAATAGAAATGTAGATACCAAAATGGGATATCATTTTATATATAGGTATAAATAATAAGTCTTCAATTTTAATAAAAAACCTTATTATATAAAATCAATAAATATGACAAATAAATAATAATAAACACAATTTTATTATTACATGACATATATTTGGTCTAGAACATAAATTCAACACAAATCTCATTATTTCTCATACTTCTCTCTAAAATATTCTCTTCCCTTTCTCTACTAAAAGAACTAACTTGGAGCTCAAGCTCTTAGTGGTGCAGCTCTCATTTCTTCTTTCATTGTGTGCTAGCAGCCAAAATACAAGAAGTTTCTCAACTCCATATTATCCCCATTTTTGTGATGAATTTTCATTTAATAATGTTACTATATTTGTTATACATATGCTCTACAATTACTATTTTATTATAACAAAAATAAATAAATATATTTCATAACAATTTATTATGATAGATGTAATTCGTCTACAGTGACGTTTGATTAAAAACTTTAGAAGTCAAAAATCTAGAAATAATTTTGGTAGAATAGAAAAAAAAAATTAAAATAGAATAGTCAGGCCGTCAGACACAACTTCAATTCAATATTTCTTAACTAAAGTTGTAAATTCAAATATGACTATACATACAATAACATTTTATTCTGAAGTTACGTTCATGATTTTAAATAAAAGACATCAAACTTCTTTACATTGAACTTTGTCCTTTGACACAGAGACTTACCCAAATCAAATTTTGAATGTAGTAAAGATCAGTTTTATTATATATGATATTCAACTCATCACAAGATTAAAATAAAAAATAAAAAAACCACCACGTGCTAATACGTGATACATAGTTAACACCGTTACTGTAATACTAATAGAAAAAATCTTATTGCAACGAATTTTTCAAAATAAAGATTCAATTGAGTTAAATAAAAATGGAAAGACCTATTTGAAATTTCGCTAGAAAAATTGGATGCTCTAAGATGATTTAACCTAATAGGTATTAATAGGTAAGTCTTTGTTAATATGAAATCCTTATAAGCAATTAATTTTCCTTGAGACCATGATTGCAGAGAGGATATATTATTTGAATGAAGTGTTGGTCATGCGAGGGTATGGCGATTAACCCTATTAATTAAGTATCAATGATCGGTTTGTACTGAGCTGCAAATGTTGCTTACGTTCATATAGGAATAATGTGGCAGTGAGTGAACCTGGACGCAACATTGATCCACAGCAAGTTGAATTGAAGGATAAGAGAATAATTGCAAGAACAACCGAAATCGAGTGGCCACATGCAATTCTGCGTTGTTGTCTTCGCTGCGTCCTCTGACTAAAGCGATTCATTTCTGAATGGAATATAGTACGTCAAAGGGTTTAAACTCAACTTTTCTAGTCACAAAGTGAAAGATTCTCGGTAACTGTTCTTGTTAGAATCACTTTTTTTAACCAGCCCAAAACTACATTAACTACGTCAAAATACTGAGATCAACAATGACTTTAGTCTTTTGTTTCTTAGCAGACATCTGGACCAGGTTCAAAGTTTTGTGTTAAATTTCTCGATATCCGCATAAATTCCCCAATATTTTGTTGTTCTGAGGGCATATTTTATGCCCTATATAAATAGAATCCTATGTGCTTTCCGAAGCCATGCTGAGTTTTATGTGTTGGGTGTCTCTTGGAGTTCCTCTGAGCACTTCACGAGTGACATTGATAGAATGGTGTTGATGGTGAAGTGTTTGGGGGAACTTTTGGATACAGCAATAACACTGCCAACTACTAAACACATTCATTTCATACCTCCCAAGGCTATTTGCGTAGCATTTAAACCACCAAGGAAATGTATTTCATTTCATTTCAAGTGTTTCATCTTTTCAACTCGACTCCAACTCAACTCCAAGTGTTAGCATTTAAACACATGTCATTTTATATTTCAGGATTGATGATTCATTATTTTTCTCAGGTTGATCGAGAGATTGTGATTATATATATATAGTATTGGTTTTATATATATAATATTTGATTATATATTTTTTAGGTTATAGTATATACATGACATTAGTTTTAGTCATTTGATACCATTTTTAACAAAAAAATCTTAAGACAATGAGGTCATGGATCTTTACTCTTATATAGTGTTTAATTTTGTCATTTTTACTTTACGTGAGACTTTGATTCACACTTAATTATTTTCAACATTATTATTATTATTATTATTATTATTATTATTATTGTTGTTATTGTTGTTGTTATTGTTGTTGTTGTTGTTATATTACAAAGTAATTGATATATTGTTAAACCAAATAGTATTGGTAAGAGGCTATCATCATTGGTTGGATATTAGTTACTCTCATCTAATTATATATATCACTAATTTGTTGAATTTGAGGTAAGCCTTACATCAAACATGCCATGTTAATTAGTAATAATAAAATTGTGTTTATTATTACTAGTGTAAACACAGGCACTATCGTGCTTGTGTGTAGACGTTTTTTAAATATATGTGTTAGTAGGTTAATATATAAAATAAAATTATATTTATTAAAAGAAAAGATGATATCAGTGAACTATATAAGAAAAGATGAGAGAATAACGGTTGATAATATGGAAGAAAGAGAAAAAGTAGAAATAGACGATTTTATAAAAAACTTGTAAAAGTAATAAACAATTTTCAAAAATTTAATTAATAATTATATTTTAAAGGGTAAAAGTGGAATTTTGAAATGTGGACACAAAAAAGAGAATCCTCTTTATATATTGTTATAGATTTATATCATGGTCATATTAATTCATAAGATAAGGTCATTGATTAAAATGAAAGACTTAGTATTAAAATAGAGATTATAATAATAAGAAATAAGTTTTATATTATTTTAATTTAAATTGTTCTTGATCATGTGATTATTGAGGATAAGACATCATTAATCCACATAGATCAATATATGTGTAATGATCTTTATCGAATAAAGATTAAAAAATTTCATTTTTAAATTACATGTATAAATAGTACATATAGAGATATGACCATTGAATTGAGTTAAAGGAGAATTCCTAATGGTTAATATTACCTTTGAATTGTCTATGGAAAAAATTCTTTTGAAAAAATATATATAATTTCTTTATACTTGAGATTATCATAGAAATTAACAAGTTATTTATTATACTATGATATCATATATCTAACGTTTCGTGATGTTACTTGAATGATTGTTGGGTATCACTAAATTCTTGTGGGACTAATGATTAATCAAGAAATAATTCATCAATTGTTGGTAATGAGTTTAAATTCTATATAAATAAAGACTTTGCCCCGATATTATGAATGAAAGAAAAAAAAAGTTTCTTAAGTCATTCATCAGAATTTGAATTTGACAGTTATACAATATTCTAAAGTTAACATAGGGTTGTAAAGATGAAATCAAATATTATATTCATCTTCTAATGGTTCTAGAGTAAATGATATTTTATACTATTTGGTCGTTAAGGAGTGTTGCTAAATGTTAACCTTAATTAATAAATTAATTAATGACTTAATTTATTACCGGTTTAGTAATGAATCTAATGAATCTACGGGGTCACACAAACACAAATGTTTTGATCTTTGTTGAACAAAAAAAAATCATTGATTAAATTAAAAGGTTTAATTTTAATTAATTAATTAATATTTATTCTAAGTGGAATATTATTCTCTTTTTTTTAACACTAAAAATACAATCAATAAAAGTTTAATCTATAACAATATATAAAAAAGATTCCCTCTTTTATGTCTACATTTCATAATACCAATTTTACCCTTAATTATTTTAAAAATTAATTATTTTATAAATAATTTATTTTTAACCGTTATTTTAAAAACCTCTTTTGTCTTAAATCATTATTTTAATTTTTTTTTACAAATCTTATTTTTTTAATTTTATATTTAACAACTATTTTAAAAATTAATTATATATTTATTATTGATCTTAATTTAAGTTTTTTCAAAATTAGAAGATGTGAACACGTATGCGACAACCATTTGTGTTCGCAAATAGTATATAAAACTGATTACGTAACACTTAATCAAAACTTGATAAACCAAAGTTTAAATATGATTTAATAAGATAAAGCAGCTCTCTTTTAGCTTTCAATAGTTTTTCAGCTGTTAGAGAATTTGGTTACACGGGTCAAGAAAATCAGTCTCAATCTCGATATAGATACATGAGTAAGGCCTTCTTACTTTTGGAGGAGATATTTTTTAGAACCATCATTGTTAATTAAGCTATTTTTTCTTAATTAAGATAGATCCAATAATCTTTGCTCTGTGTCTTATAAATATGATTTATAACCTTCAATTGGTATTAGAGAGTGTTTTTTTTATTAAATTATATTGCTGATTTATTATTAATTTTAAAATTTAATGGTTTTAATGATGATTAGATGCTGGACTGATTTCCAGAAATGAATAGATTTAATTGTTAAGACACTGATTAGTTTTAATGTATGACATGCCAATTAAGATAAGTGGATTTAATTGATTTTTACATATTGCATATTTTGAAAGTTTCAGTTTCGGATATTTGATTAATGTTATGGGGAATTGCAGGTGCCCTTCTTTCAAATAACAGTTCCATGCTAAAGAATGTTATCATATTGAATTCAAATTTTTTGAAAGTTTCACATTCAGTTTTTTTATAATATTATTAATGATGATTAATTTAACTAATAAAATGATATATAAATTATATTTATATATATTTTATTATTGTATAAACATTTAATCTACATATAATATATATATATATATATATATATATATATGTTAATACTTTCATAAGATAAAATTAAATGCTTTAAAAATATTAATTTACTTTTATATAATTTTAAAATATTTTATTTAAGATACATTTTATTTAAAACATCTTAATTATTAATTTCAAGAGATGATGATCCCTTTAATTAGAAGTTTCCTGGTTATCCAATAGTCTTTTGAGATTAATAATTAAGATATTTTAAATAAAATGTATCTTATGCAAAAATATTTTAAAACTATGTAAAAGTAAATTAATATTTCTGAAACACCTAATTTTATCATATAAATTTTTTAATATATATATATATAGATTACATACTTATACAATAATATATATGTATATATATATATAATCTAATTTATATATCATTTTACTAATTAAATTAATCATCATTAATAATAATATTAAAAAAAAAAAAAAAATGTGAAACTTTACAAGCGGTTGCTAACGTGCATATAACCATAATATTAGAAATCAAATATAAAAAATATCCGAAACTGAAACTTTCCAAAATTTCCGGTTATATGAATATTATATTATTATTTGATGAAACAATTTCCAAAGGCAATTTTATATATTATGTGAATATCTTATGCGCAGTTCCCATCGAAAAAACAACAAGCCTTATCTCGACGGCGGAATATTTGATGTAACAGTGATATAGCATAAATTAATTATCTCATTTATTTTAAATAAATTAATATGTTTCATTTATTCTAAATAAAATACACCGAACTGAAACTTTTTCAACTCGGTTTCTTATTTGATGGAAACGACTTAAAAAAAAAATTAATAATAAGAAACAAGCCTTTTATATTCATCACATATATATATATATATATATATATATATATATATATATATATATATATATATATATATATATATATATATAAACAGTAGGGATGTCAGAAAAATTTGTATCCGCGGATAAAACCCACAATGGGTAGAAAATAGATATTAAAAATGGATACCCGCTACCTGCGGGTACGGATATTTTTGATACCCGTATGTTAACGGGGCGGGTACGGGTATTATAGTATTCGTACCCGTAGATTCCCGTACCCACTAAATTTACAATCCTTGACATTCTTCTCTTTCCTTTTTTTGAAATTGAGCATATACATCAAATCTTGTATAGACAATAACGTTTATAGTATGTTTGTTGTCAAATGATGGAATCAAAATAAGAATACTTGACACGTGACAATTGAGGTTTGTTGATTAAAGTACTAATTAAAGAATTTCCATTGTGTTTAACGTCATTTTATATTTACTTTTACAATTATTTGAACTTTATTTAAAAAGTGATACGGATATAAGTACGGATAAAAAATGCTACGGATATAAGTACGGATACAAGATAAATATTTATCCAACGGGTAGGGTACGGGGAAGCTATTACCCGTACACTACCCACCCGTTCACATCCCTAATCAACATGCATTTTATCTCATAGCATTAAGGTGCAGTTTTAGAAAAAACTCTATTACCCATATTCAGTGAAAATCAAGCACGTTTATAAAATACGCTGGAAAGACGAAGCTCCTAATGGCGAATTGTAATGACCACCACTAACCTTGGCTGGGTGCCACTTCTCAGTGGTTATTCATGTTGAATGTTTCTTTATTCACGTTAAGCACCACTTTATTTGCGCTAAACATTACTTTTTCTAGAGCTTTGCATGACCCATTTTTTTAGGGTTACAAACCAACTAAGTAGCTATGTAGTTGGTATTATATATATATAAATTTTTTTTTTTCGATGTCAGTATTTTGTTTTTGTGTTTTATGTTTGCACCAGTACAAGAAGGGGATTTGACAACGGTTGTGAACTGAAGTCATAGAATCACTTTCTGCTTTGGTTCTCAGATGACTTGAAGTCATATACCTACTTTTTTGCTTCGGTTCTACTGTCAACCGAAGCCATATAGTTACAATTTTTTTTTTATTTAAAAATTTGAAGAGTTTTTGGTCTAAGTTTTGGTATGAACCGAGGCCATATACCACCTTTTTGCGTCGGTTAGGGTAAGAAGAAGACGATGGCTCTACAAAAAAGTTTCCCCAATAAATTCCTAAATTGAACTTTAGGCCTCGATTCTAATTAATAACTAAATCATTTAACATCTCAATTGAACTTTAGGCTTCGATTCTAATTAATAACTGAATCATTTAACATTATGCCTCAGTTATGATTTTAATATGAAACATATAAGATCCTATTTTGACTTCGGTCGTTTTAAACCTGGTGCCTATATCTTCCACCTGATTAAATAATAATAATAAAATTTGAATTTATGCACAATTTTAGGTTTTGGTTGTTTTCTAACTAAAGCTTATAAGTTCCAGTTATATGCTTCGGTTTACATGCAACCGAAGTCTATAAGTTCCAATTAATTACAAAAATGACACTGCATTTTGATAGGCTTCGAGTGTGCTGGAATCGAGATCTAAAGGTTGAGGTAAAAAGCGAAAATTGCACTAGTGTTGTTGTAGTTTGATCATCATCCATAACTTGATATTTTATTTATTTGGTATTATAAAATATCTTTTGTAACCAAATCAAAATACTTAATGATGCTTGTATCCAGGATGAAGCTATTGACTTATTAGTTATCTTAAGTCCTTGTTGTGAAAACAAGTTTGCTTATTAAGTGTTTAATGAATTAACTATAAATAAAGAAACCTCAGTTCATTCTACTAAGAAATTATAGTTTAAATAAATTTGTGGAAATAATGTTGAGTGATTATAGACATGAGAGTGATGTTTAGGGTTTTTTTTTTATTTATTTATTTATCAACAGAGAGTGAGGTTAAGTGAAATCTAATCCTAACAATATAATATACTATATCATTTCTAATTTTTTTTGTAGTATAAGTATTTGATAAAATTCGAAAAAGAGTTTTATTTGCTTTTGTATAATTTTATTCCTCAAAGGACAAGGTACTTTATGAAAATATTCTTTTATCTAAATTAGTTGTTGATTGATGATAGAATAAGAATTCTTGTTCTATAATTAATCTAATTAATTTCCTGTGATCAGTCTCACAATATTTTTCTATAATTAAACTAATTAATTTTGGGTAAGTAGATAATTAGTTCTCACTAATTATGTTGGGCATAAATTAATCAATTAGAGAGTTGAATGTAATGAGAGAACTTGATTATCTATATTCATTTCCGATAAATAAGAGGACATACATTCAAATATTTTTATTTCTTACAATTGTTGAAAATGAAGATACTATTCCAAGATGAGATTTAATTAATACAACTTGTAGAAACCTTTTTATGAACTCTAGGGTTTTTATCAAAATTGCTAGAAGATGACTATTGGGAGGAGGCACCAATGATGTGAGAGGCATTAAGTAATGGAAGTTATCATATATTTTATCTTGAGGGATTAATGAAGTTAGATACCTAACCTTAGATCTATGTTGAAGTTTTGCTGATATGTGTGGGTTGTTGCATTAAGGTGCAAATGGTGGTTATGTTCATGAGAATAATTTGAAAGGTTGAAGGAAGTGAACCTGGACGAAACATTGGTCCTTAGAGAGTCCAAGGATGGGAACAAGAATATTGCATGGGAACAACCGAAATCGAGTGGCCACATGCTATTCTGCGTTTTTTTTGTCTTCGCTACGTTCTCTCATTAAAGTCACAGAATGGGTCTTCGCAACAATCTATAAAGCTTTCATATTCTTTCTCTTACATGTTTTTTTAATGCTTTTGGCTAGTCACAACCAAGCCACGTAGATAACTCTTTCACCCTTACTTTCTTTTTTTCTTAAAAAGGATGAAACATAGTGTAGTACGTTTAAATAATTCCTTGTTTATAATACATAAATCTCGCTTTATATATATCTTATTTTCTTCTTTTGGTCTATGAAAAGATATTTTTAATTTTAGTTTATCATTACAAGAAGACCCTGTAGTATCGATACATATAATAAGTCACTAATAGCATAAGAAAAAAAAATCATAGATAATTTGAGTTTATAGACAAATAACGGATAATAATTACAAGAAAATTTTTAAACAATGATCAATTTTAATAATAAAAATATATTTAAAGACGAATTTAAAAATTAATTTTTTAAGTAGAGATTAACTTTTTTGATAATAAAACTTTAGTAACTAATGTTACTAACTAATTTATATACCAATTCATAAATAAAACTATTTTAGTTACCAATGATTTTTAGTTTATAAATTAGTATATAAATTAGTTACTGTAATTACTAATTATTTTTGTTATTAAAATTAATCATTATTTAAGATTTTATTGTAGTAGAGATTCATCGGTAAAATAGTAATGAATAAATTTTATTGATAGATTTCAAAATTTGTTGATAACTAATAGCAATTCTTAAATTTGTCGATAAATATCTATCAGTAATTATCAATGGATTCTAGTCGTCTACAAAATTATAAATATCGCGATTCAATCTTCTTCTTTTTTTTCTCTCTCCATGTTAATACATGAGTATAAAAAATATAGAGACCAACATAAATTAAAAACTTAAATATAAGAACTAAACTATTAATTAAACTTATAAAATATGTTCTTGTAGGTGAGAATATTTTAGATGAACACATCATTGCCTCACAAGCTAGCCAAACGTTATATCCACAACAAAAAATGTACCTACAACATTAAATGTGAGCCCATGAAACAACTATGATATAGATTGCACCAAAATTCCTCTGGAAAATGAAGTTTTAATAACGGTTAAAGTCTCGTTTTAATAATGAGTTTAGAACCATTATTGAAAGAAAAATGGAGGCTTTCGACGACAATTTGTCATATGTACTATATACACATAATAAGAGTTATAATAATAATCTTTTAGTAAACATTAGTCTATCGCAATTTGGATGGTTTAGTTGGTATTATGAAACACATTTGAAATGTTAAATAAATTTAACAAAATTTGATTAAAATGATTATATTCACGTATTTCAAAAGATGAAAGACTAAATTGGTCCAAAGTTTTGAAATGGACTGATTCCAAAATTCACTGAAAATTATGAAACCAAAAACATATTTAATCCTATTTATTTTACTAACTTGTCTGATCTAGCTCACTACCTGATGGACCAAAGGTGAGGTATATTTATTTATTTTTAAATTAAAATCAAAATTGAAATATTTTTATAAGAGTATCTTTTTTTTGTATTGTTAACGTTTTTAAATTAAATTTAAATTATTAATTCTAATAAGATTTGTTTTATCGATATAAAAAGGTATATTATATACAAGTATTTGGATACTCTAACTTATAACTTATATATGTATATAAATAAAAGAAAACTAAATGTACTCCTCGCCCTATTTTTCTATAACTATCATATGCCTTATAGAACATCCAAAATACCCCTTTTTAATCAGAATAAAAACTTCAATTCACCCACATACATATTCAATTTTCTTGTTCCAATATAGTTATTGCATGATAAAATATTATCTATGAATCAATATATCTTATATAGGATAAACCAAAATTGTTTCATAGTTGATGCAATCCACCAAGAGAACCAAATACATTATTTGTATACATTGGGGTCGAGAGCACCTTGACTTATAGGTGTAACATGTGTCATGACATGATTGAGAACATCTCGGCACACCCCCTTTGTAGTATATATGGAAGTTGAGGATGTATCCGCCTTGAACATCAATTAAGAGGACTATGGTATAAGAAAGGACGTAAGAACAAAAGGTAAACCTGTTGTACGGATCCATGTCAGCGACAGAGCAGAAGGTGAAAAAATAAAGATTAGATTAAGGATAACAACATCAATTAAGGAACTCTAAAACAAGTTAACTCTCCAAACCATAGGCCCATGAATTTAGGCTCATTCAGGTAGTATAAATAACAATGTTCACGACGTAAGTAAGTGATTTGTTCTTTCTCTCTACATTCCTATATTATTCCGCAATTGACTTGGACGTCTGAGTGACTTTGCAGACTCTCCCGTCGAGACTACTCCACCACATTGGAAGAAGACACTTCGACACCAGAGACACGTGAATAATTGCGAAGAGTAACAAAAGAGTATACACGTGCGTTCTTGGACCTCCCGACTCAGATAGAAGATTTGTGTCCCTCCGGATACATCTCGACTTGACAAGAACATTATCTATTTCCATTGTTTCATTCTTTGAAATTTCCTCGATCAACACATCACTATACTTTCTACTAGCATGTAATCTTTCACTTTGCATCTAACTAATTCCATTTCATTTACATTTAATCAGGAGTTGAGTATAAGGGTGATGTGTCTCCTATATTACTCATATCTTACTTTGTTGGTCTAACTCATCCTTTCCTAGATACTAATACATTTTTGCCTAGATATATTTATTTATCTAATATACTCAATTGGGCATTTATGCTATCATGTGTATGAAAATTTAACATTACGAAATTGTGTATTTCATTATGTTCAAACTTTTAATTATGCCACACAAAAATAATTTCTTTGTATCAAATTTTCATTACTTAAAAACAATCCTATTCCCATGATCCCACATGTTTCAAATGATAAATATCCATAAGTTCTTCTATAGTGTTGGAAATGAAGAAATGAACATTAGGTTGATTATGATGTATTGTACTTGTCCATTTATTGCACATATTTCATAATGTGTTTATTATTTTACATGTAAAATCTAAGTAACTTACAATTTCCTCCTCTAATCCACATGATGCATCGAAAGAGTCTTCAAATGGTGTTCCTCTCCACCAATTTTCTTTAGATGTCATATCGTTTAAAATTAGCCTCCATGTGAAATGTGTAAATAGATGCACTTCAAAATATCTTAAACATATAATAATATTCTGATTGAATGTGTTTTGTAATTTTGTATATGTCAATTTTACTGTATACTTCTCTACTTTCTCGTCTTTCCAAAATATGTATCCTAACCTTCTCTATCTAATGTTGTATTATTTGTGTATACTAAATTTTATTGGTTGAAGCATAAATTTTATTGGTGGGGCCTTTTTCGTTTAAACCATCGTCTCTTCCTCTTCATTTTCCATCCCCATTTTTCCCCCATCTAACTCCTTTACTATTATTGTTTGTTACTTTTTTTTTTCTCAACATTTTTTGTTCCCTATTTTTTTAATTACATATAACATAAAGAATCTAACATTTAATTTAACTTCCTACCCATATATTTCCTCCCAAATTTTAATCTCAAATCTAACTTTTTACTTAATGTTTTGATCAAATCATCTTTCTTCTCAACTTTACTTGAATCTTTTTAACGTAATATTTTTTAATTGTCTAATTTAAACCTTCACAATAATCATTTTAATTTATCCCATAAAAAACATTAATTAATAAATTAGAAATTTAAAAATTTTTATTATGCTTTTAATATATATATATATATATATATATATATATATATATATATATATATATAATTACAAACTAAGTAAAAATAATTTTAATCTATTTTTAAATGCAAGGCGGGTGTCCCGAGACTAGCACGAGGTAATATCATTTCCTATTCTGCAAGGTGTCATTTAATTCTAAATTTAATTATTAAAAGAGGTATGATATCTTTATACACATAATATAAAATACATTCAATTTACAACTTCAGATATTAACATTTTAATTATATTTTTTATTTATATTAAAATAGACGGAGTTTTTTTTTTGAATAAAAACAAAATAAAAAATATGTGAGAGGTGAGTGAAAAAATTGTAATAATTATGATTGATATAATAGAATAAGGATTTTACATTCGTTTAAAAAACACTTCTTAAAATGAAATTTTAAGAATAATAATATTTAAAATATAAATTAGATTTAAAATAAAGTTTAAATTAAATAAAAATATTACTATAATTTATAAAAATTAAAAGTGTATATTATAAAATAAAAATATATAAACTAAGTTATTTTATGAGATAAAATTTAAATATTTTATTTTATTTATTATAACAACATTGTAATTTTAATTATTTATTTACATTATAATATGAAATATAAAAACTTTAAGTATAATTACGTTAAACATAAGCCATTATATATTATGTAGTCGATCAATTTATTTTTCGGAAATCTACGTAGAAAGCTTTTTTTTTTCGTGTTTTATATTTTTTTTTAACTTTTTTTTTTCACATTTCTTCGTCTTTTTTATTTATAATAGTGACAACATACACATTGTGAATTAAATAATAATAAAGAAACATATAGAGTGTAATTATCATTTCAGATTGTAAAAACAATTTTGTTTAACATAATTTTGTTTATTTAAGTAAATATAATATTATTGACCGTCAAAATCACTCTACATTTGCAAAATTTCGTTGATAAATTAAAATTATCAATAATTTATCGATGAACAAAAATTCATCAATTATATACGTTGGTAATTATTTATCGATATTTATCAATGTGTTTTTTTTGTTAATAAATATTGTGATTTGATTTTCTTCTTTTTCTTTCTCATCCTTCTCTTCTTCCTTTTTTTTCTTTTTTCTTTTACATTTCCTTCCTCTTTCTCCTCTGTCATTGTGGTTGCCACTCTAGTTGTTGTCTCCTCTTTCTACTCCCACTCTTACTCCTTATCTTCTCATTCTCTTCTTCTTCTTCCTCCTTCATCATTGTTGTCAGTGTTGTTACTTTCTCTTTTTCCTCTTTCTCTTCCCTTTTTCCCCTTCTTCCTCTCTTCTTCTTTTATTGACACGAAACACGAAAACTAACGCCAATTTAAAAGCTAAAATTATTGAAGGATTTTAAAATATACAATTACTAACATATATTCATATATAGATATATCGATGAATTTATTGACGAATTTAAGAAAAAAACCATTAGTAACAAGTTTTGTCACGACATGATCAAAGCTAAAATGAGAATTTTATCACTCATTTTACTTATAGAATTTACCGAAGATTATATTTATTACTATTAAAAGTTGTGAATTATCAATAAATCCATTACTGACAAATATTTATATAGATAATTAAAATCTTAAAATGTGTTGGTAAATTCTATCAATAAATTATATTTTAGTGACTAATTCTTTTCCATCTGAAAAATATGTTGATAAATGTCATTTTGTTGATGGCCTCTGTTTTTCTATCGTAAAATTTTCTTGTAGTGTTAGAAAGGAAAATGATTTTTTGACTACTAAATTTTGACAATTTTCTTTTACAATTTTTGGTGTTATCTTTTAAGTAGTTTTTCATTTTTCCTTTGTTTCATTCTCAATATTCTAAAACCATTTAGAAAATAACACCTAGTATTATAAGAGAAAGTTGTCAAAATTTAGTAGTCAAAATATGATTGTCCTTGTTGAAAGGTTAATTTCTTGGCATAATTAAATGCGGTAGTAAAATTCCCTTTTACACCAAGCTATCCACATTATCATCGATTCATGCATTTAAAAACATCAGCTTCTGATCAACTGTTGTGACAATCATAAGCTGGAATACGTCCATACAAAGGAAGAATATATGTTACATTACAGTAGTTTTCTTTTTCCTAGCTAGAGCTACTTGTGACTCTGACGTGAGTTGTGAAAACCACCGAAAGCGATTTAGAACTGATTTTCTTATGTTAGCTTTTCAGGACTAGAACTTAGAATCACTTTAGCAGCAACACACCAATTTTTGTCACTCAGAGCAATCAGGATCTTGGCATACATCCTGACCAGGTTCACTACCAGACACAATATTTTAGCTACATGTTTCAATGTCCACATAAATTCCCCATTTTTTAGCTGTTTCCTCTGACCATATCTCTGCACTATAAATACAATCCTCTGTGTGCTTTGCATAGCATTCAAACACACAGAGATTGAATGTTGGTTGTCTCTTGGAGTTCCTCTGAACACTTCACAATTGGGGCTACTTCTATTCTATTCTATTCTATTCAGTCTCACTCTTCAGATTGAATAGTTCTTATCTCACCTGAGTGAAGTGTTTGGGGGAACTTTTGGGTGCAACTAATACAAAATACCAACTATGAATCAAATTCATTTCATTACTGCCAACAAGGCTATTTCTGTGTACATTGAAAACCAACAAGGAACACTATTTCATTTGATTGAAGTGTTTGGGAAAACTCTCATCTCTTCTGCTGAACTCCAGCTCCAGCATTGTGATTTTGCACCTTACCACTGATATTGGATAGTGCATACTATTTTACTATATATTACATTATTTAATTATTATTGTTATTATTTATGTTCCTTGTTAGCTATATTATTCTTCCAAATACTGATGAGGCTTCTGCACATGACATGATTCTTGCATCCCTTTTTGTTTACTTTATGAGCAGTTCCACTGCTGAAGAATTAGCTTCTTGATTTAGATGTTTGTGAACCTTCTCCCTGCCCTTGTTTCTCCAATCCTCCAAAATATCTTCGTGACCCCATTTACCCTTCCCAAGGTAAACTTTTGCACTTGGGTCTATGGTCATCTTCTCCAGCGCAGATGCAATCCTCAGCAGATAAATAGCAATTTCAATTTCACTTGAGTGTCCTCTAACACCAGTTATCACCACTTCCTTCAGATGTTCATGTGAGAATTCCTCAGGCCATTCACTCTCGCTTACCTCATCATCAATACAGCAATAAGTCCTTAACTGCATCAAATTATATCATATCAGAAAAAAACACTTCTAAATTCTGCAATGACATATATTTGTCCCCCTTTTTAATACATACAATCTATATTTGTATCTATACATGTTTGCTTCTTTAGTCACTATCCTCCTTTTTTTTAACAACTTATTTTCAAATTGCTTATCATTATTTATGGTCAAAGGAGATTTTCCGCACACTATATATGTGATTGGGATAAAATTCAGGTGTATAAGAGTGATACAAGGTGCTGATAAAAGTTTTATTATTTGACTGCAACTATTTCAGGATTTGTTCTTAATTTGAAGAAATGACTGATAAACTTACGTGTAACTCTAGTGTTCGGAGTACAGGGCATGTCTTGAGAATTATGGCTACCCACCCCAGATCCTGTCGAACTGTAGCCACTTTAATAACTTCAAGATGCCTCAGCCATGGAAATGTTAATGCAGGCAATCTGTTTTTCATGACCTCACCCTGGGAAAACAGACACAACCATGTCAAACTTTTCAGACAATTAAAACTAAGACAAATATTTTTTAATAAAATTTTATTGATAAACTTTTGATAAACATGTTAATGGACGAAAGAAAAGGTTTGAATTAATGAATGAAAGAAAGGCTTACATTTTTATTACAATGCAACAACTCATAAAATCTAAACTTTCATTGATATTATATTTGATTGTTTGTAAAAGAATATATTCTCAAAATATAGAAAAATAATTTTTAACTTTTATGATTCAAAATCATACTTAGTATTGAATTTTATGATTCCTACGATAATAAAAATGCTGATGGAATATTTGTAATTTGTTAGTGTCTAAATTTGATACTCTCTTTTATTTTATACTTTCTCACTCTAATAATTATACAAATTTTTTCTTCTATCTAATTTCTATTTTTTTTTCTCTTTTTTTATTGCATTTGTTGTTTCTTTTTTATTTATTTTCCAAAAGTATCAACTCATTTATTAAAATAAATTTTTTTCTTTATTAGATAAAATTTATTAAAAATCATAAAATCATGAAAAAGGTCCTTAAATAAATAAAAGATAAGAGCCATAAAGTTTTATAATTTTTAATAAATAAAAATATTTAAAAAAATATGTAACAAAGTATATTCCTAGTTTTTCCCCTCCTTTATCTCCTTGGTTCTTCCGTCTTCATATGCAGTCCAAAATAGTTTGGTTAATTGCCACTTTTCCCCATCAACCTTTTATGCCAAGAAATAAATAATAGAAAATGGAGTTTAAGAATAATGTAAAGATAAAAGTCTGTTTAAACTATCATAGTTGGAAAGGAAAGAAGAAAACAAATCCAAATAACTGCAGAAATGTTCAAGAACAAAAGATAAATTGATCTGAAAAAACCGACACAGTTGCTGAAAACCACATACGTACCATGAAACAACTGCACTGCAGGATCAAAGTTTCCATCTGGGGTAGAACAGTGGGGAGTTTGAGGATTGGCCAAAGCTTCTTATGACAAGCAGCAGTGTCACTCACAGGACTGTAGAAAGTTGTAAGTCTGGGCGCATCAAACACAAACTCAACTTCTCTTCCCTTGTATTCCAAGCTCTCCAAACTGTTGCTGTGGAGCACGAGTTTCTTCAACTGTTGGCAAAGACTCACGTTCAGGTACTTCAGTTTCTCGCAAAAGGGGTCCTCTATTCTCAGGGTTTCCATGTTGTAACACTCACACAACCCCAACCATTCAACATTGCTGCAGCTAGACAACAAAAACTGGAGATGCACCTCAGATTTCAGGTCCACTCGGAAGAGGTCCAGTGTTGTGAGTGTGCTGAAACCATGGTTGTATGACATGTGGGGGGCAAGAACACAATGCGCCAAGCGGAGACACTTCAGAAATGACTTGAACCCACTTGCTCCTTCACTTGCACCCTCGTTGTTGCCAACAATATCACAGGGAAAGACATGGAGGGAAGCATCATTTGGAGCAGTGAGGTGATTCTCTTCTTCCGACAAGCAAAGATCAATCTCCTCCACTTTTTTCTTGAGGGCAAAACGAATCCACTCATCAAGATCAGTTGAGCCATTGCCAAATGTGAAGCAAACACTTAACCTGTAAATCTTTTCAACATGTTCAACGTTTGACAAGTACTTGTTGACATTCTTAACAAAGGCTAAGGTTCTGTCCCTGTTGAATTCGAACCTTTGTTCCGCGCTTTGGTAGCGCCAAGCGTTGCTGGCCAAGTGATCTTTCTTTAGTATATTGTCTCCATCCAAAACGAGGTTTGTTGGATTAGCATAAATGTGTTCCCATATGGATGAGAGAGTACTGGTCCTCACACCTTCCCTCACTTTGAGAGATGACAAAATGTTGCACAAAATGCTATTGGGAAGTTTACTGATATAATCATCTTCGTTACACTCAACTACCCTTCGTTTCTTCATATTTTTGTGCTCTTTCTCTACACTAGAGAAAGTAGCAACCTTGGCCAAAAGGAGAGAACAACTAGGACGAAGCCATATTAATATAAGAGTATGGTTCGGTGTTAACCAAGTGCATGTTTGTCTTCATTCAAAATACTGATAATTATGCAACCAATGAGGCTAAATGCATATCTTGCTATACGATTCAAATCAAAAACAATTTAATAGGAATTATCCCCCTTATTGCCGGCCTCTATATACCTTCATGTAATATAAGATATGAATAATCCTTAGGATATGCATCTTTGTCATGGTGTGCCTATTGGCAACATCGATGTACGTGCGAGGGGATGAGATTCTATAAATCATCATAAATTAGTTTTTTTTTTTTTTTTTAATGGTTCTAAGATATTTCAGACATTCCCTTGAAGAGTGCAATGACCAAAAACTAATATATAGCAGGACTTGCTAATATATTTGTGTAGAGTTTGCATTTGTAGGAGAAAACCAGAAAAAGAAAAATATCAAGTCATTAACTTTGCTCTGCTTTATTTGTCTCCTTAATTTTCATGTTCAGTTTTTCGTGGCGTAAAGAGTATGCAAATCATCAATCAGTAAATGTTATTTGTTCCTTGTCCTGTTTCTTTCAGACTCGAACTAATCGAAACATGATTGTAAATGAACCATAACTTTCCAATTTAGCCGTCAAACCAACCTGATAAGGATGAAGCGCAAGTTATATAGAAAGTTGTAGTTTTTATTTTTTATATCGGTAAACATGGTCAAGATCTTGGTAACGATGGATTGGGGCTCTAAATTTTAAAAAGTATGAAAATTTAGCTTTCTTAATTTTTTTTTTCATAATTTAGAGAGATAAATTTTTATTTAAGTTAGAGTATCAATTATTTTAGTATGAAAAAAAAGGACTTTGTTACGTTTGATAAAAGATATAGAAAAATATATATTTTCCAAATTACTGTTCATCTTGGTACCCTTTTCACCATTTTTGTGTTTAGCCATCAAAGATAACCGATATAATGATAAGAAACTCAAGTTGACGACAAGTGAGTGATAAGTTTTAATGTATTAAGTGTATAAACAAATTTTTCGTTATTATCTGATTATGAATCATTTCAAGTGAGTTTCTTATTCGTAAAATTATCATTTTAAAAATCATATTAATTCTATTTTTGTAACTGATTGGTAATATGAAATTATTATATATACTCTCAGTAAATAGAAATAAACTATTTTTTATTCTGAACTTCTCTCACACAGTCGACGATTAATTACTGGCCTTCACTATTTTGATAAGTTTTACCTACCTTTTCTTTTAATTTATATGTAATGTAGCATTAAAAAAACAAACTTTTAATTAATTAAAATTATAATATTACAACTTATAAAAATAACAAATTTATTTCATATTACTTTTCCTAGCTGACAAAAAAAAAATGGAAAAGATTTACAACACCAGAATAATCTAATAATCAAATATGGGCCACGGCCGGGGATAGTGTGGGAAATATATTTGTCCAAACCAATCAAATAAAGTTAATTAGGTTAATTTTGTGAAATTTTCTTCTTGAAAATAATTTACTTAAAAAAAAAAACACAGTGGACAAGCTAAATTTATATTCTATTTGGTTTAGTAATTTAATAATCGTTTTAAGTTAGGAGCAATTTTATCGGGTTTATCGATCTATTCGGGTCCATGTAGAATAATATATGTCAACAAATTGCAAAAGGAAAGATGAAGAGAATTTTTTTTGCTAAGTTGAGGGTTTCTCCGAAAATTTCCATTTATAGATAAACATATCTCGTTAACAATTCTTAGAACTTTGTCTACAACAATTCCAATGTGAGTTACTTGCATACCCACATTCACTATGTTTTCTTTTTCTCAAATATTTAACAAGTGAAATGATTATGGCATGACATAATACCAAATAGTATAAGTATGTAAAATGGTTGGATGAACGTCTACAACACCATTATCACAAATAAGTCCAATCACAATGCATAACATGTTTACTAATGGAACATCAAAGCAATGAGCCATAAATATCATCAATCACATTTATCATATGCATAATAAGTCAATGACTTTGTCAAAAACTTCACAAGCTGCATCAATACATGGCAATTAATCTCAAGCATTAGTGAAAAAAAATTATATTGACTAATGTTAGTCACTATTAGTACACGCATGATATTGACATATAAACTGAAATTAGTGTTGAGTTTTCACAACAATTACAAGAAAAAACTAAGACTTAGACAGAAAGAGATGGTATTATATAAGTTCTATTTGTGGAAGAAAGTTAACCGTAACACTTTACCTGTTTCTCTATATATAAAACTAGGAATATCATAAAACTATTAAATTAGATAAGGCAAAACGGTTCAATTAAACTTAACTTAGCATCAAATGCTCTTTAATAGATAATTTGATGTAAACTTATTCATCCCTTCTATGAGTACAAGAACAATAACAACACACTTATTTCTTCTCTTTTCAAGATGTAGCTTCAGTTAACATAAGTACGCCTTAGAAAATCATCAAACATTTTGAACCTTAGGTAAAAGCATAACAAATAAGATCAACATACCTAAAACCAATGTGTTGGATTGATCTTCATTTTCTACTTATGTGTAAGGCAATAGTTGGAGTCAAAATGTGCACATCCTTGCCTTCTCGAGTGAGAAGTAGAAGGTTGATCCTTATTGTTAGGTGCCTCATCATTTATCACTTCAACTTGAGCTTTATGCTTGTCATTCTTTTTATCACATCATAGCCATTCGACTCTCACCAAACATATTAGGAAGTGTTTATCTTCCCTAGGTTTTAATCTCCACAACTTGTACTCTTTTACTCCTTCAACATATCCAATAAAAATACACTTTTTAGTTTGTTGTTCTAAGTTGTCCTTGTTGCACATGTGAAAATACCAATATATCGATCATCCTTGCATAATTTGTTAACATTCCACTCCAAACCTCCATGGAGTCTTAAAATTAATTCTTATGAGTGTTTGCAATTTCGTTTTGGAAGAACTTAAGCAAACAAACTCCTAATAACATACACCTTATGACGCTCCAAAATGATTTTATCCATCTCTTAGCAAGACCATTTTGTTTAGGTGTACTTGCAACCATCTTATACATTTTTATACCTTATTTATTACAGAACTCGTTAAATTGATCTTATACAAACTATAATCCATTTTCAATTAGTATTTTAAGTTTGGTTGCTTGTTTATTTTTTATCATGATGTGTTACTTTGAAAAGTTCCAATTTACTTTTTAAGATATATGTCCACACCATCCTTGAGTAATCATTTATAATAGTAAGAGCCTCCACCATGAGTTTGAACTCATGTTGGACCCTAAAGGTATGATGAGTATACTCAAATGGTCTACTAAAGACATGCTTTACTAGTCTCAAACTTCAATTTATGAGACTTTTCTAGTATGCATTGATCACAAAATTCAGTTCCTTTATATTATCACCTCCTAACATATTCTTCTTGCTAAGTTTCACTAAAAATTTCTCACTCACATATGTCTCAATCTTAAATGCCACAACTTCATCTTGCCTTACACATCATTTGACTAGTAGTTGCAAGACTCATGTATAATCACCACGAAACCATACAAATATTTTAATTTCACCTTCTTAACAACTATATACATTTCCTTCAAAATCTTTATAGTACCATGTTCAATGTTGGTTTTTAAAACCATGAGAACAAAATATTTGTCTTCAACTCTAGATTACTTCAATAACATATATTGATTCTTAAAGATTTTCAATTTGATTGACCTTATATCTTGCACTTTATAAGTTTATTGTTCCCAAGAAGAACCACACCTCCTTCTTTTAGTTATAAGGTCTCAAAAAACCCATTTCTTAGACATATATAATTAAGTGCAACTTGAGTCCATAACCTAGTTTCTATGTGTATTTAAATCAGTGCCACCAACACTCTAGCAAATTCATAACTATCAAACGCAACAACAACATTTATAGATTGACTTTGAAAATGAGAATTTCTTCCCCTCTTATTTTTCTCCTTTTTTTAGCAATCTATTTGTAGTGACCTGTCTTGTAGCCAGTGGCGGAACTTGGACAAAAAATGTAGGGAAGCCAAATAGATTTGTTATATATAATTATTTTTAGTTAGAAAAAAAGCTCTTCATCTTTTCTCTTCATTTTCTCTGCTTAAAATAAGCACACATAATAGTAGAATTCAAAAAAAATATTACTATCATTCACTATTATATCATGCTATTATTTCATGATACCAAACCATGAACACCATTTTAGATAAGCCATTTGTACCTTATCAATTTGATTTTGTGGTATTGTCAAATTTGAGGCCGTTTTTCTCGTGTTGTAATTAATTTTTAAATTCAGTATATTATAACTCTAAGAATTTTATATATTTATTTTTTATTTTCTTGAATTCTTGATTTTCATGAAATTTCTCAAGTTTAGTTAACGTAAATGCATTTTTTTTATCTTTATCACAAACCTACCTCTTTAAAAAAAGAATCAATTTTTTTATTTTTTATCATAATCTTTCTAATATAAATTTATCATCTCTCGCCTATCTGAAAAAAATAAAATTTATATTCACAAATCACAATGATCACAATGCAAAACATAACAAAGCTCATACCACTTTAATTAAATAAACAACACCGTATGAGTTCAAAACTTTTTTAAAAAAATTACCATAGGCAGCAAAAAAATACAAAATCCCTGAATTTCACAATTAAGGATTATAATAATATGGGGAAAATTATAATTAGGGTTCATACCAATTTCATAAAAGAATCCCTAAAATCATAATTAGGGTTTTATTAATTTGGGATAAACTTAATTTGGATAAACATTCTAAAAAGAATCATAAATTTAGCATACATAAATCATAATAAAATATTAACCTTGATATGAGAGATCATGTTCAATCTCAATTTATGTGTTTTTCAACCTCTATTTCCCAATCTATCTCTTTGTATTTATTTCTCTTCACACACTTTCATCATAATTTACATGGTGAAAAAATCTTATAGCGAGAAAAAACAAATTTAATATTTTTTATAAATCAATGTCTCCATTAAATTTTTTTATTTTATCTTTTATTATAATTTCATAATATAAACTTAATATAAATAATATATAAATATAATTTAAAAAATATATAAATATATATAAAAAAAATTCAAAAAAAAAAAAATTGGGGGAGCCACGGCTCCCCCGGTCACCACATAGGTCCGCCACTGTACTTCGTGCACTTCCAATGTTTTTTAGCCCCACACTCCACATCATTTTATTTCTTGCGCCTATGTTTCACTTCACACACCTCATATTAATTTCTCACTACACCCCCCACATTACTCACACACCTTTAAACTTTATAGTTCATTTTTTACCCCTCTTTTGAATTATACATCATCGTTTTTCACATACTTTCTTTGCAAAAATAACAAAAATATTAAAATTTGAAACACCAAAAATACTTTTCTTTCCTTTCCCTTCTAGTGTTTGTTCGGCCACTCGCGTCGTGTGACACTGATTTTCAAATAATTCCAAATTTCTAAAAAAAAATATAAAAATATCATCATTTTCAACCAAAAAGTCTTTCTTAAGAACTGTGTCATCCTTGATTCTCCAATGTGAGATACATAGGACCAAGGCCAGCCTTTCTCAAGTTCACCTCCAAAAAATCAAATCATTTTCTAAATAGTTTTTCCAAATTTCTTATAAAGAACTACATAACCCTGGTTTCTCATTTTGAATAAGAATACGTAGGGCCAAGGTCAATCCTTGTCGGGCTTAAAAAACTAAAAAAAATATTTTTGTTTCTTTTTAGTATTATTGTCTTATTATTTTTTTATGAGAAAATTAACATTTTGAAAACCACATGAACTTCACATGTTTAGTTAAAGGTACCATTTCGAGCGAGCGCGATAAGGTGCTAACATCTTCCCTACGCGTAACCGACTCATAGATCCAAAAATTTGTTTTTTTGCAGACTTGCTTTATCTTTATGGTTTTCTATAGTTTTCCAAAATAGACTATGGTGGCGACTTCAAAACATCTTTTCAAACTCGTTTCTTATTTTGTTTATTGTCCCGTGGCGGTTTTGGTTGCGATAGTGTGTTTCATTTTCTTAAAATTTGGAACCGTTTTAGAATGAAATATGAAATATGAAATAACTATTATTTGAGTGATTTAAGTTATTGTTGTATTTATTTTAAATTTTTTGCGAATATGTGTATATAGTTAAGTAGTGCAAATTAGGACATGAGGGAGTAATTAGCCTGGCGGTTGCAGAGTGAATTTATGTGTGTTTAGATACATGGGTTCGAATCCGGCGACCCGAATATAACTGGTGTTAATTTTTTAATTTTGTTATTCAATTAAAGCATGTGAAGTTATGCCTTTATATTTTTTTGGTGCGTAAGGAATGCGTGAAAGCATACAGCTTGGTGGTTGAATGCACTTGTTCAGTGCGTATGTTACTGTATTCGAACCTCTTTGGCTGAAAGTGTGCTGCTCCACTCGAGGTTGAATGCACTTGTTCAGTGCGTATGTTTCTGTTATGCAAGGGTGCGTGGAGTTCTTAAATTTTTTTATAGCATGCGTATAGTATATATAGGTATATATAGCGACGGTCAACGAGGCGGGTAGGGTACGGGTAGTAAATATTCGCTCGTATCCATATTCGTCGGATATCCGTCTATTTTTTTTATATTCGCGGGTATCCACGGGTATTTAAAAAATATTTAAAAAAATAAATATTTAACCATAATTAGTGCTTGGATTAACAAAGTCACTTTCTCCTATTGATTTTTGAAAAACAAAAAAAAAAAGAAATCACTAACAATTATATTGTAGTTTATTTTTGAATGACATATTAAAGAATTACTAACTTCATCAATGTCCACATCTTGCAACATTGTATAAAGTTTCATATTGTCCAATTTTAATCTAGAAGAGCATGAAAACATAAGAAGTTCATTAAAAATTTCTAATAATCACTTAATTAA
>Ga0214542_1004753_pt1 | contig 26578 bp, 9 predicted proteins | sample CNSS1metaG_FD_160096 | JGI IMG/M metagenome (GOLD analysis project Ga0214542, IMG submission 160096) | Root nodule microbial communities from cowpea collected in UCLA plant growth center, Los Angeles, California, USA - CNSS1 | ecosystem: Host-associated > Plants > Roots > Nodule | place: USA...
CCGCTCGCAGCAACCCTCAAGTGTGAGCACGGAACATACGAACCTCCTCGCTCGTATCCTCACACGAGAGCATCATAATATGAACCTCCCCGCTCATATTATCACGTGCTCACCACTAGCCATGAACATACCCTCTCTTGACACAATCAAACACCTCCTAGTCCAAGTCCACATCGCAACACATTAAAACGAAATTAAGAAAAACACAATGCCCTATACAAGATACACACTTAAGTTGGTCTTAGGGATTCCAATGCTTGCACGAACCTGCTTGCTCGTGGTCCAACTCTACGGACCTCCCCGTCTGTAGTTCAACACGCATGATGCATCCAGCTACGAACCTCCTTGCTCGCAGCAACTCTCAAGTGTGAGCACGGAGGTTTATCATACCTCCAACTAGAATAATCAAATCTTTTTATCATAAGTTTTATTTTGATATGAAATCATATAATTGTATAAATAAATAAATGAGATCAGTGCATAACTAAAAATAAGTATTATAAATAAATAGGACCAGTATGTGATTGATATAAATATAAATAAATAAATAAAAGTACATATAAATTGAATAAATAGGACCAATGCACATTTGAAGATGAATATAAATAAATAAATAAGAGCGGGAACTAAATATAAATTAGAATGATATTAGGGACACCTCACTTAAGGTAAATATAGAAATAAAAATAATTATGAAAAACTAATAAAATTAAAAACATAAAATGATAGATGTATTCTCCCCTTACTTTAATTACTTAAGAATGATTTTTCTTTAAAAAATAAAAATAAACGATTCTACAAAATATTTTATTTTACATCCAACAAGGATTAACCTCACTCTTACGTACATGAAGGACCACATAGTTCTAAATCAGAACAACGCTATTTAAGTGAAAATAACTGACTATAAATATAAATTAAGATAAGTGCATAACAAGAGATAAATATAAATCAATCGAGTATGTAATTGAAGATAAATAAAAATTAGAATTATTTTAACTACTATAAATTTATAAAAATAATTATAAATAAATAATAAAATAAAAAATAAAATAATGTATCTAGTTCCCGTACCTTAGTTATTATGGAAGATAAACCAATGTTGATTGAGATTTTGATGGTATATTTTGTTTTCTTCGTTGCTATTTTGCACTCACACCACCTATCATTTCTCTTTCTTTCTTTTCTTATACGAGATGAACTTACCGCACCAAATATCTCTTGTTTTTTTTTTTTACTTTCTATCTCTTTTCACATTTTTATTCCATTCACCTCTCTCACACCTTATCTATAACGATTAGCGTGATCATTACTTTTAGTTTAAATTTAACTATATTTTGATAACACTATTTCTTTAAGTTAGTTTTTGACATTTGGTTCTAGATTTGTTTTAGAGATAAGGTTTGTAGTTTTCTATGTGCAATCTTATCTCACTTCCTTTTTCTTTTATAATTTATATAAATTAATAAATATGTTAAAATAAATTTGTAGTATATGTATACAATATTATTAATTTATGTTTCTTATACATTGAATTCTTTTATAACAATCGAAACTATATGTTATTATTTGAAGTTGTTAGGCTTTAATTTAAAATATATTACTTTTGTAATACTTATATTAAATAACTGATACATAATAGCTGTATCACACCTAGCCAACTCAACCAAATAGTAATAAAACGACACATATATGCCAAAGCAGTCAAGTAGTCAACCTAAGTTGAGTTGGCCTGAGCCTTACCGGCTTAAACCGGTAACCTTAACGACTAGAGGGACAACCTGCACAAGACGACACATGACCAACGTAAACAGCCAAGGAAAGTAGTCGGCCTAGGCCGGTTACTCCAATATACGTAAATCCAAGCCCTCCTATTGGTTCAATGAGTCCTCCTAAGGGCCTGGGTTAGGGCCCAGACCCACTTACAGCCCAAACTAAATCCCAACCCAAGGTCCGACCCATGGCATAATCAAACATAATTAATGCTCTATAAATACACATGGACCCCAATAATTAAAGGTACACATTCATTACTTCATTAATCACTGATTTGACTTTTTAAGAGCTTTGACTTACTTGAATTTCGAAGTCCCTTCTGCAGGTAACCCCTCCTGGGTTCAAGCTGACATGTATCAACCAGGAAGAAGCCAACTAAGAAGATAGCGGACTACATAGGTAAGGTGACGCTTGTGCCTAACTTATCTTATTTGTTCTCTGCAAGAACAATAACTAAACGTGCAGTATAAACTCATTATTAGTTAATTAGTCTTGACTCCCTCTATATTTATAATTGTCATATTTATATGTTTATAAATTATTATGATAAATATATTGTTCTTTGTAATAATAAAAAATTTATTTTTCAAAAATAAAAAATATATATATATATATATATATTAAAAATATTTATAAGTAATATAATAAATTATTTATTGAAATTATTGTATTGAACTTTTATTTTTATTATTATTATTTTTGGACGTTACATTTATTGTTTAACCAATCTCAACCGGTTAGTACGACTATATTTCTATTTTATTTAGTATATTATTAATTCTAATAATACATAAAGAAATTGAATAAATATATGTAATTTTGAATAAATTTTATTGTGGGAAGTCACCTCATGCATGTTTTCTTTTTCGTTTTTCTTACACTTCTGAAATAATTATAATGATTATTTTATTGGAAAACAAATAAAAAGCAAGATGGTATAGGTTGTGATATTTCTTAAGTTTAAGAATGAAGGTGGATTTTCAATATTTTCATTACTTTAATACATTTTATAATCATTTAAAAGAGATTTCTAAAACATCTGACATTAGGAAAAATCTTTAAAATAAATTAACTTATTATTTATGTAAATATACCTTTTTAGTTATGTTCTCATAAATGTTATTTTTAACCATTTAATAAGATGGAATTTTGCCATGGATAGACTTCTAAATATATTTTCTTTAAAAAGGAGAAACTTGAAAACAAGAGGTGATATATAGGAAAAAAATCTAAACAAGTCAAATTGTAACGTCCCATTTAATCACTAAACAAAATTAAAAAAAACATCGCACGCGGATAAGTCAATAGCGCAGTCCTGAGGTCTCATACACAGCCCCTATAAGTTCTAGGCACACCACGATGCCAAAGGAACAAGATAAAAGTCTACAGAAGGAATAGAGTATTAAAGAGTCAAACAATACATGGGCCCTAGCCCTAACAAAGCCAAAGAAACGTGAAGTCCAGTCCAAAAGACTATGCAGCGGGGTCGCCATTTCCTTGCTGACCGCGGGAACCTCGCCCATCTGCTTCCATCAATCAAATTGATGATCATCGCAAGAAAGAAGAACCACATACAAGACAACCATACAACAAATAGGGTAAGCTAGAGCCAATAGTATTTTCATCATGCAATCAAATATACTTTCACCATCCCATATCCATACAACAAATAACATGTTATGACTTTTCAATCAATAAACTACGACTCGACTCGACTCATCCGGATACGTATAACTTGGTCGGATTCAGCGGATGCTCGCGCTTGTGGTGGATACCTCTGCTCACCCCCGAGCTGCTCACCCCCGAGCTATGTGTTACAAGTGTTACGATGGATCAATTTTCCCTCACCACAAGGTTAGCCCTTAATGAATTTCAGGCCTCCTGCTACTCTCACCACAGGAGTCAGTCCGCTCTAGGTGAGACTAACTGACTCCTCAGAGTGTTAGGATGCAACCTTACCTAGTTATACAAATGGGGCACCACCATGAACACCCACTAACAGGGGCCATGGAATTACGTCCCGACCACTGAAGCGCGACCCTGAAAATCTCACCTAGAGACCCCAAGAGATTATGCACTGACACAGACAAAAATACGATTATACAGTCAAATGATATTCACCATGCAAAGATACATTCGTTATGTCAACCTTTAATGTCGTTACCTTTCACATTTCCGGGTCCAACCCATTCCAACTCATCATAATCCATCCATGCACATAGAATCCAACTCATCTCATTTTCATGCCACTTTAACAATACCCATCTCATTCAATTCACATGCCAATTTTCATACCAAACCCATCATCTACAATTCATGAATCATACCAAACTTACTTAGTACTCCAGTACATACATATTTCTCATCATAACATTCATACTCAACCAATATCAATCATCCAAGAACCAACAAGCATCCAAACAACACCCTGTCTCGTCCAGCCCCTCGCTCAGGCTGAAGGGTCTCGCTCAGGCGAGACGTGCTCGCTCAGGCGAGCCCCCTTCGCCTAGGCGAGGGCTCGAGAAATGGAGCAGAAACACACGCGGGATCTCGCTTGGGCGAGACCCCTCTCGCCTGGGCGAGATGCTCGCTCACTCAAAAATCAATGTGGGTCGCCTGGGCGACCCTTCGTGGCAAAACATTTAGGCGAGCCCCTGTTAACCTCGCCTAGGCGAGGCATGCCCGCTTAGGCGAGTTTAACAGTCCTCGCCACTGTTTTCTCCTGCAGTGGACAACATAACATACCAAACAATGATCCAATCATCTTATACATCCATAACAGTGCTCAAAATACAATCAAACGCAAGACCAACACCAATAACCACAAACATCTTAAACATTTTGGAGGGTTCTAGCTTCCCTTACCTGGAAAGGGATTAAGGAAACTTTGGCAACCAAGCGTGAGAACACAGCGACTCAAGGAACGAACGAAGCGGCTGAAAGGATAGAGAAACAAAAGCACGAGATGGGTTACTTGAAAACCCTAACTGAAAGGAAAACGAAAAGGAACCATGGAGACGAGTATGGCTAGCAATAGTACTTACATGAAGTAGGAAACAACTTCGAGCTAGCTTGATGATGGCAGGAACCTAACCCTAACAGAGCTTTCTGTGAGAGGGAAAAAGAGATGACGGCTGAATCTGTGAAAATGAGAAAGTGGAAGTGTTAGGACATATTAGGGTTCAGTTCTATCACTTGGGCCAGCCCTAGGCCCAATTACAAGGTAGCCCTTTATTTTAGGGCAGAATTACACAAACAGGATTTTCATGGGCCTTACATTCCCTCCAACAACAAAATTTTCGACCTCAAAAATAAAGACTCACCAGGTAAACAGATGTGGATGTGATTTTCTCATGTCCTCCTCTAACTCCCAAGTCAAGTCACCCGTCCTCCGATCCCAGATGACTTTGACAAGACTGACGGTCTTTCCTCGACGTTCCTCAACCTTGGTATCCTCAAGAGCTATGGGCGGTACTTCCATTGTGAGATCTTCCCTAATCTGTATATCCTCGGCTTCCGACACGTGAGCCGGGTCGAACACATACTTCCTCAGCTGCGAGACATGAAACACTGGGTGAAGGTTTGCCAACTGCGGGGGTAAAGCTATCTCATAGGCCACTGGCCCAATTCTCCTCGTGATCTGATATGGGCCAAGGAATTTAGGAGAGAGTTTCCTTGAGCAGAGAGCCCTTCCCACACCGGTGGTTCGGGTCACCCTCAAGAACACATGATCGCCAGCTGCGAACTCCAAGGGCCTCCTCCTACGGTCTGCATAGGCCTTCTGCCTACTCTGAGAAGCATGCATCCTATTTCTCACCATCCTCACCTTCTCGGTGGTCTGCTCTAACAACTCTGGTCCAACCAACACCGCTTCTCCATCATGATACCAGTAGAGAGGAGTCCTACACCTCCTGCCATAAAGGGCCTCGTATGGCGCCATACCAATGCTCGCATGAAAGCTGTTGTTGTAGGTGAACTCTGTCAAAGGCAATACCTCATCCCAAGCACCCAGATGATCCAATATGCAAGTCCTCAACAAATCCTCTAATGACTGAATCGTTCTCTCAGACTGGCCATCGGTCTGAGGGTGATAGGCTGAGCTCATGGTCAACTTGGTCCCCAAAGCCTCCTGTAGGGTTTGCCAGAACCAGGATGTAAACCGTGGGTCTCTGTCGGAAACTATGCTCGAAGGTACTCCATACAACCTCACAATCTCCTTAACGTATAGCTGGGCCAACTTAGCCATGGACATCCTCAAGTTCATCGTCAAGAAATGTGCACTCTTGGTCAACCGATCCACTATCACCCAGATGGTGTCATGTCCTCTAAAAGTCTGTGGCAAATGGGTCACAAAGTCCATCGAGATGCTGTCCCATTTCCACATTGGTATCTCCAAAGGCTGTAGGATCCCACCGAACCTTTGATGCTCCACCTTCGCCTTCTGGCACGTCAAACATGCCGACACAAACTGAGCCACATCTTTCTTCATCCCTTGCCACCAGAAAGTTTCCTTAAGATCCTAGTACATATTAGTCATGCCAGGATGCAGACTAAGACGACTCTTATGTCCTTCCTCAAGAATTAACTGTTTTACCTCCGCATCATCGGGTATACATACTCTGCCCCGAAACCTCAATATGCCATCATCACTCAAAGCAAATTCTCTGACTTCCTCTGATCCAAGCTGTTCTCTGACCCTGTTCAGATTGACATCCAACAGCTGTCTCTCTCTAATCAAGTCCAAGAAGTCACTAGATATATCATTACTTAATTAATTGTAAATATTTTAATAATTTAAACGGGAACGGATATTATGACAGGGATATGTACATCCCATACCCATCCCCATACCCAATTAAAAAAATCGGAGATTACCCATACCCATACCCATACCAGTCAATACAGGGATTTCCCGTTAAAACGGAGACGAATTCGAACAATACCCACTGAAACGAGTTTATTTGCCATCTCTAATAAAAAAGTGTTCATAATGAGACGACAATATAATATTGATAAACGAATAAATAAGATTTCATTTAGTTCAAAAGTAACTAGAATAGTTTATTTTTCATCTTAACCTTCCATTTTACTATAAATTGAATTAAATAATGAATTCATTTAATGTTTCCTCAAAAATATCCTTAATATTTCATTGCAAATTCTCGATCTTTTTCTTTATTAATATATATCTAATAATTATTTTTATAAACTATCTTCATTTTGTCTACGACAAAATAGTAGACCCAAAATGTTTCTAATTCAAAACTAGACGTTCCACACAAAAATTTGGTTACTTTATCTGATTAAATTAAAAGTATTATTCATATATTAATTAGTTTTTAAATAATCTAAAATTGAAATTGTAAAATAAACATTGAACGTTTTAGAGGAGATGAGAAAGTAGATGAAGTTATGAACAAAACTAAACTTTCCAGTAACAAATAAAAAGAACAAATCGTATAATGGAAAGGAGGAAATGTAAAAAGTGTAAAATAAACATTGAACGTTTTAGAGGAGATGAGAAAGTAAATGAAGTTATGAACAAAACTAAAATTTCCAGTAACCAATTAAAGAAAAAAATTCGTATAATGAAAAGTAGAAAATGTAAAAAAGAATTTGAGCAGGAGTCTGTCAAACAACCTGTAACCATCTGAACCGATCCTATAAAACAGATCCTGTTCAAGTAAGGTCGTAACTAGATGTATGAAGTCCGGCTTTATAAACATGTTCACTTTCCAAAACTCTTTCGATATGGGACTATAGTACCTGTTGGGACTTGCAATCTGAAGATGCTTTGGATGAGGTTATTTATTTTGATTGTGAAAAGTTGAAAGGAAATATGTTGGAAAGGAGATGGATTTATTTGTTGCATCTGGCCCCAGACGTGATGTTGAAACTACATCCATTATTTGTTCAAACATACCACTGAATAGAGACAGGAATTCCCTGTAAAATGAAGAAAATAAAAACAAACCTGAACTGAAACTTCATAAAAGGAACTCGGAAGAAAGAAAAAAAAAATTTGGACCATTTCTCGATTTGTGCGTGTCATCCTTGCGCAGGGGCCATGCTAATCTTCTCTGTATCGTTCCAATTTTATCGGATGTCCCCGAAGGGACGAGCTTGCTTCTTGTTGCTTCCGTTATAAAGATTGAGCTTTTGCAGAAATTATACGGTGTGGGACTCTAGCGGAAGGAAGAGAAGTGGAAGGAAAGTAGAGTATGCAGAGTAACATGATCCAGAGGAAGTGTAAAGAATTTTGTTGTTACCTAAACTGAGCAGAGGAAGATATTTTTGAAACACAACAATAAGTAAAACAGGATTTCACTCTTAACACTGCTACCTTAGCTGCCCTCCTACCCTCCTAGCCTCTCATTACTCTGCTATTCACACTGCACCCTACTTTTCATTTCACGTTTTTCTATTTTCTTCTGCTGTCCTTATTTATTTTCTTTTACTATTATTTATTTACTTCATTTTGGTTTCATCTACTTTATCACCATTTATCATCTTTGGATTTTATATTATGGCAGTTATATTATTATAAATCACTGATTTCTTTTACAATATTTCTAATCTTCATTATATGTTTAAAATTAACTGTAAACCATAATTTATATAAAACTCACCCACTAATAATACATCAAATGAATTTTTATAAGTATCAGTACTATTTTTACTTTCTACAAGTTGTTTCTCGAAAAGAAATGAAAACATTGTTTCATGGGAAATACGTGTTTGACTTTATTTCAATACGTGTTTTATTTATTATAAAGTAATTTTTACAAGGTTTTTTAAACAATATATTTAAATCGGTTTTTATATTAGAGGTTTTTTTTTTTCATTTTATATTGGGATCCTATAACAAGTGTTAAATCTCTGAGTTCTACTTCATATTCAAAATCCTCCGGAGATAGTGATTGCAGTTGTGATTGCTTATATTATCTATAACTATATATAAAGGGGATTCTCTCTTTTGTGTCCACATTTCATAATTCCAACTTTACCCTTTATAATTTAATTATTTATTAAATTTTTAAAATTTAACGGTTACTTTTACAAGTTTTTATAAAATTATTTACTTATCTCCTTTTTCTTTTTTTCTCTTACTATTCATCAACAGTTATTTTTCTCTTATTTTCTCCGTACATTTTATTTTATTTTTTATAAATATACTTTTATTTTGTTATTTTGTTTATTAAATTAATAACATTACAATATCATCAATTATTAATATAATTCAAAAAATGCGTACACACATGCGCGATAGCGCCTGTGTTTACACTAGTGTGTATTATGTGTATGCATGGATGAATTTGTTGTACATGATTTGCATGATTAAAATCTTTTACTTAAATTATTAGTCTTTTTCTTCTTTGATACACTAATTTATCCTTGCTTATTATCATGTTTCTTTTGCTATGATTGTGTGTGTACACGGGAGCAAACAATACCCGCAGGTTAGAATCCGATGATGAAGCTGCTTTGGAATAGATTAGGTGTGTACCGCTACCATTGTGTAGTGTGTTTTGTATTATACATTATTCCTCCATCTTTGTTTTGATAAATTTTGAATTTTTTTTTTTAGGATATATGACTATACTTGTGTGATTTGATACTTAATTATATCACTATACTTTTGTGATTTGATGCTTAATATTTCTAGCAATTTAAGGTGTTACATCATCTATGTCAATAAATACACAAATTTAAGGTGTTGGTCGCATGAGAAATATTATTCAAATTTTCCAAAACATTAAAAAAAATCAATAAAATCATCAAACATAAAGTGAGATGAAAATAAGTGTAAGCATTTGTAAAGCAACTCACCTTTTATTCAATCTCTTACAAAATTTTCTCCAATTTTTATGATATATATATTTCTTTAATTTAAAAAGATGTTATTTTTTTAAAGTGTGTTTAATCTATTTCAATTAATGTGTTATAATATTAAGTTAATTAAGATAATTTTCTCAAAGACTTTTTGGAAGAGTATATTTAAATATGTCTTAATATCAATTTCTAAATTTCTAAATGATATAGAAATATTAAAGGTATTTTCTCTTTGACGTTTAAAATTCTATCACAAATTTATCTTCAAAAGATATTTTGGAGAGTAGAAAGAAAAAAAAGTGTATTTAAATTATCTTTGACGTTATTCCTAAGTTGTGTGAGATTATTAAACGCATAGGATATAAAAAAAATTTGTAGTAGAAAAAATTAAAATAAGGATGTTAAATTAATTATGATAAAATTGTTGAACTTTTTTTAATTTGATTCAAAGAAAATTTATTTTATTTTAATTTATGTTTTAAAGTAAAATTTTATTTAAACATGTTAATTAGAGAAATTGGTTTTATTTGGATTGCTTGGAATTCTAAGAACAAACTTTATTTATTTCAGAATAAAAGAGAGAATGATTAGATGAGTCATGAATATTTTATTGTTTAAGTTGAAAAGTCTATAAATAAATAAAAATATTAAAATTTTACTATATAAAAACAACCATCTAACAATTTTTCTAATTTTTAGTTAAGTATTCATCATTTTCAAGATTCAAACTCATGGTAGTAGAACTAATAGACAATACTTGGTTTAGAGTACATTTCTTTTTATCCCCTCTTTCATTACCTTTTGTTTGGATAAGGAATTTTAATAATTTCAAGAAATTAAAATATATGGTATCTGAACTACTTGCAGTTGAATTTGCTTCATTTCCTAAATTGTTTGTTTGGATAAAATAATTGAAATATCTTCAATTTCAATTTTCTTGTTTGGATAAATAAAATTAATTTCTCTTTTAAGGCAAAATTATATTATAAAAATATTTTGCTTGATCTTTGGATTGGGCTGATTCAGCTCAATCTTTGGTCTACACAGTCTCATCTCGACCTTCGACCCAAACCAACTCATTTATACCATTGACCATGGTCAACTCCACTGATCCTTTGGCCCAAGCTGAATCGACTCGACTTTCAACACCAAAATTTGAGCTAAGTCAGTTTGAGTTGAATGGTCGAGAGGAAGGTCAAGTCAACTCAGGCATAATTTCTAGTTGAGTCAACCCTGACCAAAGGTCGAGACTAGTTAGTTTTAACTAAAGGTTGATACTAGTCGACCTTAGTCGAAGGTCGAAAAGAGTTGAACCTGACCAAAAGTCGAGACAAATTGACCTTGGTCAAAGATCAATACAAGTTGACCATCAAGATGAGTCAAATTGGGACAAAGGTTGAGAAGAGTCGATGCAAACCAAGGATCAAGCTGAATAGGCTTGAGTTAAAGGTTGAGCCTTAGGCCGAGCAAAGTCGACTAGGGCATAAAGTCTAGTTGAGTCGGTTTAGGCTAGATGTCGAGATGACTTGGTCCGGGACAAAGGTCGATATGAATTAACTTTTTGGACCTGTGGACCTTTTTCATCCTGACCAATGAGAAATTCTACAACATTTAGAATTTCAATTTCGTTCTTTTTTAATGAATTTCAAATTCTATTATTTTAATTATTTGAAATACCTTCTTAAAATTTCTCAATTTCAATTTTCTTTTAATTCTTTTATCCAAACAGGTAATTTTACTTCAAAGAATTTAAAATTCTCCAAATAAATGAACTACTCTTAAATTTTCTTATCCAAACACAACATTAGCTTATTTAAAAGAAGGATGGTTTACATCCCTAACATGTACGGGTATGTGTTGGTAAAAATGAATATATGTTAGTATAGAATCATAATAATATCTTCGGTTTAACACTCATAATTTTTTTTTGTGAATAACTAAACATTTTGTGTGAATCAATGATCGTTGGAATAGCTAGATCTTCAGATAAGAAAACTATTAATATTAGCTTTAGTAAATGAGTATGATGTAAATGTTTAAGTTGGTGAATAATTATTAAAAGTTTGTCCTTTAGTTGATATTAATATGGAAGAATTGGAAAATATTAGAGTTTGAAGAAAATTTTGATGAAATACTTGGAATAGATTTTTTTTTTACCTTGTTGAATTGATTAAACAATTATGCTTGTGTATTGGAAATTGTTGTTAAAAATGGGAGTTATGAAAATTGTCGTTGTTCTATGTCTTTACATTTGACTTAGACTTTAGAGATGAATTTGATATGATAAAAAGAAATTTTAATAGGTAATATTATTGTAAGAAGACTAAATTATTCCTAGAGTAAAAAATATCATTATTACTGTTAATATTATTAATTAATTTATGTATTATTAATATACATTTATTGATATTATTCTTATATTCTATTATTACTAACTTATATTACTATATTATTAATATTATTAACTTTTTATTATTATCATATAGATGTATTTATATTATTATTTTATTTTATTTTATTATTACTTTTTATTATTAATATTATTATTATTTTTACTATTAAGATATAAATTTATTTTTACAATTATCATATTTATTATTATTCTTATTATATTATATTATTTTTTTAACTTATATTACTATATTATTCATTTTTATTATTAATTTTATTAAATTTTTATTATTACCATATAAATATATTTAGGCTTAAATATACATTTGGTCCTTATTTTAGTTGTGTTTGTTCAATTTGGTCCTCATTTTCGTTTTATGTTCACTTTTATCAATTTGGTCATTTTTACTAACAATGTTTAAATAGTTAATGTTTTTGAACATTACATACTACGACACTCTTGATTTATTCAATTTTTTTAATTTTTTTTTAATTTCAAAAAAATTATTCACGTGTCAAGTCACAATTGTGTAATGTGTCAATGCTAGTGTTACATATCAGTTTGTGGTTGTATTATTTCTTTTTGTTCAATTTAGTCCTAATATTCATTATTTTTGTTCAATTCGGTCCCTATATTCATTATTTTTGTTCAATTTAGTCATAATTTTTTTAAAATGGAACAATTTTTTTTCTTTCAAGTTGAGACCAAATTTAATTTTTTATAAATATTATATATTTATTTTTAAAATTGACGTTATTATTAATTATTTTTAAAATTCAATTATAAATTATTATATTTAATTATAAATTGAATATAATTTTTAGATTCAATTGTTAAATAAAATATAATTATTTAAAATATTATTAAAATATAATAATTAAATTTTTTAAAAATATATATTAACATTTGTAAATTGACATTTAAATCTAAAATATTTAATATTTTATTGCATTTTAGATATTAAAATCTAAAATGTTTTATATGTAAATGTTGATTTTATAAATATTAGTTTACTTTTCTAAAATGTTTCTAATTATTATTATTTTATTTTATTATTATTATTACTTTTTATTATTAATTTTTATTATTAAGATATAAATTTATTTTTACAATTATCATAGTTATTATTATTATTATTATTATTATTATTATTATTATTATTATTTACATCAATATCATGGAGAGAGCATGGTCCATTCCTCCATCAATATTATTTGGGTAATTATGTGAGAGAGAAAAAGTTAAAAACATGCTATTTTGAAGAGAAAAAAAATTCTTACGAAAAAAAGGAAATAGTTCTATGTGTGTAATCTTCTCTGATCCTAATTTGAGAAGAAAAAAAAAATCCTCTGACACTATTGCTATTAATGCATACATTTATCTAATTCTTATCCAAACATATTCAAATAGATAATGATGCATTGTTTTACATCTACTTAACACTAATAAAATTATATTTTTAATTTCAAATATAAAATAGTTTAGGAAGAATTAAATTGAAAAGTAAATATATTAGGCTTTTTAGGTGTTGAATTGGTGTAGAATTAAATGTAATATACCATTTTCCTTTCCAAATATAAGAGATGTGAAAGTAAATATCTATGAAAAACAGGAATTTCTATGAAACACAGGAATTTTCATGCAGCTTCAAACAATGTTGTTGCATTGCATGATGGCCATTGAATATATGCAACCAAAACTTTTCTTAATTTTGGCTTCCTCTTTGATTCCAGTTCCAAGCTGTGCCCAACCGTTAACTACTTGCAATCAAATATAGATAAATTGTATTTATAGTTTTATATTTATGACAAATTCACCTCAATAATAAAAAATGCAATATAATTAGTAGAAGAAATGCACAAATCAAGAGTCAACCAACTCGCTAGTTAAAAAAAAAAAAAAACTATCTAATAATAATATTTTTTTCACACAATACCATTGAATTGAACATTTATAAAGAGCATTATCAGAGCGAGGTTGAATTGCATATAAGAACATGAGGTTTCATTCCATTCAAATTAATATAAATTAGGAATATTCTCCACGCCTTTTTTTTCTAATTAGTATAAAGTATTATGAAAGATAATCAATAAAAAAAAAAGCTTCCAATGATCAGTTTGGAAGAACAAAAACTGAAAAAATAATTTGAATGACATTATTAAAAAGAAATTTATTACAACTTTTATCTAATATCCAAGCAATACACGATTAAAACAAACAAAGCTTCTAAAGAGAAATTTCCATTTCATTTGACTAAAGTTAACTTTAACATTTATTGGAGTGAGAAAACCGCAAACATGTCATATGCAACATGTAAATACAATAACATAAGAAAGTCAATCACCATGCTTAAATAAAAAAAAAAATTGTATTATTACATAACAGCCTTACAAATATATAACAATACATAACGTGATCAGCTTTAGCTGTGCTCTTTGGAAGCTTAAGCCTAAATAGAGGGGAAGATAGCTGGCTTCTTAAACTAAAAAAATCTTCATTTAAAATTAGCCACTTCCCCAAGGTAAACAACAACCTGTTAAAAAAAATCAACTCCCTAAAACAAAACAATAAATAAATAAATAAACTTACCCTTTAGCAACAAAATTGTAGTACCAGTCCTTCATTGACAATAAGAAAAAAAAAAGCACCGAAAAAAGAAAATAACAACAAATCAAAACGAAAAAAAAAAAAGTCAAAGAAAATGAACAAATCCTACGGAAACCAAAATAACTAAAGCTTACTTTCTCAAAGATTAAGGGAATAAGAAGCAGAACCAAAAGTAAGAAAACCCTATAAAATAAAGAACAACTTGTTGAATAAAATCAATTTTACAAAACAAAACAAATACGAAACTTACTCCTTAACAATAACATAATAAAATAAAAGTGCCTTGCGGAAGAAGAAAAAAGAAATCGAGAACCACCAAAAGAAGACATCAACAACGGATTAAAACGAAGAAATAGATTTACGAACAACACAATTGGAACAACCAAAACGAAGGAGACAAATATTAAAGAAGAATGAAACCTCATAGAAAAAGAAAAACAACACCACCTCATTACTAAATCAAAGAATAATGAAGCATAATACTTCTGATGTATCTCATCTTGTCATGCATAGTACTCGCACCAAGAAGAAGCACCACTAAAAACTTCGAAAGACCAAGAAGGGAGTTTGGGTAAAAAAGATTTAAATTCTCTGTTGAGTTTTACTTGTATTGTTTCTTTGATGTGTCTTTGAAACAATTTGATAATCTTTGATTTAAAAATTTAAAAATATATTAAAAATATATTTAAAGTATCATCATAGTGTATTTTCAGTATTTAGCAAATGACAGCAAAATGAATGAAAAATTTTGGTATTTTAAGTGTTATAAATGACTATAAAACCAAAAAAGTGGCGGTTGACATTATATTAGACATGAACATTACTAGGTTTGGTTTAGCATTTACGTGATTATGAATTTCTAACACAAAATTTAGGTATGTTTGATTTAAAAATTGATTTAAAACTAAAAAATTTACTTTTAATGAGAAACTACAAATATCAATTTATGCGTCCATGCAATCGATTCAACAAAAATCGATTTTTCGAGGCACCTCCAAATATGCACTGAATTAGGTGTGATAGATGATATGGACATATTAAAAACTCATTGTTTTGTTTAAGATTGTACGTGTCAGACTTGGTTGGACTAATGTGAATGTAAAAATAATATTATTGATAGTTCAAGTTATGCATTTAAAATTTGTTAAAAATATATTTGGTTAAAAGAGAAAAGTTTAGAAATAATTTTGGAAATTTTGTAAAATGACAAAATCTACATAATTTTGCTTCACGAATAGAAATTTCCCTCATTGATTTTATTTATATGATGGGTTTGGTCATGGAAAACTTATATATTTTAATTATTTTCAAAATTATCGCTCTAATTTATCTCAATAACTCAATAAACTTGATTTCACAATTTTAAAATATTTACCGAAAAAAAGAAGGCTAAATAAATTAGAGTGTTATAATTATTTATAAAGATAATCATTTACTTAAGGTTATCAGATTATCTTTAAGGATAGTTAATTAAACACCCAACATTTCATAACACATGCTAACATACATTTACACATTGTCAACCAAAATATATACACTCATTTCATTACAATTACTTAATACATGATAGAGTATTCAAGTTTACCCAAAAGTACAAGAGAAACTCCTACAATTTGAGATTATTTTAAAAATGCAATTACTGATTGCACAAAGAACATGCAATTTCTTCTCCTTTCACACTCTCATCAGACAAAAGAAAAAATTGGGTTCAAGAGCCAATTGGTTTAATCATTAATTGATGGAGAAAAGGTGCAATGAGGGTCAAATGATGAAAAAGATGTGTAATATAATGTGATTAATCTAAATGCAATTGACAAAAATAATTATACCATATCGTCTTAGTTGTGTAGCTATAATATTATATAGGATTTATTTTCAACAATTCATTTAACTTTTCTTCGTTTATTTCTCATATTTCACTTTGAATATCTATTATTATATAATTTAACATTAAAATTGAACGAATGTTCCGTTTATTTTTGTTCATTAATCTCTACATTTCAAATTTTGATTAATTAAATTTGTTCAAATAGAACTAGTTATTTCTCAAGTTCTTTAAATTTTGAAAGTTAATTTTTATAAATTTATATGAGCATTCGGGTAATTATTGAAAAATTAATAAATAATATCACTAAAAGTGTATATGTTAAAAGTTAACTTTTATAAATTTATGTAAAAACTTGAGTAATTGTTGAAAAATTAATAATTAAAATCACTAAAAGTGTATCAATTTGATTTTACATGTTAAAAACTAATTAGCAAGTGTTTCATTAAAGTTAAGAGTGACAAAATGAGTTAGTCTGGCTTTGACCTGTCAAAAACAAGTTGGGCTGGACTGGTCCGTCATAAAAATGAAACAAAAATAAAAAACAAAGTGGATTAGTGGGCTAGGGCGAGTTGATCCACCTTTGGACCGCTAATTTGGTAGACTAGGCGGATCGAGTCAAAATGGACTAATGGGTTGAAAATTTCAACATGTCCCATTTTGGCAACCCATTAATAATCTTCTAAATTTAAAAACTCTATGATGATCTCATGTACTAATATTATTTTTCTTTTTGTTTTAAGTTGATTCATGACAAACGATCAATGTTAACTCATTCCCAACTAGTGATGGAACTTGGACAAAAATTTCAGGAAAGCCAAATTATATTCTTTATATATAAATTACTTTTTCTAATTAAAAAAAGTTTTCATTTTCTCTCATTATATTCTCTAACTCAAAACCAACACATAATCCCAAAAAAATATGACAATAATATATATGAAAAGTAAAACATAAAAGTAATGAACAATCGTATATTAAAAAAAATAAAAGTTACCTCTGATATAATCTCAATCATGCATTAGAATTTTATTGAAAAACTTAATCTACACTACATCTAGTTTAAAGAAAATACAACATGTACCTATTTGATCTATTGTTATAATAAAATTATGTATATTAACAAGTCTAAATAGATTCAATAGTTAAAGATTTAAATATAAGATTTATATGATACTTCAACAACCCTTAAAGAGAAATAATAATATTTATGAAGAGTATAAACATGTGACGTATGATACAAACAAAACTTATTGATAATATTTATTAGTTAATATACACCTAGTTAGTATACACATTATATCCTAAAATAAATACTAAAGGTCACATTTAAAAAAAATTAGGGGTGATAATTAGGGTTTGGCCCGTCGGGCCGGCTCGCAGAAAAAATGTGGGGTAGGCCAGGGTAGTGAACCCGCAAGCCCACGGGCCAAGGAGTATACGGAACGTGTCAGTGTTTTTAGTTCGCATAAAGTGTGTGGGACGGGACGGACCAGCCCGCGTTGTGCGAGCCTTATGCGGATCGGACTAAACAGGTCGGACCGACCGCATTGCCATCCCTAAAAAAAATTTTGTACGCATTCAATTAAAATCAGTCCCCGATAACATTTTTAATAAAAAGCTTAAATTCAACTTAAGCAAAATTTGACTAATATAATTATTTTGTTATAACGTTATTATTTCGTTATCTTACTATCATGTATAAAATATTAATATTAATATATATATATATATATATATATATATATATATATTTTTATTAAATTTAAATAATTATTTATAATAAAAAACTATTTAATAATAAAAAATTATACTAGTTATTTCTTTTCATAATTAATTTTAATAAAAAATATTTTATAATTTAATAAATATTTACTAAAAAGAAGTGCGTATGAGTTTTCACTAATCTTTATTACATAAATTAATATTTTTCTATTTTACGTTAATCAAATAATAAATTGAATAGAATAGTTATAAAATGTCACATTTTAAAACTAATTACACATACTCAATTTCAGTCATTGTCCGTCTAATAACTGTTATGTTAAAAAGATTCACTCCAACTGAATATAAGTATGGTTAATATAATTATTTATTATATCTTATCTTGTTATCTTATCATCGTATATAAAATATTAACATATATAGATAAGTCAATTTAATCTTATTCATTACTAAACACCTTGTACACTTATAGAATCTTATTCTCTTAATAAATTTAAACAATTATTTATAATAAAAAATATATTTAATAATAAAAAATTATACAAATTAGTTAATTTCATAATTATTTTAAAAAATATTTTATAGTTTAATAAACCTTTTCTAAAATAAAAAATTGTGATGTGCTTTCACTAGTCTTTATTATATAAATTAATATTTTCAATTTCAACTTAAACTAAAAACAAATGAATAATTATAAAATCTCGCATATTTAAAACTACTAATTCAATTGTACATAATATATTCAAATTACTCCCGTTGCAATAACCTTCTTAATAAGAGGGTTCACCTCACCTCAACCCATTCCAATTCATGCTAATATAGATTTTTTTATATATCTTTATGTTATTATAATATCTGAAATATTAACATATGTATGATGAGTCTATCTAATCTTTACTCATCACTAAACACCTCATACACTTATATGATTTATATTATTTCATTAAATTTAAAAAAAAATATAATAAAAAAACATTCAAAAATAAAAATTATAAAATTATTTATTTTTATAATCATTTTTTTATAAAATTTTACTTAAAGAAAAGAAGTGAGCATGTGTTTCCAATAGTCTTTATTTTATAAATTAACATTTTTTAGTTTTAAGATAAACTAATAACAAATGGAAAATAATAATTACAAACTAAATTTACGTACTCAACTAAAATCAGTCTCGGCCCCAATAACTGTAAGGTCTTCTTATTTCAGTCCCAAAATCTAATGGGCCTAAAGGCTGGTTCATAGGGTGTACAATGCCCCTAAGCTAGCCAAATCCCTCTCACTTCTGCCATTCTTGCAAAATAGTACCTTGCTTACTCTCCTCTTCTCTCCCAGAGCTCTGCTAGGGTTTGAAGTTCAGTTAGATTCAAGTTTAGCTCGACCTCGTTTTTGCTCATGTAAGTTGTTCGTCAACTCATACTCTTCTTCTCTGGTTTGGTTCTTCGTGATTATTGTTAGGGTTCTGTATTAGGGTTTTCAACTCTTAAATATGCTCCGAGAACTTTCGTACTCATTCACTTAAATGTCAGAGTTGTTTGGCTAGCTCTTTCCAGGTAAGGGAAGCTAGGGTTTCTTATTTTTAATCGATCTTTACCTATTTTTGGGTATGTTTCGTATTTCTGATGTATGTGTGGTATGTAAAATGTTATGAACGTGATTTGTGCTTTGCTCTAGTTGATTATTGGTGTTGGCTTACATGAACAATGGAGGGTTGCGGTTTTCTCGCCCAAGCGAGCGTGTCTCGCCTAGGCGAGATTAGCAACAACTCACCCAGGTTGTTTGCGCGAGCTGTCGCTCAAGCGACGAGCTCCTGTGTTAAGCGAGAGACTATCTCGCTCAGGCGAGGAGGTCTCGCCTAAGCGAGAGAACGCGCAAGCCACTATTCCCCACTTCTCGAGCTCTCGCCTAAGCGAGAGACCCTCTCGCCTGAGCGAGGAGCTCTGCGAGCATGCGTTCTTGTTTTGTTACTTCTTTGTTCTTGGATGTTTGGCACATGTTTGATTGAATTACTATGTTAAAGCATGAGGTGGGTGAATATGCTTGAGTAAAGATGGTTTATGGGTGGTGAATGATGTGTGTGGCATGATCTTAGTATGGAATATAAATGAATGGTTGGTTATATATGTGGTCATGGATTTGGTATGAGCAATAATGTTATATTGATGGATGGAAACATGGTTTTGGTTTGGTTAGGACGTAATTCCACGATAGTTTCGTGGTGGTGCCACATGGGTTAAGACGTAATTCCATGAATCTCTAGGTGATATCTAATGGTGGTGCCTTAATTGGTCAGGACGTAATTCCATGACCCCTGTTAGTGGAAGTTCATGGTGGTGCCTCATTTATATAATTTAGTAATGATTCAAGGTAAGGATTGCATCCTGACGCTCTAAAGAGTCAGTAAGTCTCACATAAAGCGTACTGACTCGAGTGGTGAGAGTAGCAGGAGGCCTGGAACACTTTAAGGGCTAACCTTGTGTATGAGGGATGAAACACAGTAACAATTAGCTCAGTAGAGCAGTAAAAGCCACCACAAGTGCAAGCATTCACTGAATCCGACTAATTATATGTATTCGGATGAGTTGTGTCTCGAGTCTTAGTGTATTGTGTGTAGGTCATAACATGATTGGTTGACATATGCATTTTGGATTATGAAAGTGTATGTAACTGTATGATTAACCATTTTCTACTCTAGCTTACCCTCTGTTTGTTGTATGTTCTGTGTGTGTGGTTTTCTCTTTTTGCAATGATCATCAATTTATTGATGTGAACAGATGCGAGAACTACTCGTGGTCAACAGGGAAATGATGATTTCGCTGCCTTGTACTTCGTTATGTTTTGGCATCGTGACGTGCCTTGTCTTCTTTTAAGTACCTTGGATACTTGTAGGAGTGACGTTATACTCCAAAACTTTGCTCTTCATATTATATTGTATGATGTGTCATTTAAATAAGTTTATTTATTAAATGGGACGTTACAGTAACTATTTTAAGAAAAACATTCACTCCAACGTAAACCGAATTCAAGTATGATTTTATCTCGTTATTTTATTATCATATATATATATATATATATATATATATATATATGTGTGTGTGTGATGAGTCTATTTGATCTTTCTTATCATTAAATTTCATACACTTATTTGATCTATATTTTTTTTCTAAAATTTAAATAATTGTTTATAATAAAAACCTATTTAAAAATATAAAAATATAAAATTATACAAATTATTTATTTTTATATTTATTTTTAGTAAAAAGATTTATGGTTTGATAAATATTAACTAAAATAAAAAATAAATTGAGCATGTGCTCTCATTAGTCCTTAATATATAGATAAATGTTTTTCAATTTTAAGTTAAACTAATAACAAACAGAAAAGAATAATTATAAAATGTCACGTATTTAAAACTAATTGTATGTATGCCCTCATTTTATCGTTGGATGAATGCATTACTGATATTGATCTCAAAAAAAGTTAGATGAATGCATTGCTGATATAGATCTCAAAAATGAAATAGGGGGTACTGCTAGTTCGTGAATAACTAGTCATTGTACTGTAAAAATTGGATAGGTTCTATCTATAGTCATTGGAGCCTCCTAAAAAGATTTACTAAATTCATCAAGTTGTTCCAAAGGATCACAACGACCAGTTATTAATGAAATTTCTTGTCCTAATAACCTTTTTTAATAGAAATATTCACTTTCACCACATCTAGGTGTGACCAATATAATTATTTATTATATTTCTAAATTATGTTGTCATTATCTCATTATCATGTCATCATATATCAAATATAAATATATATATATATATATATATATATATATATATATGAGTTTATTTAATATTTTTCACCATTAAACTTTATACACTTATCCAATCTATATTCTCTCCTTAAATTTAAATAATTATTTATAATAAAAATCTATATAATAATATTAAATTATACAAATTATTTATTTTTATATTTATTTTAATAGAAAAGATTTATGGTTTAATAAATTTTTACTAAAATAAAAAATTGAGCATATGCTCCAACTCGTCTTTAATATAGATGAATGTTTTTCAGATATATAGATTAATATTTTTCAGTTTTAAGTTAAACTAATAACAAACAGAAAATAATAATTGTAAAATGTCAAGTAGTTAAAATTAATTGGATGTATGTACTCATTTTTAATAGAAATGTTCACTTTTATCAAAGTGTGACCAATATTGTAAGACCCATTAAAAATCTACTTTATTATTTTCTGCTCTAAAGGAAAAGGGTTGTCCCTTGTATTTGGGCCTAGGGCTGGCCCAAGTGATATAACCAAACCCTAAGCTGGCCTAACACACTTACTCTCATTATTTCACAGAACCAGCCTTCATCCCCTCCTTGCCCTCAAAAGACGTTCTGCTAGGGTTTTGCCCTAAGCCTTCTCGAACTAGCTCGGAACCAGCTCCTACTCCACGTAAGTGCCGCTTTCTAGATTGTATGGGTTCCATTGTTATTCCTTCGTAGTTCACAGTTACAGTTTTGTAATACTCCGTCCTTTGTCCCGTTTACCTTCTATTTTCAGCTCGCTAGTCCGTTCCTAGAGCTGTAGTGCTCGCGGTCGTGCCGTCAAGGTTTCTGTTAACCCTTTTTCCAGGTACGGGAAGTTAGGGTTTCAAGTTTAAGTTGTTTTTGGCCTGTTCTTGAGTTGGTTGTTGATTGTATGGATTAATCATTCGTTTTGATACGTGGGATACCTTGTATGATTGGTTGGTTTGAAAAATATAGCTGCTGCAAGTGAAACAGTGGTGAGACCTGATAATCTCGCCTAAGCGAGCCAGTCTCGCCGAATAGGGACTCGCCCAAACCCTTTTGCGCAAAAGGTCGCCCAGGCGACCCGCTCAATTTTTGAGCGAGCGAACATCTCGCCATCTCGCCCAAGTGAGAGGGGTCTCACCTAAGTGAGATCCCACGTTGGTTTCTTGATGCTTTTCTCGAGCAGATGCGAGCACGTCTCGCCTGAGCGAGACCCTTCAGCCTGAGCGAGGGGCTGGGCGAGGCAGTGCGCTGTTGGATGCTTGTTTACTCTTGAATGATTGGTATTTGGTTGGGTATGAATGTTATGATGAGAAACATGTATATAATGGAGTGTTATGTATGCATGGCATTATTCATGGATTGTAGATGATGGGTTTGGTGTGAAAATTGGCATGTGAACTAAATGAGATGGGTATTATTAAAGTGGCATGATAACGAGATGAGTTGAATCCTATGAGCATGGATGGGTTATGATGAGTTGGACCTGGATACGTGAAAGGTATTGGCTTTAAAGGTTGACATAATGAATATATCCTTGCATGGTGAATACTATTTGACTGTGTGATCTTGTTTTGTTTGTGTCAGTGCATAATTCCTTGGGGTCTCTAGGTGAGACTTTCAGGGTCGTGCTTCAGTGGTCGGGACGTAATTCCCTGACCCTTGTTAGTGGGTGTCTATGGTGGTGCCCCATCTGTATAACTAGGTAAGGATTCAAGGTAAGGATTGCATCCTGACACTCTAAAGGGTCAGTTAGTCTCACTTAGAGCGGACTGACTCCTGTGGTGAGAGTAGCAGGAGGCCTAAAATTCATTAAGGGCTAACCTTGTGGTAAGGGAAATTGATTCATTGAAACACTTGTAACACATAGCTCAGGGGTGAGCAGAGGTATCCACTACAAGTGCAAGCATCCGCTGAATCCGACCATGGTTATATGTATCCGGATGAGTTGAGTCGTGTCGTAGTGTATTGCCTGAACAGTCATAACATGCTTGGTTGATTTGAATGTACGGTATTGTGGAATTATATATGATTTGATGAATGAAATCTTTTGTGCTCTAGCTTACCCTACTTTCTTTGTTGTGTGACCTGCTGTGTGGTACTCTCTTTTACGATGATCATCAACTTATTGGTAAGCAGATGCGAGGAACACCCATAGGCAACAAGGGATGGAGATTTCGCTGCATAGTCCGCATGGACTAGTGTTTATTTCCGTATGAGTTTATCTAGGGTTGTGACTCACGTAATTGTTCGTCCTTGGATTTATGTACTTTGGTTAACTCTTCATCTAGTTTTCTTTTGGGCATCGTGGTGTGCCATTGGTTGTATGGAGTTGAGTTTAAAACTTCCAGACTGCGCTTTTATGTTATCTTTCTTGTAACGCTTCCTTTAATTTCGCGTACTTAATTAAATGGGGTGTTACAAATATAATTATTTATTATATTTTTAAGTTATCTTGTCCTTATCTTGTTATCTTGTTATTATATATCAAATATATATATATATATATATATATATATATATATATATATATATATATATATATATATATATATATATATATAAAAGTTATATATTTACTTAATCTTACTCTTTATAAAACACTTTACCTTATATATTTATATGATCTATCTTTTCTTACTAATTTAAATAATTATTTATAATAAAAAAACTATTTAGTAATAAAAAATTATACAAATTATTTATTTTTATGATTTTCTTAATATAAATTATGTTCCGTACACCCAATAAGTCTCACATCTTTTCGATTTTGAGGTCAAGCGCAATTTAAATACTCATATCTCTCTTCACCTTTGAGATGTTTTTTAATGACAAAATCATGACAAATATTTGTACAAAATTGAAATATAAGATAAAGAATTCGGAAATACACCTCTTATTAAAAAAAATAATACAATCTATATATTTAGATATATAGAACAAGATATAAATATATACTTCTGATTTGGAAAATAATTTATTATAATCATTTTTAATAAATAAAAAAATAGATCTTTTGTGAGTTGATATGTTTTTTAAATTTAGTCATTTTTTAATTAGAAAGTTATTTACAAAATAAATAAAAACTATTTACAATAAAATTATAAAAATTAATTATATTTAATTCCTATATAAGTGATTATACTTTTGAAGAAAATTCAAAGTATCTTTATCAAAGTGAAAAATTAATACATGGATGGATTTAATGTGAAAATTGTTATAAATTAAATTGGAAAAAATTGGAAATAAAAAATGAATATTTGGGAATAATGTGGATATGGTTTTAGATACTTCGAATCCTATGAAGAAGACATAATTTATTTGAATCCTATTGAATCTCATCTAATTACATTTCTACTTTTACCTATTTTTACCTATTAAATGATCGTTAATATAATTTTAATTATTTTATAAATTAAAATTATCATTTTATCATTTTAATAAGTACATTCTTAAATTTAAATTATTATTTGTAATAAAAAACTATAAAATAATAAAAAATATACAATTTATTTATTTTTGTAATCATTTTTAATAAGAATTACTTTATAGTTTAATAAATTTTTGTTAAAAAATAAAAATAAAAACACATGCGTATGCGCATAGTTCTTATAGTTCTTATGTTTTCACCACTCTTTATTATATAAACTAATATTTTTTAGTTTTAAGTAAAATTAATAACAAAGGAAAAAAAAATTATAAAAGGTTGCTTCAACCGAATTTAAATTTGACAGATATAATTATTTATTATATCTTTCTGTTTTTTTTTTTAATCTATCAACAGAAAAAACATATATATTGTTATTATTTATTAATATATCAAATACTAACCTATATTATGAGTCTATTTAATCTCAGTGAGAAGTGAACATCTCATACAATTCATACTATTTATATTAACTCGTCGACTTAAGCATTAGAGAATTAACTTACGCATTAGAGAGACATGTGTTGGAACTCAATCCTCTTCTTTCTGAATCGGATGACAGTTGACTTCTCAGAGGAGGAGGTTAACTCATCTCCAAAATCCTCGCCGGTTTCAGGTAAAAACAAGTATCATTATATTTTTACTCATGTTTCTATCTTGTATCAAATAAATTAAATTACATAATTTTTAAAACATTCTTTCCTCATTTTTTTTTCGCAAATTTTTTTCACCCTATTTAGATAAATATATAAAATGTTTTTCAATTTTAAGTTAAACTAATAACAATCAAAAAAGAATAATTATAAAATGTCACGTATTTAAAACTAATTGTATGTATGTACTCATTTTATCATGGGATGAATGCATTGGTGATATTGATCTCAAAAAAGTTGGATGAATACATTGTTGATATTGATCTCAAAAAAGAAACAGGGATACTACTAGTTCGTGAACAACTAGTCATTGTACTGTAGAAATTGGATAGGTCCTATCTATAGTCATTGGAGTCTCATAAAAAGATTTACTAAATTCATCAAGTTGTTCCAAAAGATCACAACGGCCGGTTATTAATGGAATTCCTTGTCCTAATAACCTTTTTTAATAGAAATATTCAATTTCACCACACCTAGGTGTGACTAATTTAATTATTTATTATATTTCTAAGTTATGTTCATTATTATCTCATTATCATATATA
>Ga0214542_1004754_pt1 | contig 26575 bp, 9 predicted proteins | sample CNSS1metaG_FD_160096 | JGI IMG/M metagenome (GOLD analysis project Ga0214542, IMG submission 160096) | Root nodule microbial communities from cowpea collected in UCLA plant growth center, Los Angeles, California, USA - CNSS1 | ecosystem: Host-associated > Plants > Roots > Nodule | place: USA...
ATTCTTACTCTATTGTTCTGCCTCTCTCTTTATTTTATAGCCTCCTCTCCACTAGGTTTAAGTGAGACATGGGCTTCTCAAATTTTGGGCCTTTTCTCCACATAGGAAGGGAGCCCAATACCCAACATATATAAAAGAATGTTGGAAAAAATATTTTCTTTTAAGTTTAGTTAGTTTCTTTGTTACTATATGTGATATTATCTATTCTTGTGTCTAGTGTCTAGTATAATTATAAGAGTTTACATCAAACACAATACTGAACAAATAATTTAAAATATCAATATAGTATGTTATATTACATGACATATATCAATCACATATCACATATTAACCTAGGTAACACTATAACACCTTAATAAATTACACATGAATTTACATTGAATCCTCAATTTTATTATTCAAAGTAATTTATCACATTAGATACTTTATAAAATAAATTATTATGTCCCACTAGATATTAACAATCTAATGACTCATCAAAATACTATTTCAGGACAATTTTTTACATTTACTTTACAAGAGTTTAATGCACAAATCTCTTTCTATTTTTAACTGCTTGATGTCTTAATTTATATGATGTAGATCACTAGTAAAATTAGGACATATTCTTTCTATAATAAATTTCGTGTTTAACATTATACAATATCATTTTAGGTATTTCTTATTACATATCCATAAAAATATCACAAGATAATATGTATCAACATATCACATTAGGCCACAATATTATATAACTATTCACATATAATATACATAAATAAGTATATCTTATATGTAAATGCATCTCATCATCATCATCATCATCATCATTATTATTATTATTATTATTATTATTATTATTATTATATATAACACATGCACATTTCACCAATATGCTACAACACCGTCAAATGTACATCACTTAAGGGAGATCCTAAAAAAATTCTTCACTTGAATGATCTCACATTACTTCAACAACATTAGTTTCTTATGAGAGAAATTCAATTTTAATTCTCTATATCTCAAACAATCACTCATTAATTAAGTGATCATCACTCAAGCGTGACATCAATACTTGAGTGAGAAGAATTGTATAAACTAACAAATTCCAAAAATACCAAAAACGTTATTTATTTAAAGTTTGAGTGAACATATCCATAAACACTATATCCTTAGACTTTAGTATTAAACAATCACTTGTGACTTCATGATTGACACGAGAACAATTTGTCTAAATTCCTCTTATATCAAAATCTAGAACCATAACTTTAGTGATATATTATGTTATTTAAACATCTATATTTGGCTAATACTGAGTAGTGCATATAATGGTTACTCAACACTAAGGTGATATCCTATTGCTCAAACCATATATTTTCAAAATCATAAAATTCTATGTTTGACAAACTTTCCTATACCTACCCTCTTATACCATATTTTAATTATATATAACACCCATTACACCCTCAAAACAATTATCATTCCTTCTTAAACTCCATATTAATATTACAATTTCCCCACAATTTAAAAATGGTGTGCACAATCCTATTCTAACATCCATATTACTCCAAACAAAGAAAAAGTACTAACCTTTCTATATAAACATGAGAATATGTACTTAAGTATAACTCTCATTGCCAAGAGGTAACATGTCTAAAATCCAATAATTTGTTGATATTTCTTAAAATTCACATATGACATATCATGACATTATTTCAAAATCGGTTTAAAACTGACTCATTTATCACAAAACATAAATAAAAAAATTTTTTTTTGTTTTGATGGTTTTATTTAACTCTTGATGGATATATAATTATTATAGTATAGTGTAACACGTGGAGGGGATGGCATGGCGAAGGATTTATTATAGGTCCATTAATTGGCCCCTCCTAAGAATTATTTGTTTACACAAACAACAGACAGCAAGAAGAGGACGACATACCAAACTTTTATTTCTTTACTTTTCTATTCCGAAGAAGATAGTACGGGGAAAGGACACACAAATACCCCTTCACTCAACACTTCATTTTCTTCATTAACATAAAATCAAACTTCTTCTTCTTCTTATAGCCCCACATCAAATCAAACATTTTCTACTATTTTAACATTCTTTCAAACACTTTTTCATTCAATTACTATTTTTTTACGATATCAAATTTTAATGAACATTTAATTAAAATTGACTAATGTAATTGATCTTCATAATTAAAGTTAATTACTTTTTGTTCTAATCGGGTTTAAGAATTGTTCTTCAATTTCAATTATAATTGGTAACACGCCGATTCACATTCATCTAGCTCGTGGTCAAATCTTCACCATTAAACAAGTGACATCAATCTTATTTATTTTTCATCATTTAATACTTTCATCTGCATTAACATGTAAAACTCAATATTTTAACCTCAAATTTTACATTTGTCGAAACTTTAAATTCAGCATTCATTTTATAATTAGGTTAATATATTAAATTTTATAAAAATATTTTAAAAATCTATTCAAAACAAATTAAAACGATGTAAACACTATTTCCTTATATTTATTTATTTATTTCATGCATTTAATTAATAACAATTACACAAAAACATAAACAACGACAAAGAGAGAGATCGTTGAAAAAATATTGATTAAATGTATAAATATATATATTTAAAAAAAGTTTTACAATTTTAAAAATTATCCATAATTAAAAACTAAATTTAGGTCATAATTAAATTATTCATTGTAAGTGTAAAAAATAATGTATATGTTTAAATATATTTATTTATTACATACAACCTTTAATTTGAATAAAAATTACTAATATACACTCCCTTACTTTTTAGAAATAACGTACTAACATATTATTACTTTAATTATCTTAAAATATAACTAAAACATAACGTGAATTTGCTTGTACAAAAATAGATACCTATTCGGTGCGATATTCAAACTACAACAATAATTCAGAATAAAATACCATATATTTTTATTGTACACGTTTTTTTGTAACGAAACTGTTATACCGGTACTACTGCTACTAAAGCAATTACAGGTTTTCAAAACTGAAACGTTTCAAAACAAATTTGACGTCACTGTAATAAAAGTGGGAAAATTTTAGCTCATTAAAAAAACATTTCAATAATTTTAATATGAAATTTTAAAAAGTGCTAAAATGGAAACTACGTGATTATGTGCTTTTGTCTATGCATTTTATTATAGTTATATATTAATTAAAGATAAAAAAAATAATGGAGTAAATAAATACATGAGTAAATCTAAATATTTGCCTGATATTTTATAATATATTTTGGTTTTATGTAAATTTTTCAAAGGAATGATGTTTTACCCTATACCATATACGAAAACTAAAGTATGTGATACCGTATACGAAAAGTATTTACATTACATCACATCCAACGTGCCATTGGGAGCTATATCCTCATAAAAAGTGGGAGAAATTCTCATTCGGAGAAGAACACGAGATTGACACAAAGCAGAGAACGGAAGTGGCCGTTTCAACGGCCACCTCCACGTCAGCATCAACGCCCTGTTACCCACCACCACCCTTACCACCTCTTATTTTCCCAAAAAAAAAAAAAATGAAGAGAAAAATAAAGCACAGAGGAACAAACCCTGGAATCTCTGTGCCCGAAAAAATAGAGAGAACCCTCCATATATTATTTTTATTTTTATTTTAAATTTAAATAAATAAATATTCGCGAACCCGATTTTGTTCTCTTGACAGCTTCAATTGTTCTCGACTCCGAAAGCTCCACCGTTGAAAAACGGAAGATGCAGCACAACATCTTCAACTCCATTCGTAGCATGAAAATCATGGACGCTTGTAAGGGCACGCAGGTCCACGCGCTCAAACCCTCCGCCACCGCCACTGCTGCCGCTGCCGATCGGAGCTCAGTCAGTGCAGCTGATAAACTGCTGCACACTTCGCTCGACCATTCCAAAACCCCGACCGGTCGAACCAAAACGGTTTCGATTACAGCTTCCAGACACGACGCTGTTTCGGAGACTCTTCTCCCGTGCGGGCTTCCGGCTTCAGAGCTTCTGGAACCTTCGATTGAGCCTTCCTTGAAGCCCTTGGACTTTGTGGAAACCCTCGCCCGCGTGCATCGGAGGGCTGAGAGTTGCGAAGCGCTCGAGAAATCCGAGGTGTATTTGGAGCAATGCGCGGTGTTGCGTGGCCTGCCGGATCCGAAGCTGTTCCGCCGGGGGCTGCGTGAGGCTCGGAGGCACGCGGCGGAGGTGCACGCGAAGGTTGTACTGGCTTCGTGGCTGAGGTATGAGCGGAGAGAGGATGAGCTTGTGGGATCGAATTCGATGGATTGCTGTGGAAGAAACCTTGAGTGTCCCAAGGCTAGTTTGGTCCCCGGGTATGATCATGAATCGGTGTTTGATCGTTGTACGTGTTTTCGTAGAGAGATAGTTAGTGATTGTGTTGTTCGTAGTCAGGAATGCGAACGAGAGTGTTCCACTTCGAGTGAATATGTTGATGGTAGTGGTGATCGTGATGGTGAAGATGATGATGATGTGTTTTTCTGCATTGGTGATAGTGAAATTAGTTGTAGAAGGTACTCTATGGCTGCACTTTCAAGGCCGTTTGAGACAATGTTGTGTGGTGGATTTCTTGAGTGTAGAAGGGAGAAGATAAATTTCTCTATGAATTGTGTTTCTGTTGAGGCAATGATGGCTGTTGAGGTTTTTAGTAGAACCAAGAGGCTGAGTGAGTTTCCTCCTAATGTTATTCTGGAGATGCTTTCTTTTGCGAACAAGTTTTGTTGTGAGGAGATGAAGCATGCTTGTGACACGCATTTGGCTTCTCTGGTTTTGGATATGGATGATGCGGTGTTGCTGATTGAGTATGGACTGGAGGAGACTGCATATCTGCTTGTGGCGGCTTGCTTGCAGGTGTTTCTGAGGGAGCTTCCTGGTTCGTTGCAGCGATGGAGTGTTATGAAGTTGTTTTGTAGTCCTGAGGGTAGGGATAGATTGGCCCTTGTGGGGCACGTGTCGTTTGTGCTGTATTATTTTTTGAGTCAAGTTGCGATGGAGGAAGAATTGACGTCTAACATGACAGTGATGCTCTTGGAAAGATTGGGAGAGTGTGCGGTGGAGGGTTGGCAGAAACAACTTGCTTATCACCAATTGGGAGTTGTTATGCTTGAGAGAAAGGAATACAAAGATGCACAACGTTGGTTTGAGGCTGCTGTGGAGGCAGGACATGTTTATTCTTTAGTGGGCGTTGCAAGGGCCAAGTATAAGCTTGGTCACGTGTCTTCGGCATATGAGATGATAAACTCCCTTACAGAAAATTACAAACCAGCTGGTTGGATGTATCAGGAGAGGTCTTTATATTGCACTGGGAAAGAGAAAATGTTGGACTTGCTCTCTGCAACTGAATTGGATCCAACTCTTTCTTTTCCATACAAATACAAGGCTGTTTGTTTGCTGGAGGAGAATAAGATTGGAGCTGCCATTTCTGAAATTGATAAAATAATTGGTTTCAAGGTATCTCCGGACTGCCTTGAGTTGAGAGCTTGGTTTTTGATTGCTATGAAGGATTATGAAGGAGCCCTCAGAGATGTCAGGGCAATTTTGACGCTGGATCCAAATTATATGGTGTTCTATGGGAATATGCATGGTGGTCACTTGGTAGAACTCCTCCGCCCTGTTGCTCAGCAGTGGAGCCAGGCTGATTGCTGGATGCAATTGTATGACAGATGGTCATCTGTCGATGATATTGGTTCTTTGGCTGTTGTACACAAAATGTTGGAAAATGACCCTGGGAAAAGTATCTTACGCTTCCGTCAATCACTCCTTCTATTGAGGTACGAATAAGCCTTACATCAATTCAAGTATAATGTTTGAAACCTTGTAAGTTGTTTTCTGAAAAAGTTCTCACTAAATGGAATTATTTTCTGTTGGTTATTTTGTTGTTCTCTCTGTTATTAGCAAGGGTGATTCATGTCTAAATATAACTATATCTGTCTCTGTAATTCTTTTTCAATTTAAACTGAATTTAATCATGAACATATTTCTGCACGGAATTTGTTGCTAAATAGATTAGTTTGTTATGATAACTAGTGACCTTGTAGAATATTTAAATTGGAGAAAAATATAGCATCGTCATTGATCATCATCCACCAAACTAGAAAAGTAACCAGGTACTGTAGAACAGTTTTATTTGCACCTTAAATGATCCGGTTGGTGCTCTTAAGAAGGTGAAATTTAAGCCTAACCAAATTTCACAAATCCAACATGAAAGATGAGATTTGTACCCATTTATATCTTTTGATTTGGTCATATCTTTAATCGATGTGAGATTTCTAATACACTCTCTCATGTCGAGAACGGAACATCTCAAGCGTGGGATTTACGAGTAAATTTGATAACGGATGACATGATAGATCCAATAAACTTGACTAGGATAGACTCCGAATGACTCTTGTATCATTTTAAAAAAGTAGAATTTAAACTTACCTCAACCTTACATAACTGTACTTATAAGGTTAGGTTTACACATATTTATATATTTTAATTTAGTCATATCTCTAGTTGATATAGGATCTTCATCAAATTCCTTTTTGTTTGGGTTGAGTTGGGTTTTGTGCTTCTAGATTTTTTTCAGTTCATATGAGCATTAAAATGAAGATTTTTATTGCATAGAGTAGGAAAAAGGAAAAAATGAAACAAATTTTGTTTTCTGTTTATGGAAAGTGAGAGGTAAGAAGGGGGGGAATTCACAATCCAAGAGCACGTAAAAAGTCGTGGTATTTCCTATTCCCTTTTCTCCATACTAGATTGGGGCATCTCAATTTTCCCAAGCCAGATATCTTTCCTTAGTTAAAAGATTTAAAATCAATAGCAAGCCCTTGTGGACATACTTTAACAGCCCTCTTACGCAGTAACTGTCTTCCTGAACCTTTAATCCACAGCATGAACAATGCAGTATATGTAGAAATTACAGAATTGATGGGTAATAGAAGGTAATATAATAATTTGCTGTTGGAAATTATATACAGGGCTGAGTTTTAAAATTGAGATGTTTGCTTGCGTTTTTTAAACGGTTGTAGGTTTTTGATCCTGGCCATGTTCTTTATTGTTGTGTTATTGTATCCTACTGCACTTTCTACCAGTAAGATAGATGAAAGCTGATATCTCTTTATCTCTTTTTCAAGGCTGGTCAGATGATTCAAGTGTATAGTTTTTTCACTAGTTTTTTACTTTTCAGTATCTACAGCAAATAAGTATGCAATGCATAACCTCTTTCTAATTTTTGCATGTTAATCACATTAGTTATTTGATTAGTGTTTCAGCCCTTTATTATTTTTACTGCCTCAGCATGACCCTGTTCACTGTAGGTATTGATGCTTCTAACCTTGTAGGTTAAATTCTCAGAAGGCAGCCATGCGCAGTTTGCGTCTAGCAAGAAATCATTCATGTTCAGCTCATGAAAGACTTGTCTATGAAGGATGGATATTGTATGACACTGGTTATCGTGAAGAAGCGTTGGCAAAAGCTGAGGAGTCCATTTCTATTCAAAGGTCATTTGAAGCTTTCTTTCTCAAAGCTTATGCCCTAGCTGACTCGAGTCTTGATTCAGAGTCTTCGAAGTATGTGATCAATCTCTTGGAGGAAGCTCTTAGATGCCCCTCAGACGGTCTTCGCAAAGGACAAGTGAGTACTATACTTATTTCAGATTAAATTAAACATGTTAACTGAATTTAAGTGCTGAAACAATAAATTTACAAACGCCATTCTTGTACATTGTAGGCGCTGAATAATTTAGGTAGCGTATATGTAGATTGTGGCAAGTTGGACCTTGCTGCTGACTGCTACAAGCATGCACTTAACATCAAGCATACACGAGCACATCAAGGGTTAGCACGTGTATATCATCTTAAAGAACAGCACAAAGCTGCATATGATGAGATGACAAAACTGATAGCAAAGGCCAGGAATAATGCATCTGCGTATGAGAAACGTTCAGAATATTGTGATCGTGACATGGCAAAGAGTGATCTTAGTTTGGCAACACAGTTGGATCCCCTAAGGACTTACCCTTACAGATATAGGGCAGCAGGTAATCTTCATACAACTAATTATATTTTTCTCTATTCTTGTCTTTATTTCTTTTGTAGGTGTGGAGTGAAATAGGACTATAGAAGGGGCCTTTGTTGTGATTGTTAGCCATATTTGTATGTCAAACATTTTGTTTTGGCTGATTTGGATCCTTGCCTGTTATAGCTATAATGGTTTTGGCATTGAGTGGATGTTAGAGATGCTGTAATCTTTCATTGTGTGAGTTTTAGTGCCTCGTGATCAATTGAAGAAATAATATGTTTTGGACTTTGGGAGATCTGGTTTTGATGAAATATTGTGTTGGTTATGTTTTCTGATTTGGACATCCATTTCTGGGGTTCATTTGTTCCCTTGCAAAACATATAACTACCAACACAGACATCGTGGGACCTTTGTTTTGACTGTAAGCTCATTGTATATTTCAAGCATTTTCATGGCTGATGATGGCTGATGCAAATCCCTGCCAGTTATAGCTGTAGAGGATATGGCATCGAGTGGATTTTAGAGATTCTGCAATCTTTCATTATATACTGAACAACATTTTTCCTTTACACTGGCTTCTAGAACCACAAGATCAATTAAGGATGTAATATGATTGTGGGAATCTCATTTTAAGGAAACATTATGGTTTGGATTTGTTAAATGATTAGGACATCCCTTTCAGGGGTGCTTTTCCTGTCAAAAAACTTGGAACTTTCAACACAAACTTTGACCCTCATGTGGCTACGTCGTCTTAAGCATTTAGAGAAGTTAGGTGAGAGAAGTCTATGAATATCAATTATATTAATTATAGACATATTTGGGCAAACTTCATAAACGCTTTAGGAAATAAAAATAAAACAAGTTTCTCAATAACTTAAAATTACCTTGTGCACAAGTTAAAAGATAAAAATTTAGAAAAACCAAGAGAACTTCTAGAAATTAGCTTATACATAAGCTATTTCAACTTTAGGAGAAACTTATATCATTCATTCATTGTATTTTTTCTTTTGAAAGTCCTTACAGAGAAGTTTGTCCACATATAAGTTTATTTTAACTTATGGAAGAAACAGCTTTCTGGGGAGCTTTTTGAATTAAGCTGAACTACCGATGTCATAAGCTATTTTCCTTAGCTTTTCTTACTCAACTACCGATGTCATAAGACTAAATCCGAAAAAGCAATAAATAAACTCTTCCAAACAAGCCCTTAATCCATTTTCATAATCTTCTCTCGTCATCAATGGTATGATATCTAGCCCATAAACTTTATTTTGCTCTTCTTTATCTTGTAGCAGGCTATTATTGATGCTCATCATTGTAACTTGGATAGATTTTTCTGCCATCTTTAAAATATTAATAATTTCCCTATTTTTTGGGGGACTCATTTTAATAATGTTAAAATTATGATGATTATTGTATTGTGCACTTGAGATTAAAAACAGAGAAATATATTTCTAGAGGGCTTAAAGAACCCTTTTCATGTTCTTCTATTTATATTGATAAAGAGTTAATACAACAGGAAGATGGAAGGTCAAGGGACTGTCCTAGACTGCTAGGTACAGTAGAGATAACCCAACACACTACTCCCTACTTTAGTCTCACTGACTATACTAACATAAGTAGACTTAATAATTATTCCAACAGGTACAACTTTCATAAAGCTGCTTTTTGGGTGTATGTACCTACCCTAAAGGGTTGAGTGGTATAGTAACTTTTTCATGTAATGCATTCTTCTCTGCTTCATAAATAGAAAGTATAGATCACGTGAGTAAGTGAATCACTGATTTTTCATCGCATCCAAATTCAAGTTGGTGTCAAGAGCTCTGTCGCTGGACCACCTCTGTTGTCACAGCCTGCTCTCCACTTGTGAAGTTGTGATTAGGTGTGTGTGCCTCAAGAAGCGTGACCCAACCCCGCTATTTGTGTGGCCAAAATCTTCACAATGCCCCATTATGCGCTGATCTTCATCAGCCCTTTACTAGGCTCATGTGTCCCACTTGCCGCCTTCCCTGTGTCAGAATCACACGAGATAGTTATTGCTCTTCTTGTCAGTATCTTTTTGGCACACTTTTGTCTTTGCCTTTCTGTTTGACGCATGTAAATAGCATATTATGGCTCTCTCTCCTCAACGGCTTAGGGTTTTTTCCCCTCTCTTCTCAAATCTATTTGTGGCCTTTTGTCTCTGGAAAGGCTTCTACTATTTCTGCCCTTTGTTTTGCTACTTCTCATATTACCACGAAAAAATCAACTGGAAGAACTACTTATCTTGGTCCACATCAGTAGAGTTATGGTTCCTTGGTCAAGTATACCATGATCATTTGAAAGTCAATGCTGTTCTCAATTTAGATAAATTTTAGAGGCAGAAACTTCACTTTCATTTATTGTTGTGTTATGGCAGTCAATTGAACATGATTTTTGAGAAATAATTAGATTCTTTAAGACATGCCCTTTTTTTTTTGCTAATGAATGACATTCAACTTCTCTTTGATGTGACTCAAAGAGCCTCTCACACAAATTAATCATAATATGATTACACACATAGAAAAAGCTTGGGTTAGAAGAATTCAAGAGATTTCTTGTGGATGATTCATTGGAGGATATCAACAAAAAACTTCATAAATTGCACATGGTCCTAATTCTGAGAAGTCTACACTGGGATTTTGATCATGTACAAGACAAAATTTTAGTTGGTGATCAAGTTCCTTCTATGAACAGCTTAGTCACTAGAATTTTTCAGATGCCTACCTTGTTAAAAGATAAAAGTTCAATTGAAGTTATTGAAACATCAATAATGCTAGTACCACGAGTAAATGGAGGTCATAGAAACCACGAAGGACATGGTGGATGGAGTGGACGTCCTTAATGCACATAGGGCAAAAGAATAGGTCAACCAATAGAGTTGCTACTCCTTGCATGGTTTTCCTAACAAGGCAACCTATGCGCCTAAATATGAAGAGGAGAGTTCAAGTCTCTAATGAAGAGTAGCAAGAATATTTGAGGCTTAAATTTGAAATATTCAACCATCAAGGTCAATCTTCTTCAATGCCAAGTGTTTCAACTACTTGTATTTCTCAACTTGTGGAAGGTCAAGGTCTATGAATACTTAAATTAGGTGTCATTGATCATATGTCTGGAAATATTTCTTCATTCTCATTTATCTCTTCTCAAAAAGTTCGCCAACTTGTTAATGTGGCCCATGGATCCTATTAGAAGTGGGCTTTAAGTCTAACTCAACCCCACAAAATTGGCTTGTAAGGTGAGGTCTGCACCTCACTTATATATTGTGAATTGGCCTTATCTCTAGTTGATGTGGGACTTCCAACACACCCCCTCACGCCGAGGTATATTCATCTCGTGCGTGGGACAAGAAATTAGTGGGTGGTCCGGCTCGATATCGAGTGTAATAGAATGTCCAAGAAAGTTCGCTATGATAGGCTCTAACTTGGCTTTGATACCATATTAGAAGTGGGCTTTAAGTCTAATTCAACCCCACAAAACCGGTTTGTAAGGTGAGGTCTGCACCTTACTTATATATTATGAATTGGCCTCATCTTTAGTCGATGTGGGACTTCCGATAGATCCAAATTGACATCTCAAGGAATTGGTGAAGTTCCTTTATCTCCTTTAAATCTTTATTTTGTCTTGTACATTACGCATTGTCCTCATAATTTGGTCTCCTTTAGCCATTAACTCACTCTTTAAGTTGTTTTTGTAATCTTTGATACTAATTCCTTTATCATTCGGCGGGAACATGGTATAGATCGTTTGATTGATGAAGGACATGAATCATGAGACTTTATTACCTGAAAACAAGCCCAACCGTGCCCTGTTTTGCTACCTCAACTCCAAAGCTTTTGCATGATTGTCTGGGTCACCCAAGTCAAGTTGAAGATAATAGCTCCAATTCTTAAGCAACTCAAGTGTCAAAATGTGAATCATGTCAAATAGAAAAACATATTAAGTCATCATTTCCAAAACAAACTGAAAACAAATGTAACTTCGTTTCTCTACTAGTGATTTAATATTTGGTGACCTAGCCGTATCACATCTTATGTAGTCGGAATGGTTAGTCAATTCAAGCAGAATCCTCATATTAATCACTGAAATGCTGAAGTTTGTATTGATAGGTATATAAAAAAGGCTCATGGACAAGGATTGTTGTATGATGACAAAGGAAATACTCAAATTATAGGGTATTGTGATGCAAATTGGGTTGATTGTCCCATACAAAAGATGCATCACAGGATATTGTGTATTCATTGAAGGGAATATTGTCTCTTAGAAGAGTAAGAAATAAAATGTTAAGTCCTATCTAGTGCAAAAGCTGAATATAGATCCATGACGTCGTCGACTTGTGAGCTTGCATGGATTAGACAACTTCCTCAAGAGTGAAATTTTGTGAAGTTGAACAAATGAAGTTGAATTGTGATAATCAAACAACCCTTCTTATTACTTTCAATTCTGTGTATCATGAAAGGACCAAACACATAGAGATCAGTTGTTATTTTATTAGGGAGAAGCTGTTGTCCAAGGAACTCTTTAGTGGATTTATCAGCTCTAATGACCAGCTTGCGTACATTCTCATTAAGTTCTTGAGAGGGCTTAGAATTCAGCTTATATATTCTAAGCTTGGTGCATACAATTTATATGCTCCAGCTTGAGAGGGAGTCTTAAAATTATGATTATTATTGTCTTGTACAGCTTCCATGTAGCTATTTTTTCAATTAATAACTACTTGAACAAAATGATTTTCTACCCATCAGCTGTCTTCATTTATTTGTTTATGTACCCTAACTTCACTTTTTAAAGTTAGCATCATTTGTGGTTAAGTTTCCTCCAATCTAAATTAAATGCTGCATCCATGCTAGCTTGCATCCATGCTCCTTATCTTAACTTAAACTTGCATTAGTTGTAGTTCATTAAAACCTCTCGCATCATGGTGAAAGGTTATGTGAAATAATACATGTTTCTTGGACTCTTGAGTATAAAATGAGCTTTAGGCATTGCCTTAAGTCTTGGAGGAGTACTATACTATAGTAGTTTATATATTTGTATGACTGTTGATAACATGCCTATCAAATTTCACTTTTCTGGAGGGTGTCTTGCTCATTTTTGGCTATTTTATCTTGACACCAGCAACCATTGAAATTGAGCTTATTCTTGTCTGATAGCCTAAATCATTGATAGCCTAAATCATTTTTTGTTGTTTTTTATTTTGGCCTTAATTCATGTATATTATTTTGTTTGCTATTAACGATGAGACAGAATAATGCCATCATGTTTCTGTCTTGAATCCTTGAAACCTGTTTATGAATTGTCTTACACTCCTCAGTATGCACATAACTTGTCAAGTTTGACATGCGGTCTCTTTCTCTCAGTTTTAATGGATGATCACAAGGAAGATGAAGCAATAGCGGAGCTTTCAAGGGCCATTGGTTTTAAGCCAGATTTGCAACTGTTACATCTTCGAGCAGCATTTCATGATTCAATGGGTGATTATATTTCTACCGTCCGAGATTGTGAAGCGGCCCTTTGTCTTGATCCTAGCCATGCTGAGACGTTAGAGCTTTGTAATAAAGCACGGGAGCGAATTAATGAACAAAAGTGAGTCAAAAACCAATGATCTGGTGTTTTCGGAGTGTTCCTTATGGTGGTGGTGACAAGCCTATTCTTGTCAACCTATACTTTTTTACACCTCACGACCCAGTTATCATCAGTGCTATTTATCTGTTGGATTTTGTCTCCTGAAACAGTCTGATCTACTTATCTTTTAGGCTAACCTTGTGGATGTTGAATTACAAAAGTGAAAGGGTAAGTTAGAAAGATCATTTTGGATTGAAACTGAAGGGGGAGTGAGGAAGATAGCTTGTAAATATATGTACTGAATTATGGTTTTGCCAGCTATGCATGCAGATGTCACTGCTGTTTCCAATATACAACACCGGCAGGGATGGTTATAAGTTACCACAGTTTTAGACAAACTTGTACATGAAGGTCAGTTTGTTGTGCAACAGATGTCAACATGTTTGGATTACCGGCGTGGAGCTTCCAAAATTACTTTGAAGCAAGAGATACACATGTTATTCTTTTTGCAAAATTTCTGAACGGTATTCCAATCGAAGACTTAGATATTTACCACAAATTTTTTGGCCTAGCAATCGCCAATTCACATTGTGTTGTTTTTCAGTCCTCTCTGTTGTATAAACACAATTGCCTTGCAACTCCATTTAACTGTGTATTGTAACACAGTTCTCTTTGGAGAACTATATCCATACCAGCTATGAAAGTTTTCATCTATTCAATTCGTCAATATTTTTCTTTTTACCCCTAACCCTACATACTCTAAATGATTTTTCTGTTGATTATTTAAATTTACCTAAACATGTCTACTTTGTGATACGTTCGTTTATTGAAAAGTTTAAACATGTTCATCTCAGTTCAGCTGCTTCTGTGTACACGACAGGTTTTTGTTCTTCTTCTTCGTCCTTTAGCGTTGCATATATTAGCACCCACACCTTTTCGAATTATTTAACTTCAAATATCTGGCTTCCCGTTTTCCTCCCACATGGAAGGGGATTATCAACTCACCCGTGACCATTTTAAAGCAGGACTAGGTTTAATGATTTTCACGAGATATCTATATTTTCAACTGATATTTTTATTCCACTCAACTAACTCGAACCGATATTCTCTCTAATCAAGATTTTAATGATTTAACGAACCTTTTCCAATTAATTAGATGTTTCTGATAGTCCTTCCGGTCACAGAAAAATCTGGAAGCCATGGATTCCAAACGACCTCGAAAGTTAAACTTCAACGCACCTCTTTTGTCAACAAAGCGTTTTGGTTTTTCAGGTGTTGCAGATACATCATGCTCCTCAAGTGTTCCATTTTCATGGGAACAAGCCCCAGGGAAACCAAAAGCCATGGAGGGGAGTGATAGCATCTATGGAGACATAGACACCCCGCGGCTAAGACCACCTCCTTGCCTTTGGCATCCACTAGAAGAAGCAGCCAAAGCTGAAGTATACACCAATGTTCTTGCATTTGATGAAGATGATGGTTGCGATGGCGACAATGAAGAAGATGACGACAAGAAGAATGATTCTTTCTCTGATGCAATGGATGTTTTGTCTCTCTCCGAAGCACTAGACATTATGCAACAATCAGACACAGCTCTCAGTGAAAGCAATAATGGGTTTAGATTAAAGGTTTCAGAGTCTGATGGCTGTGAATCTCCAACCTACATGATCAACCGTTTTCTTCCTGATGCCAATGCATTGGCTGCATCCTCTGAAGGTTTTCTCAAAGGTTCCACTAAGCACTCATATGCTTTTTCTCCAAAAGGTTGTGGCTTGGAATTTATCTTCTCTTGGCTTGTGAAGAATAATAAGCTTTGTGGTATAAAGAGTCCTGTCCTCCCATCATCTACAAATGTGCTGAAGAGTCGACACAGTTCAGAACACAAGAAACATCGTTTATCAATTCACAGGCCCTGCAAACATGTGAAAGAACATACCTGAGGAATGCAGTGATCTACTGGATTAATATTTGGTTACCAATTTCTTTTCTTCATTTTTCTTTTTCTTATCTTCTACTTTCCTGCACAAACAATATGATCATCTTGTTTAATTGGAGTACAAAAAAAACTCGATCCCATTTGGGTAGTTAAATTCATTTCATGTAGTGATTCAGAATTGCAGAGAACATGTAGAATTAGACACAAAATAATAATGTTCGTGTTGACAAAGAACATTAATCGTAACTTCAACTGATAATGTTGAAGAACCTTCAATACAATTTGGAAGAATGCCACATAAACCAAGTAACATAGTTTCTAGATCGTTTAACGCAAAACACTTCTAACATATTCACACAAATCAATAAAAATAATTAATTTAATGGATTTGTTTTAGTTTTAAAACAATATTACAAATATAATATACGATATTTTCCATTAATATTAATTACTTTCGTTATTCGTTAATAAGAAAATAAAAGGAAAAGAAATTTAATACTTTATATAAATTGTAAAAAAAGCCTTAAAAAAAGAGCAATTAATTTCTTCTAAATTTGTCTGGTATTAAAAGGTCAAAGGAGTATCTGTATCTTATTTCAATAAAATAATAATAATAATAATAATTTAGAATATTATTTAAATTTCAAATCAAACATAGGCCGATACACTAACTTTACCTATTTAAATGTAGTGACTATTAATTGTTACATAAAAATTCAGAATGAACATTTGGTTTATTTTTAAAAATAAATCACCTGACTAAATTTAATATTTAAAAAGAAAAGGAAAAAAGTTACAAAATAATTCCACATGATTATAAAGACATTGGTTTAATTTTACATTTTACCATCCCATCATCCCATTATCATTGTGTTGTACATTTATTATTCAACTTTATTTCTTAGACAATTCATCATTATATATTTATAGTTTTATACACTTTACTAATAACTTACATGGCTCTTAAATATGACCATCATGTTATTATTAATTTTTATTGTAAAATAGTATCGTTTTATCATCAACATGATGAAATGTACGGAAAATATTTTAATATTAAAATGTGCAAAGATTTAAAGCTTATTAACACATCAACTTGAGAATATTCATCCTTTACTCCTCTTCCTTCTTAACACATCAACTTGAGAAAGAAACCAAGTCAAACTATTTGTAATTAATCTATCAAACTTTTCATTTAACATTTGAGAAAGATAGCATATCACTATTGGAGGATTTTCATGAAAGGTTTGCTATTTAATTGATTGTAAAATTAGATTGAATATAAATATATGGAAAGTTCTTATTTGATCGATATAAACATTTTATAACCCGAAATTTGTAAAATATAAAATACTAATTATAACTTAAAAATTAGATCGAATTTATCTTATTTGATTCCGCTGTATATATTAATATTAGTTATTTGATATTCTAATCAAAATTCATTATTTACATGGCTTTTAAAATAGTTATTATATAAGTTAAAAAATTATCTTTTTGACCCTTTCACACATATCAATTTTGGAATTTTATCTAATGTAATAATTATCCGACAAGATTAGTTAACAATAACGTCTAAATTTCTTTAAAAAGAACGTCTGAATTTGCTAAACGTGAAAGTTAGAAAACAAGTAAAAATTTCTTCAACGTCAAAGTGTTTATTAAATGACTTTAACATCTATCAAATCACTTACCCATCTATCTCATCTTCAAACAGTGACAATAGAAAAAGCCTTTAAAGCAACAAAAGTTTAGAATGAGACCTTCTTTTTTTTTCATAAAACAAAAAATTAATAAAAGTATTTAATTTAGACAAACTTTTTTCCAGTATATTTTGAATTTTATAAACCAATGAAAAAACACAGTTTAGTTGTTATTGAACTAAACTATATAATAATAAAACATGTATAAATAATAACAGAAAAAAAAAATTGAAAGATTAAGGACAAGGACTTGGTCTGACTTTTACTCAGGCTAATTCTTTCAAAGTATATTATCATAAATTTTCGAGTGTGTTTAAATCTACAGTAATGATTTTTTTCAACTTATTAAAATTGAAATGTAATAATTTAATAAAATTGTTAACCATCGATGGCATTAAGATTTTTATATTCAAAATTTAAATAATTTTTCATCCTTTCTGAATTGTTAATTGAGATAATAACAGTTCTAGAAAACTTTTCGTATTTTAATTTTTGTCCATGATATTTAAACTAACAGTTTGTCCCTGTATATGTAAACATTCCCAAACTTTAATCCTTAAAACGAATACTTTTTTTACTGATAAGAAATATTTAGTTGAATATTTTACAAAAATACAAAATACAAATATTAATGTATACAAATTTGAAGAAAAAAAAACAAAAATAGAAGGAATAAAAACAAAATTACAATCAGTTAAATGTTTGTTCTCTTTAACTTAATATAAATGCTGTTGTAATTTATATTAATTATCTCGTAATAGAGATTAAGTAGATTGAGTCATAATCGAATTGTAATAATTAGACTGTTATACTATTTAAAAATAAAAAAATTATATTTTAACTAATAATTATAATTTTTCACCTACTGATAAGTATTTGTTTCCAAAACCAAACCTTATTCATTTCTTCCCCTTATAACACTCTTCAGCGGATTAAGCAAAGCAAATCTTATATCGCCAAAAACAACGTTAGTTTTTGGTTGGTTATATATTAATACAAAGAAATGAAAGAATTACACAAGAACTATGAATATATATTCAGAGAAATTAATACACCGGTAGAAAATGCTACAACATGATTATTTGCTATCTACCAGCATCCAAGGACTTGGTACTCATGCTCATGGAGGACAAATACCCAGAAGTTTCAACAGTTCTCAAAGATGGCGTGACTTCTAAGAAACCCGAGTTCATTCTGCTGCTGCCATTAGAATAACCACCATATCCCAAATCACCAATATCAGGAAGAGGGTCATCAAAGTTCAGATACCTCGTAACTTGTTTCATGCTAGGTCTACAATCTGATCTATGTTGAGTGCATAGTAAACCCAACTTCAGAACCAACTCAACTTCTTCCTCATCATAAACTGAATCCAGCTTAGGATCAACCACCTCAAGAATCTGACCCAAATGGTAGTTCTCAATCGCCCATTCCACCAAGAAAAACTGATCCGAATCAAGAGGCCTCTTACCCGTCACCACTTCAAGGAGCACAACCCCAAATGCATACACATCAGTTCTTGTAGAAGCTTTTCCCGTGCGAGTTAACTCTGGTGCAATGTACCCAATGGTTCCAACCACACTCGTTGTGTGTGATACTTCACCATGGTTATAGAGCCTTGCAAGTCCAAAATCACCTAAACGAGCATTCAAGTTTCCATCTATCAGAATGTTACTAGTTTTCACGTCTCTATGGATCACCACTTGCTCCCACTCTTCATGCAAGTACAATAGTCCAGCACTGATTCCTTTGAGAATGTTGAATCTTTGCCCCCAGTTCAATACAACGTTGTTGTTGGGTTTGTATAGGACACAATCAAGGCTTCCGTTTGTAATGAAATCATAGACTAGAAGGAGATCATTCTTTTTCTTGCACCATCCCTGAAGGTTCACCAAATTTTTGTGTCTCAACCTTCCCAAGCTTTCTATCTCAGCTGCAAATTCCCTCATTCCGTGGAAAGGGCTTCTCACAATCCTCTTAACAGCAACTTCAGTTCCTGAACTTGGTAACACACCCTTGTACACAGCACCAAACCCTCCAATTCCAATTAGTTGACTCTCTTTGAACCCTTTTGTGGCAAGGTGAAGATCTTTGTATCTGAACCTGTGAGGACAATCCATTTCCCAGTCCTCAAGAACCTCAAAATCCATGTATCTCTTGTAACATGTCAGAAGAATTAGAACACACAAAAGGCTCAAAGTCAAAGCAGACAAGATGCCAATTGCAACGTTGACCCAAGGAAATGACGATGGATCTTCCTCCTTGGGTGGTGGCTTTGGAAGATTAGACATATTCAACGAAGCCGCAACACCGTTCACTGCAAAACTCCACCCTAGAAGATAATGAGAGCTTGTTTCCAAACCAGTTGATGCTGAGAAACCGACAAACATGTTTTCCTTCATAACGTTGGAAAGGTCAACGTTGTAGTTCTTAATAAGTGGTGTGCTGGGTTTTGATAATTTCCAAGGAGCTATAGTTACATTCAGAATTCTCTTTTCACCATCATACTCTATCCAAGCTTGAACAGCATCAACCTTGGCCATTCTGAAATCCTCCTTTACACTCTCAGTACCCTCTTCAATGTATGCAGCTGGTTCAGTAATCCCTGAGTCCATTCCGTTTACATTCACCCCAACATGGTTTCCTTCGGTGTCTGCGTCACCTTTGTAACCATTCACAGTGTCAAACTCCACCGCAAAGATGTGATTTGAGGCATTCCCATCATTGGAGGGGTTAAAAAGACCAAGATAGTGGCCAGCATCAGCCTCAGGAAAGTGTGTTGATGGTGCTATGGTGAAGGCAAGGCCAAAGCCACCAGAACCAGAACTAGGGGATACAATTGAGAAAACAAAGTAGGTGGTGAAGGAAAAAGCATAGGGTTCAAGGGGAGGGTCTGTTATGTTGAGCATTTGAAAGGGTGTTTTGTAGAATGCATGGCCTATGATATTGGTTGATCTGTTGGTGAGTTTCAGTAAACGACTGGTTTTGATGATGGAAGATCCTTCGAGGCTTATTTCACTGTTTTCATCGAAGCCTTCAAAGATCAAAGCATTGGTTTGGTGTAAGAGAAAGGGAAAGAGGAGAAAGAGAAGAAGAGCTTGAGAAGCCATAAGAGATAATTAATAAACCAGTGCTGAGAAATGAATCCAGAGTGTGGGGGCCTTTATTTAAGTACTGAATTGGTCAAAGACAAGAACATGCAACGAAAGTCTTCTTTGTCATGTTCTGACATGTGAACGTTAATGCCACGAACCAACCTAGTGTAGACGCCAATGTAACTTTTTTCAGAATTTTTTGGAATTATATTTTTCATATATATCATTTTACAAAACTTGGATGAAGTTTTTTTTTTCCAACTAATTTTTTGCTCTTTTAATACAAGAATACAAGACAGTTTTTGTTTGAATAACTTTGTATGTTTGAATAACTTTATTTAAACCATGCAAGGTTATTGATTCAGATAGAATGGTTAAAAACAAAGTTGAAGTTGATTATAAAGATTAAACATATAATTAAGGATGGTACCTATATAAGGGTTTGTTTAAAGACGTTTAAAGTAAAATAGGCAAATTAAGAATACAAGGGGAATGAAATTAAAAATGGGTAATACATGAAGTTAATATCAACTTAGGACTTCTAGAGATGATGTCATATATGACAAGATCAAATCAATAATTGCATGTATATATACACACACAAAATTTAAGGAGTTTTAATACATAGGAATCAAATTGAAAAAATCTACAAGTACGTGTATGAACTAAATATTCTCTCTTGCACTTTTTTTTTATATATAAAGGATAGTATAAAGTTGTAATGTCAAAATATAAAAACCAAAAAGTATTGGAAAACTTTCTATAATATACTCTTACCGACACAATTTAGTATTAGTGTTATTGAAATCCATAAAATCACAAATAAGACCTATTGACAAATATGAATAGTAAATTTTGTTTTTTTTTTTTATAATATTCAATCTATAACAAGTAGAGTACATGCAAGAGTCATACTAAAATATAAAGGTAATTTCACGAATTTTTGTGTAACTTAATAATATAATAAAAGAATATGTTGCATAGTATTTTTCCGGTATTTTTCGATAGTTATTGTATTTGATCTAGAATATGTAAGACTAGTAGTTTAAAATGGTGACATTCCAATGTTCTTGGATGAAAGTGTAATGTTCTTCCTTTGAAGGCAATTGAATATACGTGTTTTTTTTTTTCCGATGAAAATGGGTTTGAAAATTCAGAAGTTGTGTCCCACCATTAGAAAATGGTGAAGCTCATGAGAAAGAAGAGATTATGAAGAACCAGAAAGTGTAGAAGTTGGAATTGAAAGTCTTGGGCAAGTTGATTTATTTTGCGTAATGGGATAAGACCGCAAACTGCAACCATATTATTATTATTTCTTTGGGTTTGTTGTGGTTTTGAAATTGCCAAGTGCACCCTTCTATTCAATTATTTGCAATTTCACATTAATATGGGACCACTTCAGAAAATGATATTTATGTCCCAAAACACCACACCCACACCCACATGCACCATTTTCCGTTTTCATGCCAATTTTCCCAAGAGTTTGAATTGACAACTCCATTTTCTGGGAAAATGAACAGAACATTACCAAATATAAAAAACATGGAAAATAGCACATGTTTTAGAAAGACCGCTACCATTAGAAAGGGAAGAACATATCTGTAATGTCAGAAACTCTTTTCGATCATAGTAATGTGACATGCTCATAAAATCCTACAATTATGAATTCAATCTTAAAGAATAAAAGAATTATTTTTTTCAAAACATCAGTAATCACCGATTTAAGAAAAAGATTAGTTATCTAAACATAAGTGATTTAGTACATTTAAAGCTTTCTTGACGTTCTTTGAGTTTATATTTACGTATTGAACTTGTTCTTGTTCCTTTCTTTAAAATCAGCCATGATAATTTTTGTTGAGTGATTCTTTATTAGCATAGTTTTCTATTAGATCGTCGTTTCTATTAAAATATCGTCTAGATTTATACATCTTTGTGTTACCTACAAATTCATTTCTCAAAAGATTCACCTAAATTTAACAATTCTCAAAGTTCTAGTTATTGAATCTCGCGCACGAACAACTCTAACTAATTTTGATTATACAATCAAATTATCTTAAAGAGTATTACAAATTATATTTTTCTAACAATTTTATTATTATTGAAATCTAATAATAATTACAAAATTAAGAGAAAGATTTATCAGGCAGGCCATCTCCAAATATTAGAGTCATAGATTGAGATCTTATTATTATATTACATTAATTTTAGGATTTTTTGAAATTTTAATTCAATACAAAAGATTTATAACATTCACACTTGTATAAATTTTTATATGTACTTCGATGTAATTATAATTTTTGAAAGTTAAAAAATAATTTTGTACAATAATCTTTTGATTCATAGAAAATAATATTAAAGAATAATATAAATGGTTTAATATTTTTATTTATTTATTTAAATTTTTTTTCAAAATAAATAATTTTTATTATAAATTTAATGTTTATTTTATTTCATTTTTTCAGTAAATTTTTATACGATAATAAATGACCAACAGATTTCGGAGATAATATTGACTTTAGAATCTAGACTATTATCCTTTCATATATCACTTTTAAGTGTAATTTCCGTGTTAGATTTGCTCTTAAACAGAATTTAATACCTAAAAAAATTCATATATTTTTTGTAGCCCATTGTATTTCACTCTTCGTAATACTAAAGAAATGTTACATCAACTTATATAGATAGGCTTCTTATTTGGGCCTTCTTTTCCTTCTCCACTTTCTACCCATCAATCAACCATTCAATAAATTTGGATTAATTATATTTTTAATTCCTAAACTTTAACCTAAAATTAAAATTTGACCTTGTATGTAAATGATATATTTTGGTTCTTAAACTTTAAAAATAAATGAATATAGTCCCTTAAACCTAATTACGTTAATTTTTGTTTAAGTTTCGAACGCATTTCCAAGCTGATATGAATCTAGAATGCGTCAAATGGTGTAAAAAATTTCAATACTAACATGAAACGTGTTCGACACATAAAAAAGTTAACGTAATTGGATTAAAAAAATTATATTCATTCATTTTTAAAGTTTATGAATCAAAATGTATTAAAATTTTGGACAGGGATGAATTCCAATTTTAGATTAAAGTTCTCAGACTAAACATATTTAACACAATAAATTATGTGTGTGTGTGTGTGCGTGTGCGTGTGCGTGTGTTTACAAAATAAAAAATTATTAGTTACTAAAATAGTCAATATTATCAATAAAAAATTTTAATTGATCACTAATTAATTAGAAACTAATTTAGTAATTAATTCCTTTGGTAGTCAAAACCTTGGTCACTAACGTTTAGTGATCAATTTATAAACTATATTTTTTGTTAGTTCAAACCTTGATAGCTAAATTTAGAAATCAATTATAACATTTTATTCATAATAGTGACTATTTTAGTAACCAATAATTTTTATTTTGTAAATTAGTATATAAATTGGTCACTCTAGTGACTAATAATTCTTTGTTACTAAAATTGGTTGTTAATGAGATATTTTTTTGTAATGACACTCCTTGATTGTATAAAGTATTTTTTTCACAAATAATAATACTCAAGTTGAGATCCTATTTTTCTTCCAAAATATCTTATTTAAAAATTAAACATTTAATCATATCCTTTACGACGGATAATGTTATTTTGACTCACTTTTAACCCGTCACTCTAATCATTCTTAGATCATCACATCACACCACTAAAAGAATTAAAATAGATAATTAAAAGATAATTGTGATAATAGGTTAAAAGGGGATAAAAAAATGTAAAATCTCATTATCCATTTGCAATATAAATTTCTTTACAACTTGAGAATGTAACTATCGATCCAAAAAGCTTTTCCAAATATCATGTAAACGTAAAGATCAGAAATAAGAGAATAATTAGTTTTTTTTTTTTTATGGGCAAGAGAATGATTAGTCAATTTCTCATAAATAAAAATGCAAGAATCTTTCATGTTCACAACAATGTCTCAAACACAATAACACTATAAGGATTATAGATTGCATGCACGTCAGAATCTCTGAACTCATTTATTGTGTTGTTAGGGTCTAGGGTTTTTATTTGTCATTTCTCTTTCAAATAGAAATTGTGAGATTTTGGTTAGGAAATGAGCTTCACCAAAATCAACAATTAAATTAATGGTTTTCAATCACGTGAACATAGAAATAGTTTTCTTTGAATATATTATCTTGATGTTTTAAATTTTCTAAGTCTTGCTTTTGTATATGATGAAGATGGATATGTGCCTTCATAATAAATAAAATCCATTAGCCTTCGGTCAAAAGAATCTATAAGGCCCTTCTTTTCACGATCATGGTTAATTAATTACAATATATATTACCAACTTAATATAGAATCATGTTCCTTTGTCATGCAAATATCTTAAAACTTTATATTTAATACAAACGTTACATAACCACGTAGGTTGATTCATAATTTGGCTTTTTGCTACCTTAGATTAATCTGGGAAAGATTATTTATCCTCATTTTAACTGTTTTTAGAAGAAAATAAAATGTGTTTGTAGTTTTAACTGTATGTTTGAAACAAATAATTTTATGAATTTGAAAATTGTAGTCTATGATTATTTTTGACAACTTTATTATTTCCTGTTAACTTCAAGTTTGAAGTAAAAAAAAAATACTTTATTACACATCCAAACAAAATTAATTGTTTAAAATATCTTTCAACAAAGTTAACTCAAATAAAATTCAATATGGTTATAATAAATTAAATATTAACGAAATCATCTATTTTATTTCAATTATTTTAAACTTTTAGATTAGAAAACTTAAAAAAAATATGCATGAAATGAGGAATGAGAGATGCTCCTTTAAAACTTCTACTTCATTCCAAAGTCAATTTAATGTAATTTATTAAGAAATGTACCAAAACAGTGGCTTAGTTAGAGCAAATTCATTATTATATTGCAACGAATCTGAATTAATTAAATGGTATAAATGTTGAACAGTTTTTGGCTCTTAACTTTCCTATTGAATGGTAGTCTTAACTCTTTATAGATGATTAGTTAATTAAGAAAGAAGCCATCATTAGCATAAATTCTGAATACGTGGAGAACGTTAATGTCTTTATTTTCTCCCTTATTTCACTAATTTATAAAGTTAATAGATAATTCCATAGATAAAGTTACCTATCAATTTAATTCCTACGAAATTTACTTTGTAAGTAATTCATAAATACCAATGCATTATCTTAAAAAGAAAATATTACCTATGAAAAATTAGCATAAATAATAAAATTGTAATGTTAACAGTTTAATTATTTTTTAAATATTGCACGGTTAGAAAAACTTGAAGACCAGTTTTATAAATTAGAAAAGTCTATGTTCTTTAAGGAGAGGTGGTGGACTGAAATATAGAGAAGAGGAAAAAAAAAGTAATTAAGAAAAAGACTGAACAAATTGATGTTTAGAACAATTTTAAGGAAGAAAAAGTCAGGAACGTGTTTTTCCACCTTTTTCCTGTTTTATTCTTAGTGGGTATTTGTTTTAAAGTTTACAGACTTTATTTATTTTTTAAATATCAACTTAAGATTTGACCTTTCTTTGTTATTAACTTACGTAAAATTAAGTGAAATTCACATTTTATATATAGTTGGATAGATGTTGAATAAAAAAAATAAAAAATAAAAAGAAAATACTTTTTATTAAATAAGAGTGATTTCGTGTCTAGAATGTGTATTTTGTAGCTTTGCAAAAAGTATTAATACTTAAGGCACGTGAAAAATTATTGGGAATAAATAGAAGAATTTGAAATTGAAGTTGATTAAATATGTTCGTCATTCCATAATTTATTAATTTTTTTATAATCACTAAGATTAGGGATGTCAACGGGGCGGGTAGGGTACGGGTAGTAGCTCCCCATACCTTATCCGTTGGATAAATATTTGTCTCGTACCCGTATCCATATCTGTCGAGTATCCGTTATGCGGGTACCCGTATATTTTTTTCATATCCGCGGGTATTTACAAAATATTTTAAAAAATAAATATTTAACCATAATTAGTGCTTAGATCAACAAGTCCCCTTTCTCCGATTGATTCTTGAAAAACAAACCAATAAAAAATCACTACCAATTTATATTATAGTTTATTTTTGAATAAAATATTAAAGAAATTACTAACTTCATCAATGTCCACCTCTTGCAACATTGTATAAAGTTTCATGTTGTCCAATTTTAATCTAGAAGAGCCTTAAAACATAAGAAGTTCA
>Ga0214542_1004756_pt1 | contig 26562 bp, 14 predicted proteins | sample CNSS1metaG_FD_160096 | JGI IMG/M metagenome (GOLD analysis project Ga0214542, IMG submission 160096) | Root nodule microbial communities from cowpea collected in UCLA plant growth center, Los Angeles, California, USA - CNSS1 | ecosystem: Host-associated > Plants > Roots > Nodule | place: USA...
AGAAACTAAAAAAAATTATTTTTTTTTTTTTTTTTTTTTTAGAAAAAAAAAGAAAATTTTTTTTTTTTTTTTCATTGAAGGTTGTTTTACATAATTTGAAGGAGGAAAAAATGAAAGAAAAAGATAAAAAAATCTCGACAATAATTTACCAACTGAGAGATTATAATAAAATATACAAATATAATAATTTTAACATGTTAAACTTTCTTTTTAATGGCAAACAGTTTTTGATGAAGCATAATTGATTATTTGTGAGTTTTAATCGAGATTATAACAAGTGTGTGTATTCACGTTAGATTTTATATATATATAATTTGTTTATTAATTAGTAATATTTTTTTTAATAAATTCATGGTAGATATTTTTTAGAGTTTTAGCATATTACATTTCTTGAATATCCTCATCTTGAATATCATGTTGTCCATGTGTGTACCAATATTTTCATCTTCATTTTTGGTTAGTATGTTTGTTCTTTCTATTTATGTTGTTATTTTTATTTTGTTTTGGATTTGTATTAGAATTAGAAATGCATTTCTTCTGCCCAATTTTATTTTTCAGTGCTTTTCGATTTACGAGTTTCAAGAGTTCTTTTTTCATATATCTTGCTCACTTACTATCGAAGAACAATAATTTTTTTGAATTATTTTTATTAATGATTAGTCTTAAAATAAACATTGTAGGTTTTGTGAAAGCGTTGAGAGTTGAGAGTTGAGAAGGAGAAAGAGGTTTGAAACTTTAAGATATTACAAGTCTGCTATCAAGTTTACTTCCTTGACAACCAAAATCAAGTTTTATTATTTTAACTCATTCGTTTTATATACATATTTTTAGTGGTATTTTATATATTATTATTTGATATAAAAATATATAGATATGTGAACTAGGAAATTTGAATCAGGTTATTCAGAAATCCTAAAAATAAGAAGAATTGAGGCATTAATTGTATCACAAAATGGAGCTATGAATAAATTTATAAAAATAGATAAGAAAAATGAATTAGAAAGTAGAGGTGGTGTTCTTTAATGAAGAAGATAATAATAATATAGATATAGGTGAAAGCAACAATAGAGAAAGAGAAGTAATTAGTGATTAGGAAAATGTTAACAATTTCAGTATCAGTTGTTTCAGCCGAAAAAAGTTTTTTAAAGCTAAATATAATAAAATTTATTTAAAATCTACAATGTCCCAAGAAAGAATAGATGAATTAGCCCTATTATCTATTGAAAAAGAAATGTTAAATAAAATTAATTATGACAATTTAATAAATAATTTTGCATAAAAAAAGAGTCCAAAAAATAAATTTTAAATAAAAGACATCATTTTTTAAGTTTGCTTTAGGCCTCCAAACTCTTGAGCCACCATGTGTGGATTCACTCCTTCATCATGTATGCTCCATTTTATAATAAAGACAATGGAATTTTTATACCAAAAGATCTTTAACTTCAATTTTAATATTATTTTTTGTTATTTTTTTTTAAATATAAAAATTTGCTTATGTTAGTTTACCTTTACTCAAAACTCGTCAAAATTGGAGGGTTGAAGTGCACTAACTGTATTCAGACCTATTGTAATTGGTAGATGACCACCTATTGTGTAAGATACAATCTAAAGTCAAGACCAAATTCAGGCTAATGTAATCTTTCGCGTGAAACGCTTTACGACTGGGAGACTGATGTACTACCCGTACTCAAACCCCACTAGATTTAGAGGGTTGGGCTGATGTACTATTCGTACTTGGCCCAATCCCATCAAGACCATAAGGCTAAGATATCAACCCCATACATGTGGACCTTGAACCAATGCCTACCTATAGTTGGGAATTAAAGGCCAATAAAGATTTTGAGTAATTTCACCTACTTCGAAAGATCCATAATTAAGTAAAAGGAGATATTGGGTCAAAAAAGACCCATCTAGATGGGATCCACAAGTAAAAAAAGTATAAATAGCAAGTTATTTCATGCATTCGTTACGCATTAATTATTCTTTTAAATTGGCATCACAATGCTAACTTAAGTATCAGAGTGTCTTTTGAAAGATCAAGAGGACTTGGCAAAGTACAACTTGATTCCACAAGAACAATTAGTTATCAAAATGATAATTATTGATGTTAAATAACCTTTATCCTATAATAAAAAATATATATATATATATATATATATATATATATATATATATATATATATATATATATATATATATATATATATATTGCAAGTGTATTCAAACGAAGATCTCAAGCATTCTGGAACCAAAATAGAATCCCAACCATGCCATTCGAGTAAACATCTTGAAGATGATATGTGTGCATGCACCAAATATATATAAGAAGGACAAGGCATCTTTGATTATTCCAAGTCTCACAAAGAGATCCATATATTGCATTAAGATCTTTGTTTTTTTTATATTTTGGAAATTCTTCTTTCAGTCTTTATTACAGAGTATAAAGGTTGCACATCCTAGGTGAAAAATGCTATAACTATAAAGGTCACACCCACTCCTCATTATAGCTCTAAAAGCAATCAAAACAAAAAACAAAAAACAGAACCATTCCCACCAATTAGTAAGAAAATAACCCTAACATCTGAGCTTTGTAAAATCCATAGAAAAGCTAAGTTCCATTATTATGGCCATAACAGCGTGACCCAAAGGGAGGTTCACAAGCTTCAAAAGGTACCCCTAACATCCATTGTCCACATTGTCATTAGACTCACTACTTGGAGGTGCTCTTACAGTAACAATAATGGCGCATGCTCTAACTCATGTGGCTTAAAACGGGTTCACACATCTTTACAAAAACACAAGAAAATGAAAACAACAAGGCTAAAAAAAATACATACACGCGGTCATACATAGTGAACACACACATGCTGTAGAGAAACCGTAATTTGAAGCTTTCTATAAGGGATGGGAGCCATGCATCATTGATTGTACAGTGCCACAACAAGGGTAAGGCATTCTTACCCTCAAGAGAGTTTACTTAAGAGAAATATCAAATTGAAAAAGTGAAGAGAATTGCTGCACTCTCTCTTTTTGTTCTTTGTTTGCCTCTTGTCTGTGAGTTCTCTGTTAGAGAAAAGGAATGAGAAGGTATGGACAAGAAAGAGTTGGTGTTGTGTGATAGACGCAAGAGTGAAGAATAAGGTTTTTCAAATTTTTATTGTGTATGATGTGAGGAAAAGGACCCACACCTATTTTCTGATGCTACTTTTATCAACTTTTCCCTATTTTTCTTGAATTGAACATGATAAGGAGGTTGCGCTTAATGGATATAATCTATAACTTTTGCAAACTTTTATTTCAAATTTTAGTTCCATAGGGTTACCATGAAAAATAAATGTGATTAATAATAATTGGATTCACATCGAGTGGAGTTTGAAAGGTTTTTGCAAACACACTCCTAATTTAATTATTACCCAAGTTACTAAATCAGACTTATAAAGAGTTGGGTCCATTTGATTAATGGCCTTCAATAAATGGTAATACTTTTATCTAGATTTTCAATATTATACCTTTTATTGGCGAGGAAATGTTAGGATGCATTTTGTATAACTGCTTAGGGAGATTAAGTGTAGAATTATTTGGTTTTTATTCTTAGGGTGAATTAAAAGTTTCCTAACAAAGATGTGAGGATGGTAATGTTGCATTTTCACTAAATGCAGAATGCAAAGAAAGCTCCTAATGTTTCATTGGGAAAAAGTGGTAGATCAAGGCTCATACAATTTAGTTTTTGGATGGGTGATGCAATATTATGGATAGTTTGTTGCCATTTATATATTCATATGTGAAAGATCAAAGCACATTCAGGAAGCCTTCCAATTTTTTGATAATAATCAAAATGGATATATTCAGTATATTTCACTTTTTATTTATTCAAATTGATTTTATACGAGTTATTAGTTTCCAGTTTATTTTGTCATCCTGATTATATCAAATTCAATTTTATTGAAATAATGAACTCGGAAAAGTAAATAATGCATTCTCACTAATAACATGTTATAAAACATGAAGATTACTTTTTAGAATTAAATTTTATAATTATCTCTTCCCTCTAGTTTCAAAACGTTAATTTTTGGTGTTTCATTAAGGACAAGTTTTAATTAAAGCCTTGTGTGAAGTACGTAAATCCTGTACTGTTAGACTAACCCTTGTGGGTTTTTAAAACGTTTATTTTAAAATCTTTCAATAACCCTTCATTTATTTTAATAAATATTAAAATTGAATAATTTAGAAGTATTTTTATTTATAACTCTAGAAAATTAAGCTTATTGTATTACTATTTTAATTTATTTGAGAACAAATACTAAACTTTAATTACTTGTATTCTTTGTTCAATGCAAGCATATTTTGAAAGTGGTGTGTCATCTTCAAAAGAATCTTCAAAAGAATATAAGAGGATTATGGCAGTCTAGGATTAGGTGGCAGTTTAGGATTTAAATATGGGTCTTATGGTTTAACAACTTTCAATGATGTTTTTTTTTTTAAAAAAAATTTGAACTTTGGTACTTGGATGTATCAAATTTATGTTGATTAATTAATGAAACATTCTTTTAATTTTTGTGTGTCATAATTCTTTTATATATTTTAAATTTTTATTATAAAAATAGATTTTATTGAATAATAAATTTATAAATATACATGATAATAATAAATAGTAAAATATATAGATAATAACAAATGATAACAGTGACTGTCATCATATAGTGTGAATCATAGTCTGAATTATGATGTTTTTAAATGTTACTTATTTAATTATATTTAAAAAATTATGATAATTTTAACTGTTATAATTTATTCACGAAACTGTCACTTCATATAATGTAAAAAATGACAGTTATTGTAGCAGTTCATTTGAAATCGTCACATTATACTTTGTGATAGTTTTTAAAATTACTGTAGATATAAATTATGAGGGTTAAAATCGTCAATTGCCCCAATTTACACTATCTTTTGCGGTGAATATTCAAAACACATCTATATAACTAAAAAACTATTTTTAATATATTTTTGTACTTCATCCTAAGTAAGTCTAATTATAACAAATCCTAGTTAAAATAATTTTTTAAACACAAAAATCAATTAAGAAATCATGATTAAAGGTTAATTGAGAGATCAAGTTTGCACTCATCAAAGAAAACAAGTTTTAGGAGCACCAACAAAAGATCGAAACCCCAAGGAAAGAAAAAGGAATTGATTCTCTAATGCAAGTGCAAATTTTACTCTCTAACAAAATTCAAAGCACCATCAATTGAATAAAACTGTCTCTTAGAATGCTTAATCCATTAGCTTGAAGAACAACCATACAAAAGGAGAAACTACATATGGGGTTAATAAAGGCTTTCTTATTATCCCTGCAAAAAAGAAAAAAATGCCATAACATAAAACACATGTGAGGGAAAAGAACAATCTTTTGAACCAGCCATAGGCAGCATCCTTTGACTATAAATCAGTTGAAATATCCCTTTGGTCAATACCTTTTCAGCAAATTAGAATACCAATAATTCTTTTTGAAAGAAGAACATATTGAAGAATTGAATGATACATAGGAATGAGGGAACATAAGGTAGAGTTCAACCTAGTTAAAATCCAATTCTGAGTAAAGAATTATCTCACAACATTGCAAATAAATGAATAATTAAAATAATAAATAAAAATAAAATAATTTAAATGTTGATATTTTTTACAAATATTTTAATTTATTATTTTCAATATATATAACTTTTGTTAATATTTTATAAGTTTTTTTAATTTAAATTTTATTTTAATTCTAATTTATGTTTCTAAAAATTATTTCTTTATATTAAATTGTTTTATCCAAGTTTAGATGAAGCAAAGAGAAAGTTTAATTGATTTTGCTCCGCCAAAAGACGTAATCATGAAATAGTGATGTACATTAAGAGTAAGTTTAAACACAATTCAAATTTCTTGAAATAAACATGCAGCATCCAATACACATTATTACATATAAAGAAACAAGTAATTTGTCCAATATTCATAAATTGTTATTATGGAAGTAATTGACATTGAGCGAATGCATGTTTGTTTGGGCATTATATTACATGTATTTAAACTTGCAACGTAGAAAAAGGAAGTGCAACCTTCCATACATAGCTTCAAACAAATTAAGTGTACTGTATGGTCCACCGCTGGACCATCGGACGGCCACACCAAAATCTGGATCAGTAAGTCCAAGGTGAATTAAGATAATCCATCGGTCGGGCGGCCACACCAAAACCTGGATCAGTAAGTCCAGGGTGAATTAAGAAACCCTAATCACAGGCCCATACCGAAAACTATAAATAGAGGCCCAAGGTAGGTTGGTAAGAATCTGAAACCCGCATTTATTACAACATTTATTACCACTCACCGATCGACCTTAATTGACTTAAGCATTAGAGACTTTTAGACAGGTACCCCAATCGCCAACTGACCGAACAGAGAAAGAGAAGGATTGATTGATCAAACCGAAATAAGTTTGATCGATCAAAGAGTGAGCTTCCTCGAAAGCCTCGTTCGAACAACATCGACCCATGCAGTCAAACGAAACCCCAATAGAGTGTAACAGTAAAGATTTGCATCAATAAAAAAAAGGGCGTTTCTCGTATTTCGATCATCACTTACACGAGAGGCCGATCGACCGACCAGGGCTCCCTACGGGACCCGAAATAAGTCTGATCGATTAAAGGGTGAACTTCATCGAAAGCCCCGTTCGAACAACACCGACCCATGCGATCAAACGAAACCCCAATAGGGTACATTAGTGACACGTGTTGTCTAAACGAATGCCTCTACGGGGCTTCACAATAACTTAGCTAAACCAACTTCTTGTTATAATTGGGTCGACCGATGAATAACCTCAACAAGCGAAGGTTTTACAAAATAAGCTGATCGTTATTACGGTAACGCGAAGGCTTGGGGGGCTTGTGGGCTGTATGGCCCACCGCCAGACCATTGGTCGGGCGGCCACACCAAAACCTGGATCACTAAGTCCAAGGTGAATTAAGATAATACATGACACACGACCCATCGGTCGAGCGGCTACACCAAAACCTAGATCAGTAAGTCCATGGTGAATTAAGATAATACAAGTCAATAATCAAGTTTAAAAAGCAATTAAGTCATGATTAAGAAACCCTAATCACATGCCCATACCAGAAACTATAAATAGAGGCACAAGGTAGGTTGGTATGGATTTGAAACCCGCATTTATTACAACATTTATTATCACTTGCCTATCGGCCTTAACTGACTTAAGCATCAGAACCTTTTAGACAGGTACTCCGATCGCCCGACTGAACGAAGAAAGAGAAGGATTGCACTGAGCGAAGAGTTTGATCAACTAGCCAAGGAGAACATAGAATGGAAGGACTCGAGGGTAGTTTGAGTGTTGATAATAGGTGCTTGGCTCCTATACCAGAAACATTAAGGAAAGTCCCATAAAGAAGATTTGTGATCATGTTACCGAGCAAAAGGGGACTTGTCGAGTGAAGATTACACTAAGTCTCCAAAACCTATATATTTTCAAAGGATCTCTAAGAGAATTGTTTATCAAAAAACTCACGAAGAAAGTCACCTCGATAATTTTGATGAAAGAAAATGTGAACTCTAAAAAGCGGGGTTTTACTAGATTTAAAGACTTCTGAAATTCATTCAATTAAATGTTTGATTGGGGTGGTTTATATAAGTGTTTACTAAAATTGTCTAAAATATTTTAACAAATGAAAACATTATACAACTAATAAAAGAAAATAGTAAAAAATCTTATGTTTTATAGTAGTTCCTGATTTAGGTTGCCTTGTGAAAACACAACTTTATCTCACATTTACAATAAATTATAAAAAAAAATTATTACACTTATCAACCAGATAAAATGAAAAATAAAATTCTAAAATAATTCTTTTAATAACAAAAAATTATTTACATAATAAAAGAACAAAAGTTCAAATACTCATTGTTGAAAACTATAATTATAAACAAAAAAAAAACTCATGTTAAAATTTATTTGTGGAAGAGTACAAATAATATTTAAAAGAAGCTAATATATAATAACTTCTACAAATTAGTTTATAAATTTATTTATCAACTTCCTAAATGAGAATACAATAAAATAATTTTTTTATAAACTAAAATTAATTTACATGGTAAAGTGTTTTTGAATTATATACAAGTCTCATTGTCGCTACAAATTTCCCTCGTTTTCCCTAAATTCTCCATTCCTTTAATCCTTGTGAGTTCCACGTCAAGCAACATAACTAGAGTTTGATCAGAAGAAAATGTGCGGGATAAAAGATGAAAACGGCCACCTTTTACTTCGTGAAACAACATAAAAATAAAACAAACTTACAATGTGTAAATTGAAGCAAATATGATCAACTAGTTATCCGATTGAAATTTGTCATATACTCTATATTCTATATTCTATATACTATATGAAGCTCTACAAGTGAAGTAAAAGTATTGCACTATGTTGTGAGATTGTGAGGCATGAAACAAGATTCACCTGAGTCACATATTCCCATTTGATTGCCTTCAGTCTATGACCTGCTCCTTCTCAAGCTGCATGATGGACATTTATAGTGCTTTAGGGTGTCAGCCTTTGCAGGGTTAATCATAACGCACCTCCCATGGTACCACCACTCACATATATCACATCCGATCCAAAGTTCATCTCCATTGTATTTTCCACCACAGCTTCCACAAAATATTTTAATATGCTCACCTTTTATCAAGCCTCCCTGTCATTTTGTTTGTCAAAACAAAATAAAACCTTTCATCGCATTCATATGCTTATTTTCATTATCATTTGTTTCTATGGAACTTTACCATTACAAAACCAATACCTGACCAGCCAAAAGAAACAATAATCACTAGAAAAAGAAAGGAAATCACTAACATCGATGCTTACATCACATTTGCTTCCGCTATCCATGCTCAGCTTCTCCTTAATTGGTTTATTGCCAGTAGCAACTTGAAAAACAGTGGAAAGAGCATTGATCAAACCAAATAGGCGTTTTCTGCCATTTAAGTCCACGAAAACATCAGAAAGAACCATATGATAAATTACAGTTGAGTCTTAGCAACGCGCTACAATAAAGAAATCCAACAGAAATTTTATATGCCGACATCTTTTCCAATTGTCAATTGTAGAATGTTCTAGTTTAAGGGAAAACCAATAGTTGTCAATCCAAGATGCTGAAGCTAAAAAAGCATGACGCTTGAGTTACTATGCTTCGAAATAGATAGAGTTGTATTCAAACTATTAACTATAACTTTTAATTTAGTAATAAGCCCTTGTTCAAACAATTGATATTATTCAAACAATCGATATTGAAGCCAACATCACAAGTTTGATTACAATATGGAGAAATTATTGAAGAAAAGATTGTTGTAATTTATATCAATTGTACTGTAGTGTAGACTAGATGAGTTAGGTTTCGGTCAAAAAGTTGAATTCCTAGTAAGACACTTGTTAAAGAGGAAATTGTTAGAAGGAACATTAATTATCTCGTGGTGTGGGTTAAGTCATCTAATTGTGATACTTGGATTTATATACTCTTAGGTAAAAGAGCTATGTCCTAACTATCAATTATAATTTTTTCATGAATTTATGAGTTCAATTTTCAATATGACAATTGTTTAGAGGGAGATTATTACACAAGTTATAATCAAAGAGTTTGATACCTATATGGACAATTGCTAAGAGGAAGATTGTTTCAAGATACATCCATAATTCAATGGCATAGGCTAGGTGGGTTGTAACTTTTTAACCTAGTTGTAAACACTCCATCCAAAAATCCCATAATCCCAACAGTGTTATAAACAGCACAGTACTTAGCAAAGCAGGTACAGTATCCCAGATAACATATTGCCAAGCACCCGCTATATCAAAGATAGAAGAGTTAACATATCCAATATATATGGCACACTTACGAATGCTCTGATAATCAAAAGTATTCAAGATTCAAGAAATGCATAATCAATAACTGAGCCAAAGTTGTTGTTGCCAAGCAAAAAAATATACAAAAACTAAGCTGAAACACATAAAATGCTCACTTAACTGAGTACAAGTAACAGCCTAGATACTGAAAACATAGTCATCCATATTCACAACCCTTCAATAAGATAAGACGCATAAAATAGCAAAGATCCTGCCATGTCACAGAAAATGGAAAGCGTGACAAAAGATGGATTGGCAAAAGACCCAAGTAGCATCTAGCCAGTATTATAGGAATGCTGCATTTGATCTAAGGTTTTTTATACAATCTAAATGCCCACTTTGCCTATGCATCTTTAATAGAGACCATCAAGCATAATCCTTGTCAAGAATTACAGCAAATAAGGAACTCCCAGATAATATTAACCCAAAACAAAACCAAAATCCAAGTATAAAGACGTTAACATCATTAGTCTAGAGCTGAAAACAATCTCCAAGGTCTGAAACATATTGGATTTGTTGACTCTATCATTATGTTTTAGATGAATGTCCGGTATAAACTCCAGTCATAACCAAACCAAACTAAGTGCAAATGGACGTCCTTGATAAAAATACACAGCCACAGTGAACTGGGATTATTACATATGAATCTTTGTCAATGTTAGATCATACCTTTCATTGTGGTTAAGCCGAGTTCCAAGGTAAAAGGCCACAGCAAGCAGCCATGAATCACTATGCACAGCAACCAGAGAAAGCCAGTCCTTGCGGCTAAGGTCGTCCCTGGCAAAATTGATTCCAAGAGCTGGCTCAGGGAGCTCCGGTGGAACTTCCTCAGATGGCAGAGCTACCTCCCAGGCCCCGTTTGGATGTCCATAGAGGCACAAGTTATCCTTACCTTAAGGAAACACAATGGAAACTTCAAAGTTAATGGAAGGACACAACATATTATTCAATAATTACAAAACCACATATATTAACAATCTCAATCTAACTGAAATCAAACCAGAAAAATGAACATGGATGTTACCCTCTGCTACCAGACCCAAATGCCACACAGAAAACTCAGTACTATTATTTGACTTTCTTACGCTAACTAAACAGCACATGAACCATGCAAAAGCTCACATTTTCTCCATTACTATCTACCCATTTAGTTTCTTTCTCAATCCGTGTCAAAAACTCTACCTTGTTCACTCCAACAACCATGCAGAACAATTCGCACACCGCACAATTTGTTTATTCAACAAATTCGCAAAACATAACGAAATACCAACAAAAAAAAAATAAAAACAAAAAATACAATATCCAATTTTCATTTTTGATGCAACAGAAACCAGGGTACAAAATTAAGGGGGAAAGGATCAGAAAATAGCCTTTACCTGGATCACAGAGACCGTAAAATTCATCAACGTCTAAGAAAAGAAAAAAGGCAACGGTGAAAAAAAAGAGAGAGAGCGAAATAAATAAAAAAAAAAAGAAAAAGAAAGCGGCATTGGAAAGAGAAGAGTAGCACCGTGAGTGAGTGCGCGAATAATAGCGTTTCTTCGGGCTCTAAAATCCCTGAAGATCTCTTCAACCGTGCGGGGCTTGGAAGCCATGCAGCTGGAGGGTAGGGATCAAAAGAGCGTAAGAGAAAGAAAAGAAAAATACAGAGTAGAAGAATGTGTATTAATGTGTTATACTTGAAATATGATTTAATTTAATTTTATATTATATTTATTATTATTATTATTATTATTATTGAAAATAAATTAAATGTAATTTAATTCTCTTTTATTCAAATTATTAATTTGAAATATTATGGACTTTCTTCAGGATAGATATATGTTAAAAACACAGTGTTATATTCTGGCAATATGTTCTCTATATCCATTTCTAAGTGTGAATCTAAGGACTTCAATTCGACTTACCGATTTGATTTAAATTTAAATATAATAACAAAATTAGAGTTATGTAAGAAAATAGTTGCAATAAAAACATTATAAATCTTAAAAAAGTCAATCACATCTAATAAATTTGTGCCAAAGATGGTTTGACAAGAAACCAGCATATAATATTAATAGGAATAGGAAATAAATTATAGTAATTTAAAATAAAGTGTTATAAATAAATTCCCGATTTCAAAATTAGTTTCAAATAATGTGCGTTGAATTAATAAAAATAGATTTCTGAATTTAAAATTAGATTCAAGTAATATATGTCAAATTTTTGGATTTATTATAGTTATCACGATTTAGAGAATATCGTATTGGAAAAGTTAATCTAAGATACAAAATATCATTATCCATTTAAATATGTGTTTTCCGTAAGAACAATTGACGCCTACCGTGGGACACGAGATAACACTTTACGGACCAACCTGCATTCTCTCGAAAATGGTTTCTATCCGCAGCAGAGCAGGAATTAACAAGCAAGCTGAAGCAGGTCCTGCAGCACCTGCTAATATCACCCCAGACTTGGCCGTTATCTTAGACGGTCAAGCCAAGATGCAACAGGAGCTGGCTGATTTGAAGAAACATAGTGCTGATGAGATGGAGGCACTACGACAGGAGAACTCACGCCTAAGGCAAAAGATTGAGGTCGATCCCACTCAAAAGGGAAAGGCTAAGGAAACATCCGATGCCGCAAGGTCCCCAGCTTTCCAGCCCACCGAAGAAGAAAGCGAGTACAATCCTACCCCGCACAACTTCACCACCACTCAACAAACTCCCATCCTCTCAACCCATCATACACACTTCCATCCCACCCTTCCAGGAAACACTGCGGCTCCTACCCCTGCCGCCACCTTACCCATCACCCACATCCCACCCTATAACATGCCTCCCACCCTCCCTACCACCCATAACCCCCTTCACAACTTTACTTCAACCTTTCCCACCCTCGTTCACCATCCCATCCCCCCTCACCCGTTCCCATCCACACAACCAAGACATCGTCATCCTTTTACCGATTTCATCGCCAACACCCCGTCCCTGCATAGTGGGAACCTTTCACACTAGAATGCTACACAGGTGAGACCGACCCAGACGAACACCTCAAGGTTTATATCACCCACATCGCCCTCTACACTTCCCATGACTCTGTTTTCTGCAAGGCCTTTCCTACCACCCTTAAAGGCCTTGCCCTCGAATGGTTTACCACCCTTCCGCCATACTCCATCGACTTCTTCGACACCCTCTCCCACATGTTTACCACTCACTTCGTCGACAACTGCCCACATCAAACTACAACAATCTAACGCACACAAATCTCAGATTTCTGAATTCTTAAAAATGAGCCAACAAAAACAAACTCTCCACGCAATCCACATTTATAAGCGATGATTCCAAACGACACAATTTTTTCCCGCCAAAAGTTACAACCCATATGAAGCATTACAATGCACACCAAAGGTCACAACCCTAAAATATGATGACGCAAAACCCCTTCGATTAGACATCTGACATCTACCACCCCTTCACCTGCCCCAAACCTATTCAGATACTAAGCCTTAACACTGTTCCTCACACTTAAAGGCTGGGGGACTGGTGTATCACACCTAGCCGGCCTAGCCAAACACACTTCTCATCCTTTGCCGCTATAGCTATACCGGCAAAGACTGGGGGACTGGTGTACCACATCTAGCCGATTTAACCCGACTATAGCCATAAAACCCGCCTATATAGCCCCCAAAGACGCAAGTAATCACCATATATGAACGATTAACAGTACCCGGCCTAAGCCATTAAAGGGTAACCGGCCTAAGCCGCTAACTTAGGATGATTAAGCAAGAACTTGACAAATTCAGAGCACTACCCGCAAGGCCCCTAAGGGCCCATGATAACCGTTCTAAGAGGCCTCGCCCAAGACCTAGGCCCACCTACGACCCAAACAGGGGCCCAACCCATGACGTGGCTAAGCATAATTAATAATCTATAAATATGTATGGATCCCAGCAATTAAAGGTATGCATTCATTACTCCCCTAATTATGAGATTTGACTTTCTGAGAGTTTTTGCTGACTTGAGCATTGGAGTCTCTTCCGCAGGTAACCCCTCTCGGGTCCAAACCGGTCCACATCGAGATATCCACAGACGACATATACCAGCCGGGAGGAGCCTACTAAGGAGACTGCAGATTGGGGTAAGGTAACGCTTGTGTCTGACATACCTTATTTGTTTTCCGCAGGAACAATATGTGTTTAGAAAGATTTGTGTATCGGTATCAATGATGAAGTGCGTATGAGAAAATATTACTCTATTTCTGATAAAACAATATGAAAAAGAAACAAAAATACTTGTTTTTGGTGAGGTTAAATTTGTCTTCATTTTCATTTCAATTATTCAATTTGGTTTTTTTATTTGTCTTTTGTTTAAGTTCAAATTTTTGTTAAAAACATTCAATTAGGTCTTTTACATACATTATACTATTTATTACATATCACATGTCACATCATAGTTGTGGCCTGCCACGTGACAGTATTATAGAAAAGATTTAAAGAATAATTCTGATGTATTATTTCAAAGAATAGGGTACTATATATATACATACATACAAGAGTGCTATAATTCCTCATCTATTAAAGGAATGAGTGCACAAATTTGCTCATAGAGATAATAATGCCTAAATTATAGCTAATACAATATTTGACATATCTTAACACCCCCACTCAAGTTGGTGCATGGATATCACACATTCCCAACTTGAATAGAGACTCATTAAACACTCTGCTTGACACTCCTTTAGTGAGAACATCACCCAACTACAATTCTGATCTTACAAAAGGAAAGGAAATTATTCCAGCTTCAAGTTTTTCTTTAATGAAATGTCTATCAATCTCCACATGCTTTGTTCTATCATGTTGCACCGAATTGTGAGCAATTGCTATAGCCGACGTATTATCACAGTACAAACTCATAGTTTCATTTTATTTAAAGCCCAAATCTAATAGCACATTTTTAATCCACAAAAGTTCACATACACCTAGTGCCATGCCTTTGAATTCTGCTTCAGCACTAGATCTTGCTACTACAAGCTGCTTTTTACTCCTCCAAGTTACAAGATTCCCTCCTACAAAAATAAAGTATCCAGAGGTAGATCTTCTATCATCTTTTGAATATGCCTAATCTGCATCAGTGTACCCTTCTACCTTTAAGTTTCCATGATTTGAGAACAAAATTCCTTTTCTAGGAGTGGACTTTAAATATCTCAAAATCCTCTCAACAACATCCATATGAAGCTTTCGTGGGTCATGCATAAATTGGCTAACAACATTCACTGCATAGGTAATATTTGAACTTGTATGAGACAAATAAATTAATTTTCCTACCAGCCTTTGGTATCTCCCTTTGTTTATGTTTGCTGAATTGTAGCATTGAAAGAGTTTATGATTCTGTTCAATTGGTGTATCAACTTATTTACTCCCAAGCAGTCCAGTTTCTGATAGTAAATCAATAGTATATTTTCTTTGACATAGAAAAATACCATGTTTTGATCTAGCTACTTCAATACCCAAAATATATTTGAGGTTTCAAGTTGTTTCATCTCAAATTCAGATGCAAGGTATTGTTGTAAACTAGAAATCTCATCTTGGTCCTTTCCTGTAACAATCATGTCATCTACATATATAATCAAAGCTATAATTCTTCTTTTTCTTCTCTTAAAAAATAAGGTGTGATCAGAGTTACTAGCTCTATAGCCAAAAACCTTCATAGACTTGGTAAAACATCCAAACCATACTCTTGGGGATTGTTTTAATCCATATAGTGCCTTCTTTAATTTGCAAACCTTCATTCCAATTGAATCGGTCATACCTGGTGGAGAATCCATATAAATTTCTTCTAAAATTTCTCCATGTAGGAATGCATTTTTCACATCAAATTGTAGAAGAGGCCAATCTTGGTTTGCTGCTAGTGATAGAAGTATTCTCACAGTATTGAGCTTGGCTACTAGTGCAAACATTTCTTGGTAATCTACACCATAAGATTGAGTGTAACCTTTAGCCACAAGTCGTGCTTTATACCTCTCAATAGTTCCATCAGCTCTATGCTTAATTGTAAATACCCATTTGCAGCCCACAGTCTTCTTCCCTCTTGGTAAGGACACAAGATCCCAAGTGTTATTTTTTTCTAAAGCTGCCATCTCATCAACCATTGCTTTGGTCCATCTAGGATCTGCCAAAACTTCTTGTATATTACTAGGAATAGAAATTGAAGATAATTGAGATATAAATGATGAATATGACTGAGATAACTTGTGAGATGACACATATTTACTAATGGGATATTTAACTTTGGCTCAGAGGTCTGGTTCATATTTAGCTGGAGGTTGACCACGGTTAGAACGGGGTGGAAGATTATACTGGACAATAATAGATTCAATGTTTGGTGTGTTGGTGGTCTCATGCAAACAAGGATCAATTTCATGATCGGTTTCGTCTAAATTAGTATTATCAAGGGTAGGATCAAGAAAAACAATTTCATGATTAGTTTCAACTACATTAGTATTATTAGAGATAGGATCAGAAGGTACCTCTGAAGAATCAAGCCGAACCTGTGGAGAAGATTGAGCCAATTGGTTAGGATTAGAAGACACTGTATTATCCAAAGGAGAAGTTTCCATATTTAGGATTGGCTCACTTCCTGCAGAATTATCTTCACACGATAATTTATCTTTACAGTATAATTTTATATCTAGGATATCAAACATACTAACATCATGATTATGAACTTCACTTTCATTGTCGCCCTGAAGTGTAGAATCAACATAAAAAAACTATGCTCATTAAATGTCACATCCATAGAGAAATAAAATTTCTTTGATGGTGCATGGTAAGCACAATAGACTTTTTGAGTTGATCCATACCCAACAAAAACACATTTTAAAGCTCGTTCTTCAAGTTTTGTACGTTGATGTGGGTGTAAGTGAACATATATAACAAATCCAAAAATATGAGGCGGTAAAGAGACTATGGAAGGAAGGATACAATGATCAGACAACACATCTAAAGGCCTTCGAAAGTTAAGCACACTAGAAGGTGTTCGATTAATCAAATAAATTGCAGATCTCACAGCCTCGCCCCATAAATGAGATGGGACATTACCATCTATCAAAGTGATCTTGTCACCTCTAATATGTGTCTATTTTTTCTCTCAGCCACCCCATTTTGTTGTGGTGAATAAGAACATGTAGTTTGATGTAAGATGCCTTTGGAGTTCATGAATTTGATTAACTCAGTCTTAAAATATTCCCCTCCATTGTCTAATCGAATGACTTTAATGTGTGTATTAAATTGAGTAACTATCATATGATGAAAGGAACGAAACACATTACACACATCACTTTTATGTTTAAGCAAATACACCCAAGTTACCCGAGTACAATCATCAATAAAACTGATAAACCATTTTTTTCCATTATGTGTAGATTGTGGGGCAGGGCCCCAAACATCTGTGTGGATTAATGAAAAAGGAAAATATATTTTTTTATTGCTTAAAGGAAACACAACACAATGACTTTTTGCCATTACACAAGTTTCACAAATAAAATCAGAAATATTGCATTTATGAAAGAGGGATGGAAATAATTTTTTTAGATAACCAAAAGAGGGATGTCCCAATCTTCTATGCCATAACCAAATTTCCTTTTTATTTTTATCGTGTATGTGTTCATTCGCAAGACAAGCCAACGTTCCTTTATGGGTTTGTTGTGAGACATTTTCAAGATAATACATTCATTCTCTCTCTATACCACTGCCAATCTTCTCCGTGGAATGGATGTTCTGGAAAAAACAATGGGTTGGATAAAATAAGGCAACACAAGAATGTGATTTGGTTAACTTGCTGACAGAGAGAATATTACAATTCAATGTAGGAACAAATAGAACATCAAAGATTAATAAGGAGGGAGAGAGGGATATAGTACCTACACCTTCAATAGGAGATGAGATCCCATTGGCATTAATAATAGCAGTTTTAGAACAATTAGGGGAAAAATTAATAAATTTATGTGGATCATAAGTCATATGATCGGTAGCACCTGAATCAATTATCACCACCCCTAATAACAACATAAAGATTAAGAGCAAAGTTAGATATACTTGACTTGGTCACAAATCTGGCAACAGTAGAACTATGATTTTTGGGAATAGCTTCTTGCATGTGGGTAGCAGCGAAAGTCCCAAAATCAAGTTTCTCCGATTGATTTTTATCGGAAGGAGTCATAAAAAATATTCAAATAAAGAAGCACCGCTTCCTATATTGTAGAGGATGTCGGTGTTTGGCTCTGATACCATATAGAAAAGATTTAAAGAATAATTTTGATGTATTTTCAAAGAATAAGGTACTATATATATATACAGACAAGAGTTCTTTAATTCCTCATCTATTAAAGGAATGAGTGCCCAGATTTGTTCATAGAGATAATAATGCCTAAATTATAGCTAATACAATATTTGACATATCTTAACAAGTATCAGTGACAAGTGTTGGTGTAAGTGTCATATAACAATGTTTTATATTTAATTACGTCCTTGTATTTGAAATTTTCACTCAATTGAATTCCAAAATTTAATTTTTAAAATGAAGTAATGATGTCCCGATCCAAAATGGGCAATTTAATAATTAAGCATAATTACAACTTATATACACGTATTTGAATCACTTTACATAAATATTGAAATTAATTCTATTTTTTACACTTTTAATGTTAATAAAACAACCTCTATTTTATGTAAAGCGACATTTGTGTTGGCACAAGTAAGCTTAAAGCAAAGAATTGATAATGCCATGTGCATGAAGATCATAGGTATTTCATGAAGATCGATGAAGATCCACTTGAAGATTAAGTGTTTAGTGTGTTAAATATGAAAATAATATGTTAAATGTAATGTTTTGTGTTATATCATGTTGGTAGGCTATATGACATAAGTTAAATGTCTTGTTAGTCTTGGTGTGTCTCTTTTAATATGTTAAAATGGATTTTAACAGGTTAAAAGGCTTGTAGTATATAGTTTCTGGTATGAATACATTCAACCAGTTGAATTATTTTTCAATCAACTGATTTCACTTAAGTCAAGCGAAATCATTTGACTGTATGGAAAATTCAATCGACTAATTTCACTTAAACCAGACTATATATGCTGTGTTTTTTAGAGCAGAGCTACGTTTTTTAGTTTTTGAGCGCAAAATCTTGTCATTCTTCTTTGGAAAACTCTTTGTCTCTGTCTCTGTCTCTGTAATACACAATTGCAACTTGTTGTTTGAAGATCTTGGTTGATCTTGGAGGCATTTTGGCTTGTGAGTAGCTTGAAGAACACCTATATGGTTGGCTAGGGACAACCACCATTAGGTTTGGATGTTCTTGTGCCTCTGGTTAGTTGCCTGATATGATTTCAGGTTTGTAAGTGTGATTCTTGCAGGGTAGTTGTCTAGATTTTTGTGAGTCAAAAATCTTGCGTGGTTCTTTGTTCAAAAGTCTAATCTTGGTGTTTGATTTGTACAACTTTTGAATATAGTGGAAACCAAGCTCAGGTTGTCTTGGAAAATTGGATGTAGCTCTGTGATTGAGTGAACTAGTATAAAAACAATTGTGCAGTTCTCTTTCCCTCTTCTCACTGTCTTTAAATCACTTTAAAATGTCAAGAAAATCAAGTAATATACTCTTTGTTGTGTTTTAATGTGTTCTTCTGTAATCTGAGGTTGTATAAGAGTTAGAAATATTGATTGTAATAAGTCTTGTATACAAAAGATTTTTGTTTGAGTTAAATCTGTGATTTCTGTATTTTGCATAAATTCGCAGTATTTTAGCCGATTGATTTGTCTTTTTAATCGACTATTTTATAGCTCAAGAACAAATTAGTCAGTTGTTTTTATTTTTCAACCGATTGAAAGTGTATTGGTCTACTGCTTTTACATCCTAACAATTCAACCCCCCATACTTGGCTTAAATCACCATTTCAAAACTAACAATTTTTAAGTTTTAAATTTTAATATTTGAAATATAATTTTTTTTTAAACAAAAGAAAATATAGTTTTTAAAATTATTTGAAATATAATTTTTTAAAGAAAAAAAATATAGCTTTTTAAATTATTTCAAATATATTAAAATTTAAAAATTACAAGTGTCACTTTACATTAATATTTTTAATATTTTAAAAACATTATAAATTTAAAATAGATATTTTTTAAAATATAAATGAAAAAATAATATTAATTTAAATATTTAGTTGTAGAGATTTGATGAATAAATTCTAAAAAATTATTTTAACATGTATATACAAGTTATAATTAGACTCCTTTTAGAGAGTGGGTTTTGCTAAAGTCCCTTTTGTGCACCTCATTGTTGGTTTATTTGTTTGCTTGATTATGTGCTTTATAAGTGTATGACATGTCCTTTGAATGTTTATGTTGTGTTTGATTGTTTGCTGGCTTGTGGACTATCTACCACATCTTAACCTTCTACTGATGTGAGTGCAATTGCAAGGGACATGGAATAAGAGGCCAACACACCTCACCTACAAAGTGAGGTGATAACCGAGAGCCATAGAGCATCTAGTGCAATTGTTGTGACATTTGTGCCTAACCAGCTAAGGGAGATGAGTTTGAGGAAATTCATGAGATATGACCCACCCAAGTTCAATGGGAGTGGTGCCCTGGACAAAGCTAAGGCATGACTAAGAGAGCCAGAAAAGATCTTCAAAGTAGTGTTGCTAGTGAAGAGGAAAGATGGTGGATTGAAGTTGTGCATAAACTTGAGTGGATGAGTTGATGGATCAGTTGCGTGGTGTTATTGTGTTTTAAAAGACAGATTTGAGGTCTAGGTACCACTCACTAGCAAACCTTTCTAAGGACAGAGGGGCCTCATGGCCCCTCCAATATTATTCTTTTTAATTTTTAAATTTTGGATATTAAAAAGTTTTAAATTTTTAAAAAATTTTAAATGATATATAGTATATATTGAAAATTGAATTAAATTATATATATATATATATATATATATATTATTTTCTTTTTAATTGTCTTTTGAGTTTTTTACGTATTGTATGTATTTTCCAATGTCATTTTTTTATATTTTGAAGGAATGAAAAAGTTAAACACAAATTCACTATTTTTTCTCTTATTTCTCATATGTTTTATTCCATTCTTGAAAAAAAAATCTCTCTTTTGTCTCACTTGATTGTGAAATATTAGTTTAATAGTTAGCATTTTTTATTTATTTCACGAGTCTTTGGATATTTATCTTTTATAAATATAGAAGAAAAAATAATGTATTCCATGGGTTTTTTCATAACTAGTTTTTAATTGTGGTTTGATTACCCGTGAAGATGAAATCAAGTAGATTCAACTTCCTTACATATTCATTATACTAATGATCGAATTGTTAAATTAGAGGAGTCTTTCTTATGTTTCACAAAGTTAGAGGTGAGGATTTTGATATTAATTATTTGGAACGTGATACAAGAAATTGTTTTCAAATATGGGAATATCCAATGAATGAAAAGGATAAAATTAAAAAAAAAAAACTTATTTAAAATGTAGTCCATATCAAATACAACTTAAAAATTATAAATTTTGAGTGTATTGTTTTGGCTTCCCCAAAATTATTAGTTAAGATCTGCCACTAGTAGCATCAAATCCTAGTGAAGGAGAGAGATGTCCACAAAATAGCTATTAGATCAAAGTATGGATATTATGATTATGTTTGGAATGACCAAGTGAGAATTATGACTAAACAAAGTGCATTTCCTTGGTCATGTGATCTTAACACAAGGAATAAAAGTAGTCCTGAATTGGGAGAGTCCCAAGATAGTGACAAAGTTAAGGAGCTTCATGGGTTTAGTTGGGTATTTCAAGAGGTTCATGGAAGGCTTTTTAACACTTTGTTATAATCCCAACAAATGCATTTAATCAGTTGTAGTACTCAAGAATCGTATCCATAGGGATTCGTTCAGATATGTTAGTTGTCTCATAACTGCTCAGACTTGTAGTGAAACAATGTTTTGATTGATTATGATGAATACAAGTACATATGCTAATCGAAGTTACATTAATCTTATCAGAATGAGTGTTATAACATTGAATCACTAATATTCTTCTACTACATTATTACTGATTTACTATACTTTAAAATATTATTAATATGATCCTTAAAGTACTTAGTTATTTCTAAATCAATTCCTAGAATTTAGAACCTAAGAACTTTAGACATCTCAAACTTGTAGTGAAACAATGTTTTGATTGATTATGATGAATACAAGTATATATGCTAATTGAAGTTATATTAATCTTATCAGAATAAGAATGTTGAGATTAAATTTCACTAATCTTCTTCTACTACATTATTACTGAATACTTATACATTAAAACCATTATTAATGATCCTGAAAGTACTTGGCTATTTCTAAATCAATTCCTTGAAATGACAACCTAAGGACTTCAGACTTAATGTGATTCCTCAATCCTTGATTGATCAAATCCTTGCATTAAGATCAAGACTTTATGTTTAAACAGACTCAAATGGGACTGTCCAATTAGGTGCATGAATGATAGGAGAGGTGGTCAGGGCCTTCTTGAGGCAATCAAATGCCTCCTTGCATTGCTAATAAAAAATGAAATCAACCTCCTTTTGCAACAATTTAGACAATGGGAGGACCTTCTTGCTGAAATCCTGGATAAAATGCCTGTAGAACCTTGCATGGCCAAGAAAAGAGCACACCTCTCACACACAAGAGGGGTAAATCAATTGTGAAATAAAATTTATCTTTGTAGGCTCTACCTCTATTCCTTTACTGGAAATAATACGTCCTAAAACTATGCTTTGTTCTACCATAAAATGACATTTCTCAAAATTCAGAATAAGGTTAGTTTCAATGCATGTGCTAAGCACTCCATCCAGAATATGTAGGTATGCATCAAAAAAGGATCCATACACAGTGGAATCATCCATAAATACCTCTATGCAATTCTCAAGAAAATGATTGAAAATACTAAGCATGCATCGCTGGAATGTTCCAAGGGCATTACATAGGCCAAATGTAATCCTCCTATAGGCAAAAGTGCCAAAGGGGCAGGTGAATGTAGTTTTCTCTTAATCCACATGTGCAATGTGAATTTGGAAGTAACCAGAAAAACCATCAAGAAAGCAGTATTGAGATTTACCTGCCAAGTGCTCAAGGATTTGATCAATGGATGGCGGAGGGAAGTGATCTTTCCTCGTTGCTTGATTTAGCCTCTTGTAGTCAATTCAAACTCGCTAACTATTTTGAACCCTTGTGGAGATAATCCCATCCCTCTCATTCTTGGGTACTACCTGAACGGAACTCACCCACTAACTATATGAGATAGGGTAGATGATCCCAACTTGTACAAGCTTGGTCACCTTCTTCTTTTCATCATCGAGAATGACAAGGTTGAGTTGCCTCTATGATTTTCTCACTAGCTTTGCTCCATCCTTTAAGTGTATCCTGTTCGTGCACGTTTTGATGGGCTAATATCAAGGATGTTAGTTAATGTTTGTCCAATGGCTTTCTTGTGCTTTCTGAATATTTGCAACAACCTGTACTCTTCATCAATAGTAAGGGAGATACAAATGATGATAGATAGTCTCTCCTCATCCTCCAAGTAGAGATACTTAAGGTTGTTTGGTAGGGGTTGTAACTCTGGAATCCTGGGTGTTGGTTGAACAACAATAGGAACCTGAAGGGAGGGGGAAAATGGTTCCACAGCCTGTATCTTAACATGAAAGTCAGATGCATATGTACTTCCTACAACATGGTTAGTGCATTCTAACTATATAACATCAAGATCAATATGTACAACTCCTAAAGAGTCAAACTTAGAATGAATATCAAAATCAAAATTAACATCAATCTTATAATCAACATCAATTTCAGAATCATCGTCATCAATGTCAATGCATGTAAACTTAGACAATTAAGACAATAATGGTTATTTCCTGGCATGAAAATTTTGAGATTCAAAGACATGGCCATCAACAACATCATCTAATATTTCAACATGAAAAATAGAATGATCCTTAGATAGATATTTCATGGCATCAAAAATATTGAATCTAAAATAATGTCATTGAATTCCATAGACATAGTACCTTCATGTACATGAATCTTGGTTCTGGTTGTCTTTAAAAGTGGTATGTCTAAAATGATTAGGGTAGAATCCCATGAAAATCCCTCTTCCATATCAAGAATGTAAAAATCAGTAGCAAAAATCAATTCCCCAACCTAAACCAAGATATCCTCAATGAAACCTGAGAGGTGGGCAACACTTCTATTTTTCAATTGAATGACCACACTTGTAGGTTACTGATGAGTCATTATTTTCCTTCATTCCACTAGCCCTTGTGTACCTATTTGACAGTTGTTTAGTGCTTAATTGTTCATCTTTAGAATGTTTTTCATCTGTTGGGCTTTATTGGGCCACTGTTCCGAATTTGGACTAATTTCAAATTATTTTGCCTAATTTTTGTTTTTAATTATTTTTAGGTATTTGGGTGAAGCAATTTTGGAGCTTGGAACATCAATATTTAGTTGAAGAGAGTCGCCACATCATTGCCACATCATTTCCACGTCATCTGAGTGAATGGGCCAACATTAGAGGCCCAAGAGTAGCATTTTTGTAATTATGAGTGACAGAGTGGCAGTTTTGTAAATATGAGTGACAGGGGTGAAGTGACCACGAAATTAGGTCTGCATGTAATGAAGCAGCCGCTCCTTCTTCTTCCACACTCTCTCAGACCTCCATTTTTGTTGTTTTTAAGCTTTGGAAGGTGACCCATGGTGGCAGAAGCTAATTTTTCACATTTTCCATTCATTTTTCACGTTTTATGAGTCTTGGACAACACATTGAACTTGTATTAACGTTTTCTACCGTTTGGGTAACATTTATATTGAAGCATTCTCATTTTTGGTTGTTGTTTTCGTTGTTGCCCATTTCTTTCCTTGCTCATTTTTTATTCCTGCACCAATTTAGGTTTTCTGCATCAATTTGCACTCATTTGGATGGTTGAATCAAAATTTATGTTTAAGCCTTATTCGGATTCCATGAGGAACTAAGTTTATGTGTTGATTCTTTGCAAATAATGGATTAAAACCTTGATATTAGTGTTTTGTTCGGTGGAGTTATGTTAATCTCTAAATTCTGAATTTGTGTTTGGGTTTAAATGAAGAAACCATTCTGTTTTTGCTTAAATTGCAGAGTGGAATCATTGTGTGTTCATGCTTAGTGAACTGTAGCAGATTCATGGGTGTGTGCTTTGCTTAATTGCACTTGAGTTCGGGTTAATTTGCGCTTAGTAGTTAATTCGGGTTCCATGAGAGTTAATATAACCATTTTGAGTTGTAATTTGTGATTGGTGGATGTTCATTTCAAGCAAAGAATCAACGCTGTTTTTACATTGATTTTAGACGTCTGCATTTAAGTTTTCAATTGTGTGTTGCATCCGTAAATCTGCCAACCCCCCCTGTGTTGTATTGTTGTGTTCATCTGGAAATTGAAGCTTTAAATGAAAATATTGGTCGTTGGGAGACGACTTGGTTCACTTTCATATACTGCATTTATTCTGTTTTAATTTGGTGGGGTACGACCTCTATCAAATTTGGCGCCGTTGCCGGGGACCAATCGTTTCGTTCAAAGTAAAATTTTTAGTGTGTTTGTGTTCAGTGTTTTTGCACTAACACAAAAAAGTCCTATAATGTCACCCATATAACGTCTGTCCAAAAAAAGTCCCACGTTAAAAATGACCGGTGGTATTATTGTAAATTATTTGACTTTTTTAACGTCTGCCCATTCCAACACAGACGTAATTTAACGTCTGACCCACAGTACCCCGACGTTATGTAAAAATTAACGTTTGAGCTCTCTGCCCCCGACTTAATTTAATGTCTGACCCACTCTGCCCCGACTTAATTTAACGTCTAACCCCCCGCAGCCCCGACGTCAATTTTTGGGTTTTCTCTACGCGAAACGCATAAACCCTAATTGTTTCGTCGTGCCACCAATTTTTTGCGAAGCTTCTCCGTCGGCAACCACCATTCTGAGCTGCTCCAGGTAATTTTTGAACGTTTTTCACCACCAAACTTGTTGGGATTTGATTATGGATTGATTTTAAGCGTTTTGAACCGAATATTTTTCGTTTTCATCCTCATTTGCAGTGTTTCGCGATCCTTCCCGTCGGTGACCATTATTCTGACCTCCTCTAGGTGAGTTTCGAACATTTTTCACCACCAAACTAGTTGGTATTTGATTGTGGATTGATTTTAGGCGTTTTCAACCGAATATTATGCGTTTTCATCCCCATTTGCATCGTTTTGAAATTATTTTGCTTGTTATCTCTTTTTCATTGTATGTATGTAATTGCTTGTATTTTTTTATTTGCAATTATAATTTTTATCTTAGACTATTTTTTTTTTAGTTTTTTTGGCCTATTTCGTTTTTTAATTGAATTTTTATAATAATATTTGTAAAATTATGAAATAAAATTATATTTATTGTTATTTGTAAAATTGGAGTAATTGTATTTGATTTTTTAATATTATTGTTGCATTAATTTTTATTTTATGTATGTAGATTTATTATAGATTCATTGTGGACCAAGGTCGATCTTCCGAATATGGATTCATTGAACCTCAAACCATT
>Ga0214542_1004758_pt1 | contig 26558 bp, 11 predicted proteins | sample CNSS1metaG_FD_160096 | JGI IMG/M metagenome (GOLD analysis project Ga0214542, IMG submission 160096) | Root nodule microbial communities from cowpea collected in UCLA plant growth center, Los Angeles, California, USA - CNSS1 | ecosystem: Host-associated > Plants > Roots > Nodule | place: USA...
CTTGCCTTTCTTGTCTTTGTTCTCCTTTTTTCACTTAAAACAGTATTTCTGAATGTGCCCAATTTTGTGACAAAAATGGCACTCTAAATTCTTGTATCTTGACTTGGACTTGCTCTTACTCTTCTCTCTACCACCTTTATGTTCCTTTTTCTAACTTCTCCCCCTAGCTTTTGTAACAAGCATCTCAGACTGAGATGAAGAACCATGTGCCTTCCTTCTCATCTCTTCATTAAGAGCACCGCTCTTTGCCATCTGAAAAGAAACAACACCATTCGAGGCAGAGTTCGTAATTAAAACTCGAAATACCTCCCAAGACTCTGGTAGAGTATTAAGCAACCATAATCCCATAACTTCGTCATCAAACTTTATGCCCATTCCTGACAATTGATCTAGGAGCCCTTGAAACTAATTTAAGTGATCAGAAATAGAAGAATTCTCCCTGTACCTCAAATTCATCAAGCAATTTAACAAATATAATTTATTATTGCCTGACTTAGAAGCATACAAAGACTCAATCTTCTCCCACAAAGCTCTGGCATGTGTCTCATTAGCAATATGATTATAAACATTATCTTCAACATATTGCCGAATAAAACCACATACCTGTTGGTGCTCAAAGTCCCATTCTTCTTCAGACATAGAATCTGGCTTTTGTATAGTAATGACTGGAAGATGCAATTTCTTGATAAATAATAAATCTTTCATCTTGCCCTTCCATAAATGATAATTTGTACCATTCAAAGCAACCATCTTTGCATTTGCCTCCGTCATTCAAGCAAGTAAATATAGCCCAACCAAGAGCTTTGATGCCACTCTGATGGGGAAAACAACAATACAAACAATATACCAGAGAATGCAGCGGATATAATTTCCCCTAACTTGTAAGAATCTATGAGGAGCAACAATCAAAGAGCAGCAATAATAAATCACCACAGGCACAAATAAAGGCACCAATATTTTTAACGTGGAAAACCCCTCAAATCAAGTGTAAAAACCACGAGTCGTCCAGATCAAAGAAATAGCTCAACTATGATCAACAAGAGTACAAAAGAGTCTCAATCAATAGCACAAATTAGTGCCAACACCCAACCAAATAACAAAGCAACAAAGCTTTCAAAATAGAGAAGAAGAAGAGAGGAAAACCTATAATATCACTACCGCAGTGCGAAATTAATATCTCCCAACTCAGACCTCGTATCAAAGATCTGACCGGTCAGAATGAAGAGCAATGAGTTCCGAACCTGTTGTCAAAATTTCAGCCCGACCTAACGGTGAACGAACCCACAGTGCTGAATTTACGGCGACAACTCTATGAAAAACGTGAACATAATTTTCCCTCTACCTCTCTCTCTATGTGTTAGGGCTTTCAGTGTGTTCTGACTCTATTGTTCTGCCTCTCTCTTTATTTTATAGCCCCCTCTCCACTAGGTTAAGTGAGACATGGGCTTCTCAAGTTTTTTGGGCCTTTTCTCCACATAGGAAGGGAGCCCAATACCCAACAATGTTCCTACCGCACCCCCACATCACTTAGAAGTCAATGCCTAAGGTGGTTTAAATACCTCAAATTCATGGTGATAGACCCTAACGATGTCACTCGACGAATTTGGGATCGAAACAATGGCATGATTACAACAACTCTAGATATCTAGCAAAGATACTATGCCTAATATTATAGTAAGACGGTTAGATACAACCATAATCAACAACGACCAAGGTTGAATAACACTATATATATATATATATATATATATATATATATATATATATATATATATCCCTTTTTCTCCACCTAACTCTGATTTGTAATCTATCTTTCTCATTTTTGAACACTTAAATACGAAATTCCTTTACTTACTTAGGCATCAGAGAGTCTTTTGTAGGTGAAGCTCCTCTCGCACGTGCATTTGGACCTTTATTCAGATCCTACCATTTGCAAACTACCTTTCCGGTAAGAATAAGAATAATTTTCTTACTATTATTACATGTGTCTTTTTTTTATGATAACAAAAAGAAAAAAGAAAAAAATTATCATATATATTAAAATAAAAAAGTTGATAAATTATAAAAAACTATATTCACAAAATGTAATGAAAATATAAATAAATTTTATAATTATATCATCAGTAACATTTTTATTGTATGTAATTAATTGAGTTTGAAAAACAATTAAAAATACTATGAGAAAATATAAATTGAACTTTCAAATATTAGCTTGGTAAATTATAATGGTGTTAACGTTAACTTAAATGATTTTAGTAAGAAAAAAAAATTAATTTAAGAAAAATTATAAAAAAAACCTATTTTTTAAAAATTATTTTATTCTATAAATGTTTGTGTTAGTGTCTGCTTAGCGAATGCTAACTAAAAATATAATAAATAAATAGCTTATTTCTTCATCTCTTTTTTTCATATTCATCTCTTCCATCACATTTATTTCTCTTATACACATTCATCTTGCTTATACACATTTATCTCTCTCATTTATTATATTTTTTCTTATTTCTTTCATTTATATTTTTTAAATGTGAAGGTATTGTACAATTTTTATAATTTACTATCATTGGCTTGATCGATATTAAATTAAATAAATTTTAAAATAAAAAATGCATTAACGTGGACTTGGTAGACACTAAATTACTTTAATAAAAAAAGGATAAATATATTTTTAGTCCTTCAAATATTACGTCAAATTGAGAATGATTATGGTCGAAAATTTTATATCATTCGATCTTTGTTCTTTCAAAAGCATTTATTTTAGTCCATATTTTTCAACAACATTAAAGTTCTATGTGGTATACAACGATTTAGAGATATTAACACATGTGATGACACATGTCTAAGATATTGACACGTGTGGTGACATAGGTCTAACAATGTGGTGAAATGTGTCTGACACGTGTGGTGACCACATGTAAGAATTCTTTGATCCACACAACCTCAAACTCCATTTCCAAAATATTTTTGAATTAATCTTCGATTTGGAAAACTCCTACCTCCCACCCTCTTATTATGTTTGAACCTCCCTCAAAATCGTCTTTGACCTAAGATAATCCCTCCAAAACCTCACCAACCAAACCATCCCGAAAACCAAATTCTCCTTCAAGAATACACCCACCAAGAAGGACTCCAAGGGATGACTTAGGATTTTAGGGTTAGAACCTTGTAGGAAACTTGGAAAATTAGTGAAAAAGGTGAATTGGAAAGTGACTGAAATTCCAATTTGGGAAATAGTTTAAGAACGTCAATATCTTAAGCTGAATGCCAATTAAGGTGATTCCAAAATGACGTGAAAGTTCGTTTTGGACTTTAATTTAGGCTTAAGAATCACTAATTTTGGGTGAGTTGAACGAGAGCTATGACCACGACATAAATCTGGGTAGAATTGGGTTTTCTAAATTTTGGTGAAAAAGAAAAAGTAGTAGGTGAATATGAAAGGTGGAAGGAAAGAATCACTCTTTCCAAGGGAGGCAACACACAAAGGATGGGAAAGTCCTTTAATATAACTAAGGAGTTCTTGAATCACTCAAAAACATAAGATAATCACTCTGTGATGAGTCATTATTTGATAGTGGTTCAGTGCTTAATTGTTTATCTTTAGTGTGTTTTCATATGTTGGGCTTTATTGGGCCACTACTCCGAATTTGGGTTAATTTCACATTATTTGGCCTAATTTTTGTTTTTAATTTTTTTAGGTATTTGGGTGAAGCAATTTTTGAGCTTGGACATTAATATTCAATTGAAGAGAGTTGTCACATCATTGCCACATCATTTCCACGTCATTTCCACGTCATCTAAGTGAATGAGCCAAATTTGAGGCCTAGTAGTGGCATTTTTGTAATTTTGAGTGACAGAGTGACATTTTTGTAAATACTAGTGCCAAGGTTGATTTGACCACGTGAATTTTAGGTCATACTCTTATGCAGTCGCACTTCATCTCTTCCAACCTCCATTTTTGTGCTCTCAAGCTTTTGTGGGTGTCCATGGAGGTGTTCTCGTTTTTTATGTTTTTGCACTAGTTTTTGCCATTTATATACACATTTGACAGCACCCAATGTGAGATTTACGTTTTGAATTCATTTGGTAGCTTGGGCATCTCATTTTGTGGATTTTAATGACTTGGAACAACACCCATTGATGGGGTTTGAGTTTTAACAATTCGTAGGTTAGGGTTTGATGCCCTATTTTTGTGAATTCCGTTTTGAATGTCTTGTGTGCTCCACTTCCATGTCTAGCTAAGTTTTTTACATTGATTCCTTGATGAAATTCAAATGAAACCATGAGATTATTGATCGTTTTTGGGTTGTATGCGGAATTGCATTAATTTCAGGTTGCATTTTGATGATAAACACGTTTTTGATGCATGCTTAACCTCAAATTCGTGTGTGCACATTAAGGGGCTCGTATTCATGCTTAATGTTTATGGGTTCTGTCAAAGCTTGCTTCAATCTGTGGGTGTTAACTGCCTGAAATTTGTTGTGCTTAATGACAATGAATCCATGGTAATTTTCGCTTAGTTGATTACTTAGGGTTCATGAGAGGAAATTCGAATAGTACAATTAATTTGGTAATCTGTGATTGGTGGACTTTCAATTGAATCAAGGAATCATTGCGTTTTCATATAACTATTAAATTTCTCTGCATTGCAAATTTAAGTTTGTGTTGAATCTGGGAATTGTAGCTTTGAAAAAGAACATTGGTCGGTTGGAGACAACTTGATTCAACTTTCATATACTATATTTTATCTGTTTTAATTTGGTGGGTTATGACCTCTATCACTCTCACTAAACTAAAAGAGATAAACTCTAATTTTCTGAATAAAACTCAACTTGTCTTCATTGATAAAAATGGTTTAGCTTATATAGAAGCTTTGACCATCAATATTTCAAAAGACCTATAAATTACAATTACATCTCACTTAAGCTATTAACAATCTCACTATTTAATGGCTGATTGTAACTGAAATTATGGCAACCCAAAAGTCACCCCAAACACATTTAGTTATGCATCCTCTTGGTCTCCCAAAGTCTGATGACTAAGTTACCAATTAGACCACTATTACAACTTGAAATAAAACCAAACGAAAGCGCATTAATTGATTAACCCAAAACATAATTTGGTCAGCCAATTTTGCAAAGCATTGGACCATTATTTAAACAAACTAATAACTTAAAAAAAAACTACATCAAAGTGGTGCATTAGTCCTTCTTCATTTGGGCCATGATGCAATTTATAACCTTGGTCTTTTCTCGTTGAAACTTGGGCTTGTATTCAAATAATATGGACAACACTTGTTAAAGAGCTTCCTTTGCTTTCCTTGTTCACCCTTGTCATAGGTCCTTCAAGTTCTTCAAGTGGATCCTTGTCCTTGCTCATTTGTCACATCTTCATCACACCTTCATTCCGGAATCACATCCTCAATCATCTTCATCCTTCATTCTAACCCCCTACCATCACCAATAAACACCCGTTACCATCCTCCATTTTTCAAAACACCCACTCACATGAACCAAGAATACAATACCATACCACAATTTTTAGAAGCAACAACCATGATTGGTACCACTAGTAGATCTAGATTTGAGAAAATGAGAGAAAGAAAAGAAGCGCTAGTTGCGATTGATTGACATAGTTGCGCTGGTGGCTTGGAGGAGGATATAGAAAAGTTTCTCCACATAATTTAATTATAAATTATTTCTAATGAAACCAATCTTTCAATATTTTTAACTAGTTGAATAAATGACCGTCCTCTAACAGTAAATACTTTATCCATGAATTACTTTTTGTAATTTTTCAGAAATTTACTATAGGGGAAATTATTTAGGGATTTCAAACTATTTATGTTATATTGCATACATATCAATAGACGGTTACAAGTAATTATGGAAATGTATTTTATTAAATTACCTTAGGTATCTTATTTACTGCAACTTTTGTTATCTCCGCTCATTTTCTCCCATTTTGTAGTTACTTAATCTTCTATATTTTCTATTACTCTCCTTTACATAAACAAGTTCTCTATGCATCTTCTTGTTATTCAACTAAGTTTTTCTTTTGTGCGGGTTTAGTTCTACAATTGGAAAACAATTGTTTGTGGCTACAAAAATTGTACCATGAGTTTGATGCTTAGGATAAACTTTAACAAGATTTTTCGTAAGTGTGAGTTGCAGGATCAAAGAGGGAGTTATTCAATGTTACCAATGGGTCATAGCATAATATTCATCTTGTCTTTGTGTGTAGAAAATTTTAATCTTAAATCTGAAGCTCTTAAAGACTTAATTTAAAGTGAAGAAAAATCTTAGATATACTTTTGACCTTCAATATGTCTATCATATAAGTATTGATGATCTTGTAGTCTTGAGCACGAAAATTAAAAGCTAAAAGAAGCAAATTAATCACTTAAAGAAAAAGTCACTCTGGTCTAGAAGTTTGGAGGAGGTAACACCAGATTTCTCCTCTACAAAATATGTTTATCTAGTCGCTTAATGTTGTCCTCCTTTTTTGTTTTATTCTCAATTAGATATCCGAATATTTTTTATTTTATAGATGTGGGTTCATTTTTGTGCATATTATAAATAGAGAACCTACGAAAGTTGAATATAATTCATAATCTAATGTGTTATAGGTTATGGAGAAGCTTGTAGATATTGTCCTCTTTTTTTTTTTGCATTTGGAAAAATCAATGTGTTTGGCAATATAGGTTGGCTATTAGATTATGTTTGCTTCACTTGATCTATGATGTTGTTTTGTGCCACTTAATATTAAGTATTAAATATCAATTCTTATACATGTTAGACATATCATTTCTATGATGTTTACTTTACTTGATCTATGATGCTATTAGATTATGTTTGCTTCACCTGGTCTATTTATTTTGTAGTGATTCTTATTTCAAATTCATGGTGAAATCCATCTTTAAATGAGATCTATGTTCCATGCACCTGTAATATTTATCCATGGACACTTGCAGATTACCATAAACCATCAATTGGACACATGAACAATTACCAAAGATTGGGCCCTACAGGCCTGGCTTTACATTATGCAAATATAGTGTTCAAATTGGTACTCTTGTGAGTTAAAATTTTTATTTAACCCATTCAATCTCTATTTTTTTTAATATCTTGAACCAGGTGAGGTTGAATTTCTAGAGTAACTTTTGTTGTTAAGTATTGAATTTCTATTGTGCCACTTCTTTGTAACTTTATTCCTAATTACTTTCAGGTGTAGTTAAATGTTTGGATTTGACTGTAAACTTATTTATTTTAAACATTAAAACTAAGAGAGAAACTCAGCCAAGAATCAGCAACAAAGCAAAGCATTTGAATTCTACAAATTTTGGCTGCCATTCACACCGGACGATGATAATTTGGTAGAAAATTTAGTTAATCACGTTTGTAATGTAATGTAAGAGACTAGGAGGAAAGTCTTTGATGTTTATGAACCTTTTCTATAATTGTTGCAGAACTTTGTTATGGTTCTTATGATTTGTTATTTTGAAAGACATGTTTCAACAACTGTTATTGTAATCTGGAATATTTGAATGCACACTGCCTCTAAAAAGAGAAAATCTTGTATTTTTATGGTTTGTTTATTTCAACTTGCCTCACTCCCTTCAGGTACTTTAAGAATGGAAAAATAATTGTCGTGCCTTTTTTTCCATGTTAAATAATGATTTGTTCACTAATGATTCCTCTTTTACTTTCTTGATAGAATAAGGTGTAGTTATATATATTAATCATAGTTGTTCAATTTTGTGTCATTCTAAGCAAATACATTTGAGTAACATTCTACTACGTTCGTTATTGACACTTGGGGAGCCAAATCAACCATGCTTACTACAAATACAAAGGATACACTATATCAAAGCTTGCCTCCTAATATAAAACTAGTTCTACGTTATAATTTACCATCCTTTGATGTTACACTTTGTTAAAAAACCACAAAAACTAGATAAAAGAAAACTTTAGAATAAACAAAAAGGCTTTTAAGTTTAAACAATGACGCCAATCAACCTCGTCATTGAAATCAAGTAGTCACTCATCATACTCAGTCCTTATTTAACGCCCTTAATTTAATTTACTAATGTGTGTTCTGTTAAATAGAACTGGGTTTAAAGTATATTTGTTAGTAACTATTACAATTTTTAAATTGTGTCTCTTATCTTGGACATGTTTAGATAAACTTTGAAAAAAATTTCCTCAAGTTGTGCACTTCAGCTTTTAGAGGGTGTTTGATTTATTTTGATTTTCTTTTTCTCTCCCGTGACAGTTTATTTGGTAGTTTATCCAAAGAAGTGTTGATTTTCAGGTCTCAAAGATGAGTTTACTTTTGGGCAAAGCTGGCAATATTGGATGTGGAAAAATTTTGGATACCATTGGAAGCAACATTGCAAATTTAAATGGTGGAAGTGGGTGTGCATCTAGAGCAGCAATTAAGGGAAATGGAATTTCTATTTTGGCATTTGAGGTTGCAAATACAATTGTCAGAGGTTTTAATATTCTGGAATCTATATCCGCAAGAAGAATTAGGACTTCAAAAGAAAACGTCCTTCTTTCAGAGGGTGTGCAAAATTTAATATCAGAATATATGAATGAACTTCTTAGGATTATTGTACCAGATAAGAGGTAAATTATTGGTTGAATTAAATTACTAAGAATGACCTCATCTCTATGCCATCAATAAACTAAGAGGTTTAGATTTGGATCAATTTCTCTATAACTACTTGGAGAAGAAAATAAAAGGAAAAAATGGAATAAACTTCTTAAAAAGCTAAAATTAACTCATGGAAAGGCTAACAACATAACGAGAGAACTTTTACAAATTAGCATAACCTAATTTTAGGTTTTGGAGAAATTTATTTAATTTTTTTCTTTATATTTTCTCTTCCAATGTGCTTCTGGGGAAATTTATGCAAATAGACCTTAACTACTTTATTGTTTTGCATTACCATAGCTTTGTAAGACAAAGATATGAACAAAATGTGATGTTGGATTATATTGTCAAGAAAGAGTTGAAAATTTTTTCTAATGAGGTGATTTGTTTTTGAAATCATTCGAAGAATCTTTAGTGGCACAATTTAGATCGTTCCTTAGAGAAGTAATACAAATTGCACTCATTCAATTTATTCAATTTGTCTAGCCTTCCATTCATCATCAAAGAAATATTTAGCCTCTCATTTATTCTTTGATGTATTTTCTTTGTAAATATCAGAACTAGAAGACAATTGAACACTGAAAGACAGTCAAGAAACGAAGCAGAATCAATAATGCAATGATTGATGACTTCGGGTCATTTTACAATTGTGAGTGCCTTCTTTCAATCAATAACTGGTAATAGTAACTTTTGAACCTGATAGTGTAAGAAAACTTGAAAAGGAAAGAGTTCCAAGTAGATTTTACATGGTTGAGCACTCATATTTATAGGTTTAGGAGTTGACCACAGGCTGAACAAAAAGACAGGGAGAAAATTCAAAGATAATTGGCTCCAAAATAGACATGTTTCAAGTGTGACTGGCCATTTTGGCAAATTCATGCTTTCCACATTGCCACATGTGAAAAATGTAAGCTAGAGCTCTCCAAGTAAGTGTTCTAGGGTTCCATGAGGCCTAAGCTAACCCAAATAAAACCCTAATCCACTTGCCAAGGCCTTGTCATGCAAGAAGTTATGCTAAAAAGCCAAAACTACACACTTTGTAAAATGTTGCCTGATATAATTGATTATGCTACTTAAATAATTGATTAAATTAAGGTTGTCACACTAAAATGGCCAAAATAGATTACCCAAAAAGAAATGTAAGTTAGACAAAAATACAAGGCCTAAAGAAAGGACTTTTTTACTTTCACATTTTTACAAAGACAAGAGAAGGAAAAGACAAGCTAATAAAACACACTCCATAAAAGTAGAGATATTTGAAGACCTCATTCCTCTTCCATTCTCCTAACCATGACCCTAGTTAAAGGCCTAATGTGAGTCCTTCCAGATGGTCTTCCATCAAGTTTTCTTCTTCTCCATTAGTTATAACAAGTTGTTGCAGCTCTTCCAAAGTGTTCATTAGAGTTTTTAACAACCTATAACAAGTACAACCTTTCAGACCATCCTTTCCTGGGTCATTTAGCAATAAGCTTTACAACAACTACATGTCAAAAAGTGCAAGTGAAATCCTAGTTCTCATTTCTTTAATTGCAATGTTCACCTTCAATCATAGGTTACTTCTCCTTAGCTTAAGTGCACCTGACAACGTGTCATAGATTGGAGGAAATTTATATGAAAAAGAATTGAGGTAATGTTGTAATTAGTTGTTAATCAAGTGAAAGAAAATATCAACTATCTAAAATATTGAAAATACTACCTAATTTTAAAAGAATAAAAGTCTAACATGTGAAAGAATAAAAATAGAGTAAAAAATTGTTTAAAACAACTACTCCTAACTAGAATTAACTTTCAATTAAACAAAGATATATCAACTCCTACTCTATAAACAACAAAGGAATAAACTATTATAAATTCAAAACAACAACTAAAATGGGGAATTTAAATCTCTACTTATAAAAGCCTACACTAACAAGCTAACTATAATACTAAAGGCTATGCTAGAATCAAAGATAAAACTTGACTAACCATGTAAACAAAGTAAAACAAATATAACAATCTATTTGTAATAGGAAAAGTTAGGGAAACATCCTACTCTATTAAAAATAATCTAAACTAAGTAATGCAACTTAAGAAATTCGAAGACAATACTACTATACTATTGGTTCACAATAAAAATAGTCTAAAAACTAACTAACTCTTCTAATCTACACTAAAAGTATCCAAAAAAGTCAAGGCTCACACAAATTAAGCCTTAAAAGAGTGCTTTTAACTTTGAAAATTTTCAACACTTGGGGACTCATCAGCCATATTCATGGATTACATGAATAAGATCTTTTTCCAATTCTGGGATAAATTTGTGGTGCTCTTCATATACAATATACTTTTCTACTCCAAGACTAATAAGGACCATGAAAGGCATTTAAAGACAATGTTAGGGATTCTGAGGGAGGAAAAGTTATATGTGAAACTATCTGCATGTGATTTTTGTTTGGGGGATGTGTAGTTCCTTGGACATATGATCTCAACGCAAGGCATATAGTAGACCCTGCCTTAGTGTTGATAATTTCAGATGTCATTAAACCTTTAGAACTTTACCGTGAAATGTCTAATCTAGGATTGACTTTTGTGTTAATGCAAGAAAGGAGAGTCATAACGTATTGTAACATCCCGACCGGATATTATGGACTTAAATATTAAAATAATGAAATATAATTAAACTGCATTTAATGAAATATCATTACCCCATCAGACCCACCATCATTGATATTACTAGCCCCGCTTTGACTTTATGCCTCATCAGACCCATCATCAACATCATCTGCTCACGTATACCACATATATGATCATCACCACACATAAGCAGATAGGGTGAGCTAACAGAATAAACATATATACAATACATATATATATATATATATATATATATATATATATATATATATATAACACAATCACACCAAAGGAATTCCATCCTTCGATTTCATCTCACATGGCCACAACAATGTTAATTGTGTTCTACGTCTTCTAGTGAGTACCATAAGATGTCTTGCTGCCACACCTATGGACCACAACCGATAAAGCACGTGCGGGAAACCATGCTACAGATCACACATCGTAACGCCAGGTGGAGTTCCCAATACGAACATAGCTCGTAACGTCCCAAGACTACCAAACTCGTTAGCTAATTACTGAGGAGGGCAATCTATTTGGACCCATCCGTGCGGGCCACAACCAGCACACTCACACCGGTAACACTTGCCAACCCAAGCCACAACTTAAGAGTTCCTCGTGTTCATCCGCCATCCCGAGCCACAACTCGAGGGATGCCATTCTGAGCCACAACTCAAGGAATGCCACATGCTTAACCTCTATCCTGAGCCACAACTCAAGGGATACATTCTGAGCCACAACTCAAGGAACACCAGCAATTCGACCTTTAAGTTATCCTAGAAGCCTTGTAGACCACGTAAATCACACATGCAAAATATAATTTTGCTGTAGCAAAATCGCCTGGCATTGCTCACGAGGCGCCAGGCAATTTCCACTTCCAGACCGTCTAGAGGGTATGATGAGTTCGAACATTTTCTCTTATTAAGTGTTTAAATTTTGGGGATTTAATATTATTTTTGCACTTAAGAATTGATTTTAGTTGCATAATATATTATTGGATATTCTTAAGTTTAATAATGCAACTGAAATTTATTTTAGATCCTTAAGAGTGTAAATTGGGAATATTTCAAGTCATAAAATAAGTCCCAAAATCATAATTTTGGAGAGGAATAATTCAGGAGCTAAATGCACCCCCAATTTTCATTTTTACACCCCTTTTGCAATTGGACCATCTATTTCTAAAAAGGAATATTTTTGGAGCTAAATGCACCTCCAGTTTTAATTTTCCACACCCCTCCTAAAATTGAGTCTTCTAACTCTGTTTTGCACCTCTTCATTTTACTAATTTGCACCCCTAATATCACTTAAACTCCACTCAACTAGATTACGCCATGTTGCAATCCTTCACTTACTAAAATAACCAATTAAAGCTTGCCACATCCTTAATCCTCCACTCACTAAAATACCCAATCATAGAATGACACCTTATCACCTTCTCTCCTTCACACAATCAAAAACCATAACCCTAATTCTTCCTCCTCTCTCACCCTCACCATGCCGCAATTGTCGTGCCCAACGCTAGTCGTCACCGCACCACTGTCGACTTTCTCCTCTGCGCCCAAAAACCTTCCTTCTCACTCAAAATTTGACTTTTAATGGTACCTTAATGGTAGTTTAATGTACTACAACGAAAATGGCTTAATGTTCATGATAATTGCCATTCAATTAGTCATTATGGATTATTTTTCCAGCCTCCCTTGGCTGCTCATTCATCTAGGGTTTTCTCTACCCTTTCACCTTCATGCCAAAACTAATTTTAACAAAAAGGAAGTTTAATTTAGAGTTACCAAGGTTCAAACCCATAATCATGCCAATGCCAAATCAATGCACAACCATTCAACTAATTCATGTTTTGTGATAATTCCTAATCATTTAAGAATATAATATCACGCCCCACAACCAAAATATTGTATAAAACAATTACATAATTAAAATAATTATAATTTAAATATCACATAAATGACATACATAAGACTTGAACCCAAGTCCTCTCACACAATCAAGTACTCTCAACCATTTGAGCTAATACTTTTCAACGTCATACTTGTCAGAATTAAATGTGATAAAGGCTCCCATTGCCCGCAATTATTAATTAATTAATTAAATTTAGCGAATCTTACACGTATGCCTCTAGATAACTCAAGGTTCATGAGAGGAACTACCTTACTCATGATTTGGAATTGGAAGCAATAGTCTTTGCTTTGAAGAAGTGCATACAATACTTGTATGGGTCTAAGTTCCAAGTTTTTAGTAACCATAAAAGTCAAAATATCAATTTGACTAGAAAGAGCTCAATATGAGAAAAAGAAGGTGAATGGAATTATTGAAAGATTATGAGTTTGAGTTGTTGTATCATCTAGGAATGGCTAACACAATAGCAAACACAATGTGTAGAAAGGCAACATAAGTATCATTCACGATGATTATGGAGGTTGAATTGCTTAAGAAGTTTAGGGACCTAAACTTGATCACCAGGTTTGCTACGGGCAACATTTTTTTTTATGATTAACATTAACAAAATGAGTTTCTTTTGATGATAAAGGAAAATTCAGGGTTAGACATGATCTTGAAGAGAGTTATGGAAGCCTTGGGAACAAAGCAAGAGAGAAAGTTTATAATTTGCATTGATGGAATCTTAAGATTAAAAAGAAGTGTAAATGTTCAAGATTATGGAGAGTTGAAAGGGATGACGCTAAAGGAAGGTCACAAGAGTTGCCTTTGATGAATCCTGGCATGACCAAGATGTACAAGGACTCAAAAGGATCATTTTGGTGGTTTTGGAAGAAGTGAGATGTGGCACAATATGTGACAAGTTGTTTGACTTGTTAGAAAGCCAAGCTAAAGCTCGAGAGACCTAGAGGAACATTATAAGCTTTGGACATGCCAAAGAGGAAATGAGATATTGTGGCCATGGACTTCGTAACACATGCCAAGGATGAGAAGGGAATGGATGCTATATAGGTAAAAGTGGATAAATTAACAAAGAATACTTATTTCTTACCCATAAATCAGAACATGTCACAACCATTGTCACTTAAATGGCTTATGCTCAACATTTAAATCATCAACAAGAAGAACATTACTAATAAATAGAGAAGGTTTAAGACCTATCTGACCATGTACTACTATGCTTCCTTGTATTTTGTCTCATCATTCCATGTCATATGTTGTGTTGTTTGCATTGGAGTAAACATTCTTTATAATCTTGGAATTATAGACAAATAGAACATGGACTTCAATGGAATTTGTCTTTTTTTGCCTTCGTCCTAGATAGGTTGTGTAAATTGAGGCTTCTTACAAATTTGCATTGAAGCAAGGATGCATTAGTTTGGCCACTATCATTGTCATAAAAAAGCATACAGTTATTCACACAATAATCAATCTTCTTACTCTCTAATACTAACTTTGAAACTAATCTCTTAGCTTCATAATAATTGTTTGGAAAAGAAGTATGAGTGGTGCTAGATCTAAATAGATTTTTCAAATGAAGTCCAAGCATTTGTTGAGAATGTTCTAATTCGATTTGTAAGCCAAAAGTGTAATAAGTGTAATGTATACTGATAGGTTTGACTTTGATGCCCCTTCAAATACATATTATTTTGCCTCTACCAATAAATTGTAAATCCTTTGAGTTGATTCATTTGGAGACTCTTCCAAATAATTATCGTTTGGTTGTTCAAATGAATAATGTTAGCTAATAAAATTATTAACCATCTCTTGCATATTCACAAATTGATCCATCTCAAAGGTATGTACAATAGTACTTGAACTAGGAAAGTAATGTTCATGTTCAATCAAATCAACAGAGGCATCTCTTCACCATGATATGTCCAAATCCAATAATTTGGTATGAATTCTTATCTGTGTAGATGAACTTTAACAATCTCATTTTTCAAAATTCTAGTCAAGTCACACTTGAGGCGTAAGCATCTAATCCATCCATCAATAGCATAATATTTATATAGTCAAGTTGTTTAGACAAACTCTTCAACTCCTATGACAAAAGTTTCCTTTAACCTTCTCCTACTAATAATTAGAATTATCATGTTTTTATAATTGTTCATTTTTTATCTTTTATTGTTATTTTATTATTATTATGTTTTTGGATATTTCATGTTTTATTTAATAAATTTTCAAAAGATAAATATTTGGTTTATATTTTGCAAATAAATGGAAATCTAAGAGATTTCAGTAGATTATCCACAAAATCAGTATCTACCGAGTTGGTTACTTCTAATACCAATCATTAAAGATATAGAGTATCAAAAGATTAAAAAGATTTATAACTAGGATATTCTAGTACAAGATCAAGTACAAAACAACAAGCTTAGTCCAATCTGAGCCACTCGCCTAGTGAATCATGCATCACTTGCCTAGCGAGTTAAGTTGCCCAATGAGCTGCAAGTTGCAGGAAATCTATATATTGATGGCCTGACAGAGGTCAAAACACACTTGAAGAGAAAGAAACTTGGCCTAAAAACACTTGACAGTAGAAGCACATTTTAAAGGCGAGAAGCATTTAATTTCATCATTATTCTAGTGTCAACACCTAATTTCGTCCAGGTAAAAAAAAAATTATTTCAAACAAATTTCAAAGAATAGATAGTAAATAAAAAGGTGAAAAGTGTTCTTTTATACTTTTGTTTTGGCCAAATCTTTTTTTATATTTACACCGTCCACATTTTCTTTTTACACCTTATTTTTTTCTTTTGTTAGGCTCATCTCAATCTTACCACCTACACCACTTATTTTCTATCCATACCTTATTTTTATTGAATTATGAGTCCAACAAGTTTTTACTACTTTTACACCATCCCATCTTATTTTCACAACCTCCATTTGCATTTCCATAAATCAAGTCCAATATTTTGTTTTTTTAACACTCTTATTTGTCTTAAGTTTGGTCCAATTCTATTTTTAACATCCTCACCCCCCTCTCCATTACCTTTTACATCCCCACCTAAAATCCTAACCATTTTCAAATCCCCCAATCACGTTGTTGCTACACATTGCACAAGTTATCAACAATTTCTAGCAATCCTACCCTTTCCTTATATTCCCTCATGTCAAGTGACCCAAAAGGGTCAACCATGTGTTGTTGGTTTATTCATCAATGAGGAATGCATTGATGGTTGCACTAGTATGTACGTATCGGAGGAGGTAGGGGGCTAAATGGTAGGAGGCGACGCCCTATGCAGAGGGGGGCCTGAGCCACATTTTCTAGTTTGGACGAAACTCCAAAGATCACCATTCGTCACGGAGAGAGGGAACCTCATCTTGGAACTCACAAAAAAAAAACCATTTTTCTTTGTTCCTTTCACTCCAAACAGAACAACATCTTTGCATTCATCCTTGACTCACCTCCATCCTCACAATTTCAACACCACATAACACTAACCCACAACACCACCGTGAACCAACTTCACTATCACCCTCACACATGTATAAAACTCTTGATCCCCTTCCATCCTCCATTATGCACCATCTTCGTTCACATTCATTGCCACTGTTATCAAATAAAAAAAAAAAGCCAAAAACAAAAAATAAGAGGGAAGTCCATTGTTAAAGATGTTAGGAGGCGTAGCATCGTTGAAGAGATCTACAAGAGGTACATATTACATCTTGAAGACTTGCCATAAACATGATTGTTTTTGTGTTGGCACAACATTTCTTTATTCTTTGAATCTTTATCTGTTGAATGCTCAATATGCAAATGTGCTTGGGTGTTTTTACTTGAATTTGGGTGTTATAACTTGAATGCTTGAAAACAAAATGCGGTTTCCTCCCATCCAAAGTCCCCACACCATTCTCCTCTTGCTTCACCTGCTCGTATCCGTTCAAGTGTGTTATTTAATTTTTGAACAAAAAGAAAATAAAAACAGATACCAAGCCTCTCAATCCATCACGACTTCATCATCTGCCCTCCATTCATCTCAATCCATTTACACAAAAGCATTTCTTTTCTTATTCACCAAAAATCTTCCTCCATCAGGCTTACACAACACTATCGCATTTCATCTGCATAAAAATACAAAATAGAACCCACTGTCCCCATCTCACCTTCGATAATCTCCTTCACGACACAAGCCAACTTTTTACAACACACCAACCAATCTTTCATTTCACGGTCTTTTGTTTTACATCATTAACAACAATCATCCACAACTTCATCTTCACCAAAACGAAAAAACCACAGAGAGAGAAACATAGAGGGGAAAGGGATAACGTCTTCAAGTGGTGAAACATCTCCACGGTGACAACTCTATGGTGGTGTTCTTGGTTCGGCATCGAGGACGGTTAAAGGAACCGTAGTAACCTAGGGAAACACGGTGGCCCGTGACGATTGGGACGACATGGAGGAGACCTGCGGCTGCTGAATTGTCTAAACGAAGGAGGCCTTACGAGGAGACCTGCCACTTGCAACAATGGTGCTCGTTAGAGGATCCTTGTGTTGTGTTATTTTTTAGCATGTTTTATATTCTTCGCGCACCTCCATATTTTGCTAACTCTACACCCCTATGTTTGATGTTTATTTTATGCTTGTTTTGTTATTATGATGTGTGTACTTGGATGTTTACTAGACCTACACCTCTTGTGTTATTTTGTATCTAATTGTGTTCACTCATTACACCCTTGTTGTTTATGTCTAACACCCCTTATTTCATGGGTCCCCATTTGTTGATTGCACCCCACTTTTCACAATTCACACCCCTCCTTTTATATTCACTTTACTTTCAGTTTTTACTCATTGCACCCCATTGTTTAAAGCCTACACCTTCCCTTGCATCTTGTTTCATTTTTCACCAAGTTTTTATTTATTTAATCTCACCTTTTTATACACGATATTTTTCTAAAAAGCCAAAAAAAATTGAAAATCATAAAAATTCACAAAAATAGAAAATTCAAAAAATACAAAAAATAATTTTTCTTTCTTTCTAGTGTTTGTCCGGCCGTTCGCATCATGTGACAATGATTTTCAAATAATTCAAAAATACCAAAAAATATATAAAATGTTCAAAATATAAAAATATCAACATTTCCAGCCAAAAAGTCTTTTTTTAAGAACTATGTGATCCTTGATTCTGCACTGTGAGATACGTAGGAGAAATGTCAATCCTTGTCAAGTTCACCTCTAAAAAAACCAAATCATTTCCCATATAGTTTTCTAAATATCTTGTAAAGAATTACATAACTCTGATTTCCCATTTTTAATGAGAATACATAGGACTAAGGTCAATCCTTGTCGGGCCCAAAAAAACAATTTTTTTTTCTTTATAGTATTATTTGTCTTATTATTTTTGGGAAAAATTAAAATTTTGAAAACTACATCAACTTGCATGTTTAATTAAAGGTACCACCCTCGGGCGGGAACTATAGGCTGCTAACACCTTCCCGAAGCATAACTGACTCCCGGATTCGAAAACCTAGTTTTTCACAGACTTGCTTTATCTTTATGTTTTTCCATAGCTTTTCAAAATAAACTATGGTGGTGACTCCAAAATCTCTTTTCAAACTCGATTCCTTTTTTGGTTCGTCGTCCTGTCACGATTTCAGTTGTGACATATAGTATTCAGTATGTCTAAGAGTAATTAACTCCCTGATTCATAGAGTTGGGTGTAATGTATTCTTAACTCTTTTTTAATTCCGCTATTCAATCTAATTCTTTACCACCAGTCTTTTGTTTTATTCTTGTTTTAACGCATGATTATTGATTGCATGTGTGGGAGTACCTACTGATTGAAAGATAATTTGGGAAACCTTATTCGGATAAAACATCTAATAGATTTCACATGTTAGACATAGATGTGAAACATTTTGTAATTCATAACATCAAAAACTTGATCATTAATGTAAAATTATAATAAAAATACCTAGTCAACTAATTGTGAAGGCATGATGAAATCCAAAACTCCAATTGAAGTCAAGGCATTAATAAAGAACATGGCTTCAAATGATTATGAAGTGCAGAATGAGCAAACTGAAATCTAAAAAAGGGGTGTATTACAACTTCAAACTTGCAATGCATTGTTAGCTAAAACTAAGCTTGTGAGGCAATAAATGGAAGCTCTAGAAGAAACTCTCAATGTTACCTCAAGAGATAAAAAATGCTTCGCAAATTCAAGTTCAACACCAACAAGTACAAAGTTGTGTGTTGTGTAGAAGAGATCATGCTAATGGCTAATATGCTATGCAAAGCCAAGAAGAGGCTAATTACATAGGCAATCAAGGCCGCCAAGTTAATTATGGAAACTACAATCAAGAATGGAAGTCTCATCCAAGCATGGGAAAATCTGGACCATTAAATAGGCCACCACAACAACAACCTTCATTGCATGAGAGGTAGTAAAAGCTTGAAGGGCATTTCAACAATTCAGTAACTGTCTTTCTCAAATCATAAAAGCACAAAAGCTTCTATTTGCAATCTGGAAACACAATTATGTCCATTAGCAAAGCAAATGGAGGAAAAATTGCGAAAACTTTTACAACCAATACTGAGGTAAATTCAATAGAGCATTGTAATTTTATCATTTCTAGGAATGAAGAAATGTTGGAAAAAAAAAGAGGATGAGAAAAATACTAAGGATAGAGGAAGAAAGTAAAGAAGATAAAAAAGAAGAAGTTAAAAAAATAAGAAAAAAATTAAGAAGAGTAAGGAGAAACAATTTGCTCGATCATAGATATTTTTAAAATGTTGGAGATTAATCTTCCTTTTTCAAAAGCATTACAACAAGTCTCTGTTTATGCAAAATTTATGTAAGATTTGCTCACTAAAAACACGAAATATATAGAGGAGGAGATTATTGAGGTTTAAGGGAATTACAATGCTATCATTGCATAATTTGAAATTTTGCTATTGGGAAAGCATTGATTGACCTTGGAGCTAGTATCAACTTGATGCCTTTATCTATGCTTAAGAGAAATGATGCTATTGAAGTCAAACCAACAAGGATGACTTTAAATTTAGTATATCGATCTATCAAATGTCCTTATGAAGTCATTAAGGATGTACTTGTGAAGGTGGACTTTAAAGTTAGCATATTAGTCTATCAAATGCCCTTATGGAGTCATTGAAGATGTACTTGTGAATGTGGATTTTAAAGTTAGTAGATCAGTCTATCAAATGCACTTATAGAGTCATTCAGTAGGTACTTGGGAAACCATTCATGAAATCCACAAAAATTATCATATAAGCTAAAAATTAGAAATCAAGATGAGGAGGTGAATTTCAATGTGTTTAAGGCAACACACAATAAAAAATAGAAGGATCTTAATACTATAAATGAAGTCCTCTATTTGTGACAAGTAAACCAAAGCTTACTTCAAAGTTATGAAAAAATGTTCTAGTTAGTTTTCTCCACATAGGGCAAAAGAAAAAGAAAAGGATCCTACTTTAGAGAAGAAAAAAAATGTACTAGTTAATCATCACACTTTGATAGGAGGGAATGAACTCAAACCAATCAAACCAATTATGTTAAGGAAATTAGAGTGGAAAATTATTCTTGGAGGACTAAAGAAAAAATGGTCAAATCTATGGGTTATCAAAGAGATTAAAGCTGATGGAAGAGTGGAGATTTAAAAGCCTTATTCTGGAATGACAAAATTGGTGACCAGTGGAAAGTAAAGCTTTATATGTGTGAAGGGAAGAATCACACAAGAAGAATTGATCAAGAATCGTGAATATAGGGCATCGAGCTAACATATGTTGAACAAATGCTTATTGGGATGCAATCAACTATTTGTGTTTTTAATTTTAAGTTTTCCTAGGATGAAATTTTAGTTTTAACCCTCATTTATTGACGAACCCTATCGATTAGAAACAAAGCGATTACCAACGAAACGTACCAACAACTTTATTGAAACTCTTTACCGACGAAAATTATCGTCGGTATTTTTATCTGTAATGACAAATTACAAATGAATTGAAATCCAATGGGAAAATTTTGTCACTAATTTTAATATTTCTTATAGTGAATTATATTTTTTTCAAAAATTTGGATTCTTATGGTCTTGAATTTTTGGAACATGAAGTTTGTAACTATATAATTAACGTTAAATTTTTGGGACAATACGAGAAATTTGAAATTAAAAGTGTAAAGTGGTCATCTTGGTCAATCTTAGTGTGATAATGAATTTGGACAAGGTTGGGGCTAGGTTCAAGGTGCATTTCGACATAGACAGAAAATTAAGAGTCGATTATGAAAAGTAAATTAGGCTCAATTAGAATTAAGTTGACTTTATTATGATTCTATTATTTGTTTAATGGACATTAACATACACATGAGGGAATGAATTTGGAACTCGTATAGAGAGTGAAAACTTTCTATACTGGTTGTATCTATACTGATTCTAGAATCGATATAGAAAACCTTTTTTAATTGTTATAAAAAGGTTTTCCTGTACTAGTGGTAGTAATGATATTGATTAAATAAATAAATTAATGACTTTCATATTTAATTTGCCTTTGAATATGTTTTCAAAGGAGTTATTTACACTACAAGAAAACACATGAACATCATCGTACCTAAACTCATTCAAAAGGAGAGAACGAACTCTATTTCACCGTTGTGGGCCCATCATTAGCCCAAACTTCAGATGACGAAGCTTTGTAATTTTTGCATGTATAACAGGAAAAGCAACTTAGCAATGGTCCCAACCATTTAAATAGGACATCATAATTTCATGTTAGCTTTATCAACAATTTCTAATTTTAAAATAAATTTCTAGATTAGTTGATTAGGGATCGTCTCGGATTTGGGAGTGAAAAACGTGTCTTGGAAAAAAAGGTGGTTAAAACCCTAGAACAAAAATCAACGAAGGGGAATATGGGTGACATTGAATGGGTGGAGATATGAAATGGAAGGAAATTACGCTGATTGGAGGAGATTCCAATATAAGTGTGGAAGATCCGCAACTTTGAATCAAACATTCAACAATAAGGATCGGTGGTTCAAAGGAAAACCTCGAGACTTGGGAGAAAAACTCAAATTTTCATATTCTCAAATCTAGCTATAAATGTGTCTCACAAAGGCTTATATACTATGGGCCTCAATACAAAAGCATAACATGACTAAAAGCCCGATGAAGCCCAAACATAAAATTACAAAATTACAAACAAAAAAGTTCTTATTTTATAATTCAAAGCTAATTCAAGATCCCTGTGAATTTCTTGGGCATGTTTCCATCAATTGCTATGAAATTCCTTTGACAATCCTAGCCATGTCTCCATCACTGCCTCCGGGTTGGAGAAAATTCGACCTCAAATTTTAGCATTTTGTTACCTACAAAAAACACACAAACATAAATACCTAAAACACGCAAAACCATAATAATGTAAAATTAGAAACGCTATCTAAATTGAGATTGAAAATCCTAGGAGATGCCAATCGCTTATGATCAATGTGTTGGGAGGTCATCCTCTAGGGTTAAAGGCCAACCTACAAAACACATTAAAGAATTTCAAAACAACTTTTTTATTCTCAAGAAAACAACAAGGAAGAACACTCAAATAAACCACAAAAGAGAGAAAGAGCCTTGGAAAATGTTCACTGCATGACAAACAAACAAGCATAGTTTCAAAAATAGGTTCATATTTTTCCAATCTTGTTCCTTCTTTTTCTATCATCTTTTCTTCACCCCATTGCTTATGTCGTTGCTCCTTAATGTTCAAGTCTTCCCTAGGCATAAAGACAAAAAGAGATAGGTTAGTAAGTTTTTCCAATGAAAATCCAAATCAAGATGTGAATAGGAACAACAATTCAATGCATTGTGATCCCCCTTTAAAGATTCCATCTCATCCATGTATGAAATGGGTGAGCATAGACTCATTCTCTTGTTTTGTTTATGTTCTTCTTTTGTGTCTTGTCCCTCTTTCTCCTTTCTCTCTTTTAGCTCTTTCATCTTTTGTTATCTCTTCAACTTTTCCACTTGTCTTGCTTTTTTCCGACATCTCTAGTCGTTGTAATAGAATTTGTACTCTCCCGTGTCTTTTATTTTCCTTTGTCTTTGTGCTCTTTCCTCATTCTTTCTCTTTTCTTGCTCTCTTTATGCTTTTTTTCTCTCATCTCACTTTGTGTAGCACTTCGTGCTTTTGCACCATAATCCTCTCCATCTCTTTCAACTATATAATGTAATCCTTGAGGTATTCATGAGTCATGGGACTTACATCCCAATTAGGATATTGATAAACTTCATGTTCATAACCTTCACACTTGAATCATCCAATAGCACTTGTTTTTCCTCTTGGCAATGATTTGTTGTCATGTTTGTGCTCCCTTTCAAGATTGGCAAGTTTTCTATTCAACTTGATAATTTTGGACAAAATGACATTAATATCCTTCAGCAAGGCCAGACGTGTGTGGAACATTGTAGAGTGCTCAAAATTGATAAATCCTGCAGGGATAGATAGAAAACAAAAAATTACACAAAACAAAGTAAGTGGTTAACCCAAGTAATGTAGATAAAATTTTCAAATGGACCTTGACACTCCTTACATGTTTACACTCATTCCACTCGTGTTTCACTCTCAAAAGTTTATTAAGTCGGCTTTAAGTTCCTGTTTAGTTCTTCAAAGAACCTCCAATAAACCTATCAAGAATTTAACATCAAAGCTCAATTCAAGAGGCCAAGGAAAGGAAAACTCTAAGAAAAAAACAAGGAAATTTGAAGACAAACTAACAAGCACCAAAATCAAGACATGGCTAAACCAAAGAGAGTAAATATGTGACAAAACAGAGAATATGACAACAAGAAAAGAACTTTAAAAGCAAGGGTAATCTAAACAATGTATTAAGAATTACTACTAGAAATGTGAAATAAAGTACTCAAGCTAAACTCTGTGACGATCAATTCAAACTTCCACAAGTAATATTTCCAACAATTCAGTTCAAGATACATTGTCTCATGACCAAGAATTTAAGGAAATTAAACTCGAAGGAATATGATAGACAAAAGACTTAAGCAAAGCAAGGATGAATAATTAATGACTCTAAGTGGTAATAATAGGCAAAGCAAAATGCAAAAGGTGTATCAGAAATTGAACTAGAGAAGTGACTAAAGCACTACAATTTGTATCCAAATATCACCTCAATTAGTGGCCCCAAACCTACAGTCAAACGTGAATAAGGTAGCAGCAAAACATCACCAAAGCAAGAAGCACTTGCTCCGGTAAATCAGTTTTTAATTGTTCTAAGAGTTACCACCGAATGATTTAAGGTTTCCTTGGTGAATTAAAGAATTGGTTGTTGAGTTTTTGATGCAATTAATATCAACTTGGTTTTATGCGGCTGACGCACCAATTGTCACCACTTCAAGATGGCACCAAACAAATTCAATCAATAACCCCTCAAGGTATTAGACCATGACCAAACTTAATAATTTGGATTGGTTGTTGTGTTACTGTATACACTAGAAATTGGTTGTTGTCAATTGCATAAATCTAGATAGGTTGCAGAGATAATTGCACGAGTCTAAGGTATTTGCTGCCACCAATAGCTTCCTTTCAAAAGCTGTGCAAAAAATTGAGGGTTTCCACTGCTTGGACCAAGATACGTATTGTCAAAAGGAAATAGGCCTCCTTGTTACCACCTCCTTTTGGCACCTCTTTAAGCGACACGCAAGTCACTCACCACAAAATCACAACCGCTAAAGAAACTTGTTCATGTTGTTCCTGAAATCAAATCCAGCGACACCAAATCAGTACTTCAAGCTTAGAGTTTCCAGTAATTGGATTTTTACTCTACTACAACGAAAATTAGTCTAACTGTTGCATCATATAGAACATGACTTTTGGCTACCAATTTCATACATTCTAGTTGGCTTCAAAACGCCAACAAAAAAAATATCAAATCAGTGCCAATTGATGCATTGCATGGCCCAAAACACATCCTACCATTGGCAAATTGGAACTTACTATAGTTTCTAATTTCCTCAATTACCATCCCATGTGCATCAAAATTTTATTCTAGAACTTTGCATCTCTTGGGAACCTCTTCAAAATTTACTAATCCCCCAAAACAAATCATGCTAGTGGATGTGCCAAAAACAATTGATTGAACTATATACTCAAGTGCATTTTGAACCAATTTGTTGATTCCAATATTCACTTCGTATTTCTTTGTTTCTTTTTTCTCGAGGTTTCTTTCATAGAGTTCATTGGCTTTGGTGCTTTGGTTTTTCTTAGGAAGAATATGTAAACTAGGCACCATAGTTTCACAATTTTTTCCAAAATTATATTTCTTTACTTAATCCAGATAATGTAAGTCGATTTTTATTTAAGGTCTGTGGTTTGTTTAATTGTGTTCCAGTAACCCATTTGTGATACTTATTTTCTTAATTTGTGATTATTTTTCTAGATCGGTTTGAATTTCATGAATGTTGATAGTGGTAGAAGGATTGGTTTTGAGTAATATATAAATAAATCAAATGGTTGGTTCTTAAGTCTTAATAATAATATAGCTTCTGGAAGAAGCTTTGACAGGTTCTTCAGTAAAAATAAAGAATGAAATATTATTGAAGAAGTTATGTCAAGTTTTGGAGTAAAAAATATCAAAAACTCAAATTGTTTGTTCTCGAGTGTTAAAAGTTTCATTGATTTTTTGCAAATGTTCATCGAGTCCAACAAAATTATAGTGGTTGGTGTGTTGTGTGATGTCTATCCAATACAAATAATTTGTAGAAAGAAAAATTTTATTAATCATTGCATTCTAGTGACAAGACGAAAAAGTTTCAGAATGTAAAAACTTTTTTCCACTTTGACGAAAAACTTTATGATTTGAGAATTTCAAAATGGGCATTAATTGGTTTTTGTCAACACCCAATTTCATCCGAGTAGATAAAAAATATTTTCAGAAGATAAAAAATAGTAATTAGCAATAATAATAGAAAAAAATGAAATAAAAATGTGAAATAAAAATTAAAAAGAGGTTAATTGATTAAAGCATAAATAAAAAAGAATATATCATTTTTAGACATATCTTTTTGGCCCATTCTTTGTTAAAAATATTAACTCTTTTCTTAAAAGTATGATCTCTTTGTTTTCTATTCTTATCATTTTTTTTTTTCTAAGAAATCTAAAACCAATTTTTTTATTTTTATTACATCCTCACCTTTTTTTTTACTCTCACCGTTAAAAAAAAATGCCAAACCAACACCTCTCTCTCTCCCTCTCTCTCTCCCTCTCCCTCTCCCTCTCCCTCTCTCTCTATCTCCCTCTCCCTCCCTCTCTCTCTCCCTCCCTCCCTCTCTCTCTCCCTCCCTCCCTCTCTTTCTCCCTCTCCCTCTCTCTCTCTCCCTCTCCC
>Ga0214542_1004763_pt1 | contig 26541 bp, 11 predicted proteins | sample CNSS1metaG_FD_160096 | JGI IMG/M metagenome (GOLD analysis project Ga0214542, IMG submission 160096) | Root nodule microbial communities from cowpea collected in UCLA plant growth center, Los Angeles, California, USA - CNSS1 | ecosystem: Host-associated > Plants > Roots > Nodule | place: USA...
AGTGCATCTAAATTTATCATACTCTGTAATTAAAGGTGATGTTCCCTCCACAATCTCTCACTTGTCAAAGTTAGTATCACTTGATCTCAGTAACAACTGGGGATCAGTTGATGATCCTATGCCCATGCACTTGTCTATCAGAATTGATGCATACACTTGGAACAAACTCATTACCAATGCAACTAAGTTAAGAGAGATTCATTTAGATGGCATAGACATGTCTTCTGTAAGACAGAACTCTTTGTCATTGCTAACCAATCTATCTTCCACTTTGATCTCTCTTAGTCTCTCAAGCACCAACTTACAAGGGAAATTCCCAAGTGGAATACTTTGTTTACCAAATCTTCAAAAGATAGATCTTTCATCAAATGAAGGGCTAAGAGGTGAACTTCCAAAATCTAACTTGAGCACTCTGATGAGGTACTTGGATCTCTCTGACACTGCTTTCTCAGGAGAAATTCCTAACTCCATAGGCCAATCCAAGTCTTTTAACTATATCAACCTTGGTGGTTGCAAATTTGATGGATTGATTCCCTCATCATTGTTTCATCTAACTCAACTTTCTCTTTTAGAGTTATCAGGTAACGGGTTAGTTGGCATGATTCCATCTACAATCACTCAATTTCCAAAATTACGCACTCTAGGATTAGCTGGTAACAAGTTAAATGGGACAATTCCAAGTTGGTGTTATTCTCTACCCTCCTTATCACGGTTGTATCTCAATGACAACCAGTTCACGGGCTCAGTTGGTGAATTCTCAACCTATTCTTTAGAGTATTTGTATCTCTCTAATAACAATCTGCAAGGTGATTTTCCAAATTCAATATTTGAATTGGAAAATCTTGTCGACTTGCGTTTGTCATCAAACAACTTGACAGCTCTTGTGGACTCTCACCAATTTTCAAAGTTAAAAAATCTAATTTTGCTTGATCTTTCTCACAATGCTTTTATCTCTATCAACTTCGATAACAGTGCTGATATCTTACCCAACCTTCGATTATTATATTTATCCTCGTGTAACATAAGTACTTTTCCAAAATTCTTAGCAAATCTTCAAAATATGGAAGAATTGGATCTGTCTAATAACAAAATTCGTGGAAGCATTCCCCATGGATTTCATGAGCAGCTCTTGCAATGGAAGAACATTGAAACTATTGATCTGAGTTTTAACAAGCTGCAGGGAGATCTTCCAATTCCACCCAGTGGCACAGAAAACTTTCTAATCTCAAATAATGAGCTAAGTGGTGACATTTCTTCAAAAATGTGCAAGGCAAGCTCTCTCCGTATACTCGACTTGGCCCATAACAACTTATCAGGCCACATTCCACAATGCCTGGGAACATTTCCTTCTCTTGAAGTGTTCGATTTGCAAATGAACAACCTTTACGGAAACATACCTCAGAACTTTCTTGAGGAAAATGCATTTGAGACAATAAAGTTGAATGGAAACAAGTTCAAAGGACCATTACCACAGTCTTTGACTCGCTGCACAAAGCTCCAAGTTTTGGACCTTGGAAACAATGACATTGAGGATACATTTCCCCATTGGTTGGAAACTCTCCAAGAGATACAGGTACTCAGCCTACGATCAAATAAATTTCATGGTGTCATCACTTGTTTGGGTACTGAGCATCCATTTCCCATGTTGAAAATATTTGATGTATCTGATAACAACTTCAGTGGCCCTTTGCCGGCATCATATTTCAAGAACTTTCAAGGAATGAAGAACGTGAGTGACAACAAAAAAAGTGGTTCGCTGTATATGGATACTCATGGATTATACAATGATTCCATAGTGGTCGTAATGAAAGGTCGATACATGGAGCTGGAGAGGATATTGACTGCTTTCACAACTATTGATTTATCAGACAACATGTTCGAAGGAGAAATTCCAGAAGTTATTGGAGAATTGATTTCCCTTAGAGGGCTTAACATTTCCCACAATGGAATCACTGGTACCATCCCACAGTCTTTGAGTAGTTTGAGAAATTTGGAATGGTTGGATCTCTCATGGAACCAGTTGAAGGGTGAGATTCCAATGGCCTTGAGTAGTTTGAATTTTCTGGCGGCGTTGAACCTTTCACAGAACCAGTTTGAGGGAGTGATACCTAGAGGTGGACAATTTAACACATTTGAGAATGATTCTTATGCTGGAAACCCAATGTTGTGTGGAATCCCTTTGTCAAAACCATGCAGTGAGGATAAAAAATGGTCACCAATTTCAACAGTTGATCATGAAGAATCAGGATTTGGGTGGAAAACTGTGACAGTGGGATATGCATGTGGGATGCTTTTGGGAGTCATCTTGGGTTGTCATTTATTCTTCACTGGAAAACCTCAGTGGCTTACCACACTTGTTGAAGCTGTGTTGAATGTAAGAGTGATAAAAACAAAAGGTATAAACCTTGTAAATCGCTGAGGGATGAACTAGTTTATCAGTGTTTCTATTATGCTATACATTAATAGTATATCTTCTAAATACATGTTTAAGATTGTAGTTTTGTTATATATTTTATGTATTTTTTTCGTTATATAAAAATATAATAATTGTGTTTTTTTATTTGTTTCGTAGCGTAATGAAGCTGTATTATGATAGGACAAAACTTTGATTCAAGAGTTTAGTAAAATTAAGATGACTTCACGCTAATATGTCTCCATACTCAATAGATAATACTAAATTAATTAATATTTTTGTTCTCCTTAGAAGCACCAATTTCGCAGAACATATATAGTCTAATTCACCATTCATTTGATTTTATTCATCTACTTTCGATCTATTCAAACCTTCACTTCCACATAATAATTTTTTCTCAATATATTCTTCACAATATCAAGCCATTATATTTTCAATTATTTAGGCTAAAACATTAAAATTCATTCATTCATCAATTCACATGCAGTTCGTTTATGAATTTCGTGTTTAAGGCTCAATTGCTCGAGACATACATGTTGAATATACATATTAATAATATATAAATATAAATCAAATCAATCTGGATCCAATCTAATCAAATAATTTATAATCATTTAATTTAAATATACATAAACATATACGATAATAATTTATCAAATAATAAATATTTAGTAATTAAATGTTTCTTTTATTTATTGAGAATATTCTTTAAATTCGGTCCAAATTCAAAAAATCTATAAATACAAATTAACTTCATAACAAATATCGAGTAAATTTTTATTCTCACAAACTTTTGTATATGTAGTATCTTATGCTTACTGATTTGGAGTTGAAAAATCTAATCTCTCATCGATCTTCGCCAACAACTTAACAATCAACCATTATAGGTAGAATTCAACTTTTTCAAAATTTTAACTTTTTTACCTCAAGAGATTTACATTCTTTTGTGATAAAAACATTAATAATATTTATTTCGATCAACACTTTTAGGCTCTAATGAAAATTTTAGATTTACATGCAAAAAGTAGTTTGAAAACTTGTAAGACTATCATATTAATATATTCAAATTCTATATAGTGGAAGAAAATAGCAAAAAATATCGAAAAAACTACGTTGGACTCACTTGTGTACGGCTTTTTTTATTTCAGAATCTATTTGAAATTAAAATTGTAAAATTGAATCTGTTTGAATTTTTTTTACAAAATAGGATCAAGACATCAAAATATAAGACGATATTACCTTTGAAGTCGTATTGTATCTTGTATCTTATCGATTTTTTTTTTTTTAAATAAGAAAGCAAAGTCAACCTTTTAAAGACCAGTTTCAGTTTAATGTAAAAAGTGAAGTCTTCGGGAAATGCGACGACTACACTTCAGTTTTTGAAAGAGAAGAGGAGTCACCGGAAGTGATGACAAATTTCTGAGGGGTGACGGGAATGTGGGGTTGGGTTTGATGGGTTCAAAGCATAGCATCTTGGGTGGCCGGTGAAAGGAGAAAAGAGGCTAAGCGGAGAGGTTGTGGTGATCGTAAGAGCAGTGGTGGTGAGGGAGAGACAATGTGTGTGTTGTTGCATCATGGTCATCTCTGAATAGTAGCTGAGAGAAAGTGGTCCCTGTGAGTTCAAATTCGTCCTCGGGGTCTATGGTTGGGATTTGGAAATGAAAAATGAAGGGGAAAGAGAAAAAAAGGTTGTGTTGTGTTGTGGGAGAAAAAGTGGAAGAAACAGTGTGGAAGGGACATATGTAAATGTTTATGTCTTGGTGAGAGTAGTAATTGGTGAAAAAATGTTAGAAAGAAACAAGATTAGAGCGATGGGCTGAGACGGTGAGGTGTGGGAAGTGAAGTCGTCACAGGTATCGACGACTTCATTTTTACATTGAAATTAAAATTGATCTTTATTAGGCGTGACTTTATTTTTTGACCCTATTTTGTAGAAAAAAAAAAATTTAAGAAATCCATTTTTACAATTATAACTTTAAAAAGGACCCTAAAATACAGGAAGGTTGCATTTCCATCAATTCAATTCCAACTTCAATATTTCCAAACCTTCACAAACATGAATTAAAATTTAAAAATATAATTTTTCCCTAATACTAGTGACATATCATATAAAAAATAATAATTAGTTCAATATGATAATTATTAATTTTTTTAGTGTAATAAAAAATTAATTTTAATACAAAAATTATAATTCACTTAATTTCAGTAATTAAAGTAATTAAACACGGATTTAATATTTAGTAATTATTACATTATTTAATAATTATTACATGTGTTCATTAAAAGGTAATATTAATCTTTTGAAAGAATCCTATTTTTTTTTTATCTAAATTTAAAATCCTAAATATGTTCTCCAATATTAATTTTATATTAATATTATTTTTTTATGAATAATCAGGATAGTAATTATTAAATAATTATTTAATTATTTAAATTATTTACAAAATTTAAATAAAATTAACCAAATTAAAATTGAAATTTTCGTACCAAAATTGTAATTTTCTTCATTATACTAAAAATAAATATTCCAATATCAGCTATTTATCACCTAAAAAAATTTCAACTAATTATGTCAAAGTCTACTTGACGCGTATGCATGTGTTTCGCGTATGCATGTGTTTCGTGTATAATGTGTTTGGTGTGAAAAACTTTTGGAAATCATGTATGCCTGACTTGGAAATTTCAAACATACTGCTTTCAGTCTCTAATTGCTTTCTGTAATACAAATAAAATTAAGTATTATCAATTTTTTTTATAATTTTAAAATAGCCCAGCTTGTTATATATAAATTAAACTTTGGGGATTGCTTGCATACAAATTCCATAATGGGTTGGGTTTTGCTGTCATACTTCTTTATCTTCCATTGTTTGCTTCCTTCTTGCCATTGTTTGTTGTGCAACCTTCATGATAAATCTGCCTTGTTACAATTTAAAGACTCGGTTGTTGTCATCTCTTCATATTCTTCAAAGATGAAATCTTGGAACAACATTACAGATTGTTGTGGGTGGGATGGAGTCACGTGCGACTCCAAGTCAGGTCACGTGATAGGGCTCGACCTTTCGGACAGTTTTCTTATAGGTGAGCTACTGGGTTCCAATAGTTCTATTTTTAAGCTAAGGCACCTTCAACAACTCAACCTTGATTTTAATGATTTTTATGGATCTCCAATACACTTTGCAATCGGTGACCTTGTTCACCTTAGGCTTCTAAGTATATATGGTCTTAATATTAGTGGTGATGTTCCCTCCACTATCTCTCACTTGTCAAAATTACTCCATCTTCGTATCTCTAGCATCGACTCATTACTTAGACTTGGTGATTACACATGGAACAGACTCATTCACAACGCAACTAATTTAAGACAGATTGAATTAGAACACATCAACATGTCTTCTATCAGAGAGAGTTCCTTGTCATTGTTGACCAATCTTTCATCCTCTTTGCTTTCTCTCGTTCTCTTCAACACCCAAATCCAAGGGAAATTGCCCACCCACATCCTCAAATTATCCAATCTCCAAGAAATAGATCTGTCATTGAATGAGAACTTGAGAGGTGAACTTCCAAACTCCAACTGGACTACTCCACTAACAATGTTGTATCTCTCTCAAACTAATTTCTCAGGATACATTCCCGATTCCATTACCCACTTGAAGTCTCTTAACATCCTATTTCTTTCACATTGCAATTTTGATGGATTTCTTCCACCATCATTGTTTAATCTTACCCAACTTTATGACTTATATTTATCACATAATAAATTAGTTGGCCCCATTCCAATCCAAATCACCAAACTCTCTACATTATTAGGCCTATATTTGAGTGGTAACATGTTAACTGGACCAATTCCTCGTTGGTGTTATTCTTTGCCTTCTTTGTTGTCCTTGGATCTCAGTCACAATCAACTCACAGGGTCAATTGCTGAATTCTCCGCTAATTCTTTGGGATATTTATCTCTCTCTAACAACAATTTGCAAGGTAATTTTCCGACTTCAATATTTCAACTCCAAAATCTTAGTACTTTGGATTTGTCATCAACAAACTTGAGTGGTACTGTAGACTTTCACCAATTTTCAAAGCTTAAAGTTCTAAATAAATTGGACCTTTCTCACAATATTTTTCTCTTTGTAAACTTCGAAAATAATTTTGACTGCATCTTACCCAACCTTGAATACTTATATTTATCTTCAAGTAACGTAACTAGTTTCCCAAAATTCTTAGCACCACTGCAAAACCTGCGTCTTTTAGATCTTTCTCATAACAGAATTCAAGGATGCATTCCCAAATGGTTTCATGAGAACCTCTTGCGCTCCTGGAAGAACATGAATTCCATTGATCTGAGTTTCAACAAATTGCAAGGAGATCTTCCAATTCCACGTAATGGGACTAAAATCTTTTTAGTCTCAAATAACGAGTTGAGTGGGGAAATTCCTTCAGCAATGTGCAACACAAGCACCCTGTCTATACTTAACCTGGCTCACAACAATTTGACAGGACTTATTCCACAATGTTTGGGAACATTTCCTTCTCTTTGGGCGTTGGATTTGCAAGAGAACAACCTTTATGGAAGCATACCTCTTAAATTTTCCAAAGGAAATGCATTTGAGACTATAAATTTGAATGGAAATCACTTGGAGGGACCGGTACCGCAATCTTTGACTCACTGTACAACACTCGAAGTTTTGGACCTTGGAAACAATAACATTGAAGATACGTTTCCGTATTGGTTAGAAACTTTGGCAAATTTACAGGTACTCAGTTTACGGTCAAATAAATTTCATGGTGTCATCACTTCTTTAGGCACCAAACCTCCATTTCCTAAGTTGAGGATTTTTGACATTTCCAATAACTATTTTACCGGACTCTTGCCAACATCATACATCCATAACTTTCAAGGAATGATGGATGCTAGTGACAACCAAACTGGTTTGAAATATTTGGGTAGTGATACTTCATATAATGATTCAATAGTGATTGTTATGAAAGGGAATGAAATTGAGCTCAAGAGGATATTGACTGTTTTTACAACCATTGATTTATCAAATAATATGTTTGAAGGAGAAGTTCCCAAAGTCATTGGAGAATTGCATTCTCTGAAAGGGCTTAACCTTTCACACAATAGAATCACTGGTACAATTCCATTGTCACTGGGTAATTTGAGCAATTTGGAATGGTTGGACCTCTCATGGAACCAATTGAAGGGTGAGATTCCCATGGTTTTGAAAAATTTGAATTTTTTGGCAGTCTTGAACCTTTCACAAAACCAGTTAGAGGGAGTGATACCTACAGGTGGACAATTTAACACATTTGAAAATGATTCCTATACTGGAAATCCAAAGTTGTGTGGAATCCCTTTGTCAAAACAATGCAAAGAAGATAACAAAAGGCTATCGCATTCAGCACTTGATGAACAAGTACCAGGATTTGGGTGGAAAGTTGTCGTAGTGGGTTATGCATGTGGGATGATCTTTGGAATAATATTGGGTTATAGTGTACTCATCGCTGGAAAACCCCAATGGCTTGCAAGACTTGTTGAAGCTGTGTATTTGATGTGAAATTGATCACAACAAACAACAGAAAGCACGTCACATGATTTGAGAAAGAATTAGTTTAATAAAGTTTTTTGTTTTATGTATGTTCAATTTTTTATCGGTATCTATTTTTTTTTTCTTATTTTGTAACAATTGTTTGTGTGGAATAAAAACTTCATCTTTTAATACCATCATTGATTTATTCAGTTGTGGAAAATTCACGCATTCAAACTATAATAGTCTCAAAAGCAACAATTTATGAGGAACAAATTTGTTCTATTTTCTCAAACAATTGATGCTTACAAACGAGTTGGAACTGTGTTTTATCTTTTATTACTAAGGATGTGCTTTATATTAGTTTTTTTTTACACAAACTCTCTGTTAGCTAGCACATAATCACAAGTGTATTCCAATACAAATCAATTACTCATACTCTATCATGCGACATTGTCTATTACTTACATTTTAATTCAGACATATTTTCTTTGGAATCTTAATTTAGTTGAATCAAATATGTCTTTGTTTATTATTTTACCAGACTGATAAAATACCAATTGAGGTAAGCTGAGGAGAGATTCACTAGTAAAAAGTTCTCTGATACTCCCATTAATAAGAATTCAGATAATATTGTAAGTGATAATAATATATAATGAACAATAGTTGAATAAGTACTTCATGCTGGTATGTGCATTTATAAAGTTTCTTGAACCCATGGAAAAATAACATTTATATTTACCTTATATAAATTTTGTTACTTATAATTTAGTTTATTATATAGGAGTAGATGACAATCCCTTTTAAGGTGGTATTTTTTGTTTTCTTTTCTCTTTCTTATCATATTTTTGTTCGTAAGACATTTTAAAACTCATAAAACGATATGACTTTCAAGATACAAATGTAAATTAAAATCATATTTTTCAAAACATTATCGAAATAAAAAAATATAAACCATTGTGATTATATATTCATTTATATTATATAGTAGGTCTAAATAAGTTTTTGGTCCTTCAACTTTTAGTAAAAGTTGGAATTAGTCATTTTTGAAAACTTTAAACCAATTTAGTCCCTTATCTTTATTTTTAAACCATTTTTTTTAAACTTTATTTGATGTTTCAAACATGTTCTCGGCTAACATTGAGACAAACATATGCCAAATGGTGTAAACAAACTAAAATACAACAACGAGATGTGATTGAAAGGTCAAATAAACTTAATAAAATTTGGTTAAAAAGACTAAATCCACACATTTACATAGTTGAGGGATTAAACTGATATAAGATTTCCAAGAGGGACTAATTTCAATTTTTACTAAACGTTGAAGGACAAAAACATATTTAACCCTATGCAAGTATAACAGAACCTTAACAGTGAAAGCGAAACAACAAAACAAAAACAAAAAATGAAAAAGGAACAAAGGAAGAGACAGCGTAATTAGAGAAAAAAATATTCTTGTATGAATAAGAAAAGCTAAAATACAAAGACCAAGGGACCGAAGGGTGTCAATGTACTGGTTTTAAGTTAGATGATAGAATCGTTGTCCATTAGCATACATTTAAGGTATTGTTGATTTTAAAAACTGTTTATCACAAATTTATCCAAAGACACTCAAAAGATAAAGGAGGAAAAATATTTAAATAGTCTTACAGTTTGACTTCTAAAAACATACACACATATATATATATATATATATATATATATATATATATATATATATATATATATATATATATATATATATATAACAAAAAAATTGTTTGATAAAAATATGAAGAGTTTGATGATAACAGTTATTAATATAAATTTTAACAAATTTTTAAATTTCTATTCTCATGAAAAGTAATAGAGTTGCTTTTTGTGCTACATGTGTTAAAGTGCAACTTTTAAATTTTGATGAGAGTCAAAATGGTGTGAAATAATATGAAGAGTAACTACAAATCAAAATGATTCTGCAGTATTCCTCATAAAGGTAAACTGAGCTACAAAGGATATAATTACCTTCACAATTATTGACATGTTAGATAACATGCATGTTCTTTCTAATGACGTTTTAGCAATAATTCAACAAAATTTGCATACAAATTAAGGATGCTAAAGTTAAAACCATCTTTGAGTAAACCCAAAGATATATAAGAACATAAAAATGTCATTTTATCAAAAATGAACGACTCTTCTTAAAATACTTAAACTTTACGATTAAAACTAACTAATGGTTTCATCACATTGCACTTTTTTAGCCATAATTTGTTACTCTTAAGATCGAACGTTTACCACTAGGTCAAAAACTATAGTCATTAGTTAGAACACAACTCTTTTTATTTAATAATATAATAATCCAAGCGTCACATTCAATTATGACCCGACCCATTTACAATTGATGTCTCTGTTATGGGACAATTTATCTCACATGCAATATTACCATATTTACAACTTTTGTGGATGTAGATGTTTTCATATTACTCAAATTACATGATGTGAGTTTCTGAGGCTCTTGTGATTCTTAATCATGGTACCTCTCTTTTTGGATATAAACAAAGGACAATTGAGAAGAAAGAAGGTCCAACCCTACCCTCCTAAAAGGTTACAAGCACTTCTTAATTTGTCCATTCAGTTTTCTTGTCTCTCTCTTAGGTCTCTCTTTTCTCATTTCCCTTTCTTCATTCAATCATTTCTTCAACAATTTGGGCCATGGTGGTCCAGAAACTCCCAAGGCTTGCCCCCAGTTTATGTCACTGAATTGGGCCTCCCAAGTCCCAACTACGTAAAAGCCTGTCTCCTAACTACATCAAATGAGATCACACAGAAACCAATAATTTCTATAGAAACTAACATTTCTATAACAAATCAAATAGCAAACATAATGGACAGACCAAAAGCTAAAAAACTGTCGTTTTCTTACCATAATCTTTAATGAAAAAATTGATTGATTACTTTCTTAACTAATATGTTTAGTATCTTATATCAATTAACACAGAGAAATAATAAAGCAAGATTAGGAGACATAGAATGATAGTCGCATCATCTGATTAATCACAAAATTAAATAACAAAAACTTAACTAAAAAATATATTTTCTAAAAATATTTAATAAAAGTTCAATTGAAAGTATGACCTCAAATTAATTATCTCTAATTATTATAATATAACTTCTAACATCTAAACAAAATTTAACTGACATTTTATTATTTACAAAGATATTATCACGTTATTATTAAAACTTGTTGTTATGTATTCATAAGTTTTTAATTATTTATTTATCTCTAGACGTAACTGAAAATTGTATTGTTTGACTTAAATATGACGTAAAAATAAATATATTTTTTTATACTAGACAAATTTTTACGAATGCAGTTAATCATCCTATTTAGAATCTCGACATATCAATTTGCTATGATTTTTTTTTTCTAGCAAACACATTTGCATTATTGTGTGTCCATAAATTATTAAAAAGATAAGATTTAAAATAGTAAATACAATTAAAACTCATTTTAACATCATGGTGTTGTATGTGGAATTAGATGATTCAATTAAAAATAAAATCTTTATGGTCACGCGCCCTGCACTGTTTAATAGACACTTGACAAAGGAAACATAAACATATTCATTAATTGAAAACTTTAAACTTATTTCAATAACTGCTTTCAACATTCATCATGTGGGCCCGTGTTTATTGGAAACGTTAAAACTTGTACCAACGAAAATCGAGGGATGTGTCACTGTAAAATCAAAATTCTTCACTGAGTTAAGTCTCAATAATACTATATAATATAAGAGACGTCACAACTTGAATTAAAATAACAGAGTTTGAAGTTACGTATATAACTTGCATCAATAGTAATACACATACACAAAGAGTGTTCAATATAAAATTTGATGTTTATTATTATGTGAGTTCATACACATCTTCAACTAAATAAAAAATTATGTTCAGTATAACTTTTAATATGTAACTTTACGTGTCGTTTTTTATTTAGTTTCTTTCACAAAACTAATTGGAAAATTTACCAAAATTTATGGAAGGCAATCACCATTGAGTTAATTTATGGAACAAAATCACCATTAATGACAAGATTTAAATTCAAACCCACTATTTAAGACTAAATAAGCTTACTTTTAATTATCTAAACGTAGAGTATCAAACTCTTAATTTTTTTTCTTTTAAATCTCTGTTTGGCTGGCCATGGCTTTTAAAACTGTTACAGTGAATTAACAATTACAAAAAAAAAAAAAAAAAAAAAAGTAGCCGTTAGGAAAAGAAAGGAAACGTCAAAGACAGTATCTCCTTCCTTTCTATAACACTCTCTCTCCGACCCCACCACCTCGTGCCATGTGCAGCCAACCAAGCACAATTCAATGTCAGAATTTTATCAATTGAAAATCCTAATTGTTTTATTTTAATTTCTTAACATTTTTTACCATCATAAGATCATAGTATAAAAGGTAAAATCGCAAAACTAATTGCAAGAGATTCACTGTTTATTACCATATTTTCATGAAATTACTCAAATTTGCTTTACTGTTTTATCAGTCCAATGTTGTTTTAGTTAAAGTTTTTATTTTCAATTGTTTTTCATTATTATAGATGTAGGATTTATTGTATACAGTGAATGGTCGACATGGTGTATATGATGAGTAGACACAAATCTTACCTCACCTGAATAAGACGTGCCGCTACAAATTATAAATCCTCAACGGACCCCTTTGAAAAGAAATGCCATAAAGCTTGTAACTTTTGCTTATTGCTGACTTTCTGGCTTTTGGGTTTTCTCCCTGTGGTCGGTTCAACTAACAGTGGCAGTGTCATCACCTCAATTGTGTTGAAAAACTACTCTTTGCGTTCTTTTCTTTTTGTCTCAGCTCGTTTTCCCTTTCTTTCTCTTTCTGTTCGGGGAGTTTGGTGTGGCAGACAAGGTAATGTACCCCAACGGAGTGGATCTATTGTGTGATAACAATATTCAAAGGCATTTTTTTTTCATTGTTCTTTAGTTGCTATGGTTTCTAATGCTGAATCTTTCTGGGTGTTGAATTCTGTGTTTTCTGTTGATTGGTGACTGAGATGGCTAGAAGAACAAATATGTCATGAAGTTTTGGCTTTAATTTTGGGTTTTGCATGGAAAATGGGAATTCAGAATCATGATCGGTTATGCCTAACAGAAAAACATTCTGTTGTTTAGAAGTGGATTATAGTTTGACCACCGAGAGATTATGAGGTAGAAGGGTTGATTAGTACTTACTTCCTCACTTGATTATGACTTTGGGTGAAGTTTTGGGGGAACAGAAAACTCACTGTGACTGTGACTGTGACTTTTCGGCCTCTCCCACTTCACAACTTTTTCTTTAAACACTATGATTCTGTTTTTTGTCTATATCAACACGGGAAAATCAGTTTTACATCAGTTCTTATTTCTAATCGGATGTTAAATCTTTCTGTCATTGTCTGCTTTGTCTTCCACCTATCACTGCTGCAAAATAAGGTTGTACTTTTAAGTTCAAAGCTTATAAAGAAATGTGTTGATTTTGACATCATGCTTATTTGTATAATTTACAGGGAGTAGTAGCTTCGTTTTTCTAAGTTGCCATATGCTCATGGCTTCTTTGAGTGATATAGGACTCGCCGCAGCAATTAACATCCTGAGTGCATTTACTTTCTTGTTGGCTTTTGCCATACTTCGAATTCAACCTATAAACGATAGGGTGTATTTTCCAAAATGGTATTTGAAGGGTTTAAGGAGCAGTCCATTGCAAGCAGGGTTATTTGTCAGCAAGTTTGTCAATTTGGACTTCAAATCATATATAAGGTTCCTGAGCTGGATGCCTGCAGCATTGCAAATGCCAGAACCAGAACTAATTGACCATGCAGGCTTGGACTCTGCTGTTTACTTGAGGATCTACTTACTTGGGTATGCTCTGATCAATCATTCTTTGTGGCATTTGTGGATTTCGACCATTCCTTGTTTTCATTCTTTCTCATCTGGTTTTTCCTTCATTTCCAATGGTAGTTTGTTTGCCAGAATTTTCCTGGTTTTTAGCTCCAACATTGCTGTTTGATTTTTTTACTAACTGTGTCTTCTTACCCGATTGAAATGCAGGCTGAAAATCTTTGTTCCCATTGCATTCCTAGCTTTTTCTGTTATGGTTCCTGTCAATTGGACAAATAGCACCTTGGAGCGTTCCAATTTGACTTATAGTCAGATAGATAAGCTTTCAATTTCAAATATTCCAACCGGATCAAATAGGTATGCAAACTTTTCACCCGGTTGGTTTGTTTGCTTTATTTTCTACTTTTCTTTGGCCTTTTACATATTATTTCATCTATATGAACTTTCTAATGATATGTGTGTTAATTTTAAAGAATTCCACATTTGTATTAGTATGTTGCATACATTCATTTTTGTACATGTACATTGGGTGAATTAGTACATACATCTCTGAGGTATTCCATGCAAATCCTCTAAATCAAGTTGAAACAAATTAATAACTCCTTCCAGAACCTTAATCTCGTCCTGAAGTAGCCGGCTATTTTTTCCAACAAGCATGATCTAATGCTGTTTACATGGATTGCAGATTCTGGACTCATTTGGTAATGGCTTATGCTTTTACCTTTTGGACATGCTATATCTTGAAAAGGGAGTATCAAATAGTTGCAACAATGAGACTGCATTTTCTAGCATCAGAAAGACGGCGTCCAGACCAATTCACAGTAAGAATAAGTTTTATATCTGAACAAGACTATATGTTCATATTCGTAGAACCACTGTTTCTGTATTATATCCTAAGATTAGTAAAGTCCACATATGTCCTACCTTCTAACATCAAAAGGACTGTCCTTTTTACAAGTAGCGATCCAATTGTACCTTCATTACTTCAAAAATATTGAAGAAAAACTGCTGACAATAAACTGTCCTTTACATCTGTGCAGGTACTTGTCAGAAATGTACCACCTGATCCTGATGAATCAGTTAGTGAGCTAGTGGAACATTTCTTTTTGGTCAACCATCCAGATCACTATCTCACTCATCAGGTCTGATCCTTTTTTAATCACACTTGCCTAATTATTTTTTGGTATTTGAGTGTATCAGATTAACAATATTTACCATTTATAACTATCCTCATTAATTTTTGTTGTGTTCAAATGGATAGTTATTTAGTTATATCCTAATCTCTTTTTTAGGATTAGTTATAACCTTAGGAGCGAAGAAATACATATTTCTTAGTTGGGGTAAATTTTAATGTAATATAGCTTTCACTAGTATATTTCACAAACTTCATCTTTTGTTTGTTTCTAATAGCTATAGATCACATATTGGACTATAAACTTTCAGGTGACACCAATGTCAATTGTAGCATGATCAAGTCAATGACCAAAATTTGTTATGTTAAAAGCTTTGTTGAAGTGGATTTTGCTAGGACAGACCTTGAACTATGAGATGATCTCTCGTTATTAAACAGAACACCAAGCCAATTAGCTTCATTTTATTTTGTACTTGTATATCAAGTTCTACCCGTCTTAAACCTTCATCCACAGAATAAATTCTTGCAGACTGTTTATTGTGTTTTATCCTACGAAGCACTTTTTTGTTTTTTCCCCTTACTTTTAAAGATATTCCTGCAGGTTGTTTACAATGCAAAGAAACTTTCTAGTCTAGTTTCTAAGAAGAAGAAAACGCAGAATTGGCTTGACTACTATGAACTTAAATATTCTCGAAATCAATCCACAAGGCCATCTAAAAAGGTATGCTATTTTCAATTTTTTGAATTCTCTTCTATTTTTTAAATTTTCAGAGTAAACTCTTGTTATTTTTCTAAAGACATTTCATTTCTTTTTCTCCTGCACCATATAACTCCACTATCTTGTACTTGCTTGCAGACTGGTTATCTAGGTCTTTGGGGTGATCGAGTGGATGCAATTGATTTTTATACTACTGAAATTAACAGATTATCAAAAGAAGTAAGCTGTGCTTCCTATGTCTATCTTACTATGCTGATAACTAAGAAGAAATTTTATTCCACTCTCCATTGTGAAAAGAAAAAAGATGAAAGAGATCTGAGCTAATTATCGGTGCTGTAACACTGAGGGCATGCATACTTATCTAAAGTTATTTTCGTACACCTAAAACAGAATAACAGATTCTGCTAACAGTGGTGTTTGCATACTTGTTTAAAACGGCTTCATAGTATCTATAAAAATATAAGAGGTGTTTTCCATCAGTGACAGAATTTATCCTCATCTTTGAAATTCAAATATTTGCTTATGATCATCATTAATAATGATTCATTATACATATCCAAATCCCTTTTCTGTTATATACATTTCTTGCATCATAGATTATTTAGTTGTTAATTGATTTTCTGGTGTTCCTCTGCATTTTCAGATAGAGTTGGAGAAAGATAGGGTGACGAAGAATCCTAAATATATAATGCCAGCGGCTTTTGTTTCCTTCCGAACTCGTTGGGGTGCAGCTGTTTGTGCACAAACTCAACAGTCCAGAAACCCAACCGTATGGTTGACTGAGTTGGCCCCAGAACCTCGTGATGTGTATTGGGACAACATGGCAATACCATATGTTTCACTCACAATAAGGAGGCTTATAGTTGCTGTAGCTTTCTTCTTTCTGACATTCTTTTTCATGATCCCCATAGCTTTTGTTCAGTCATTGGCTAACATTGAAGGCATTGAAAAAGCAGTACCTTTTCTTAAACCCTTTATTGAAATGTAAGTGTTTTTTTAGTTTCAATATCATCTTATTTTCCTTTTTGCATAATACAAAATTTATTGAATAAATATGAAAACCCAGAATATGTTGGAGGTTTCTATGTATGACCAAGTACGATGAGAAAACAAAATGTTACTGATGACCTTGTGTTGCTCTTTGATAGCTTAATGGTGTCTGGTGGAAACTAATGTTATGATTCTCTTTTATACAGCAAAGTCATAAAAGCGTTCATACAAGGTTTCCTTCCCGGTATTGCTTTGAAGATATTTCTCATATTTCTGCCAACAATATTGATGATAATGTCCAAGTTCGAAGGTTATATTAGCACTTCATCTCTGGAAAGAAGAGCAGCCACTAGATATTACATCTTCCAGTTCATTAATGTGTTTCTTGGGAGCATAATTACTGGGACTGCATTCCAACAGCTAGATAAATTTCTCCACCAGTCAGCAAATGAGTAAGCCCTCCTAGTACTACTACTCCAAACATTTACCAAATGCATAGTCATTTAGATAATCCTAAAACAATCATAGAAAATATCCTTTCATTTGAATAGCTTTCAATAACCAAAAGTAAACATATGTTGTGTATGCAGAATCCCAATAACAATTGGTGTCTCAATTCCAATGAAGGCAACGTTCTTCATAACTTACATAATGGTAGATGGATGGGCTGGATGTGCTGGTGAGATTTTAAGGTTGAAGCCATTGATATTCTATCACTTGAAAAATTTCTTCTTAGTCAAGACTGAAAAGGATCGTGAAGAAGCAATGGATCCGGGGACCTTTGGTTTCAATACAGGAGAGCCTCAAATACAACTTTACTTCTTACTTGGCCTTGTGTATGCTGTGGTCACGCCATTTCTTCTTCCATACATCATAGTGTTCTTTGGCTTGGCATATGTTGTCTACCGTCATCAGGTAAAAGTTTTGTCATGACATTTTTCCGTTTCTATGCACGAATTTAGTTACTGTTTTCATAAACTAATCACATACACAATAATATCTAAGTTAATGCACGATTTCTGATGGCAGATAATAAATGTCTACAACCAAGAGTATGAGAGTGCTGCAGCATTCTGGCCTGATGTGCATGGACGTATCATATTTGCACTAGTGATCTCACAGCTTCTGTTAATGGGATTACTGAGTACAAAAGAAGCTGCTAATTCAACTCCATTGCTCATCACTCTCCCAGTTTTGACAATAGCATTCCATTTGTATTGCAAGGGACGATACGAACCTGCTTTTATTAAGCATCCATTACAGGTTAGTCTTGATACTGCAACTGGGATACTACTTTTTAACTTTGCAAGAAACAAAAAAGAAATGTTTCTTGGAAACCCTTTGTTTTGAAATTGCCGTTTTTATCCTTTTCTTGATCATGGCATCTTAGTTCATCCATTTCTGCACCAAATTCGTGTTAAATTTCCTCCCTTTTGGTGAAAACTTCAGGAGGCAATGATGAAGGACACATTGGAGCGTGCAAGAGAGCCAAACTTTAATTTGAAAGAGTTCATTCAGAATGCATATATCCATCCTGTATTTAAAGGTGATGATGACAGTGACAGTGAAGTCATGAGTGAAAAGTGGGAAGAACAAGAACCAGTAGTTGTACAAACAAAACGCCAGTCTCGGAGGAACACACCATTGCCAAGCAAACACAGTGGTTCATTGTCATCTTGAGTGGCACTTCTCGTGAGCATTAATTGCCACTGGTATTGGAGTTTTGAGATCAATGACCAAGTGAGTGAGTTGGATTAATATGATGAAAAATCACGTTTAATGCACAGAATAAAACTAGCATTAGATAGTTGTAAGTTCACTCTTGGTAGCATTGCTATATAAAATCATAACTCTGCTACCTTTTTTCTGTATATAAATCAGAGACAGGTGAATTTTCAATGAAGTATATAACAGTTCAAATTTTGACTGTCTGATCTGTTGTGACAAATTTATTAGTACTTTTTTTTTTAACATGCAGATGGATATATGAATCAATTCATAATTTTATTTAACAGCATTACTCTTTGTTCTGTCCAAAACATAATGGATTAATAGAAAAAAAAAAAACTGTATTTTGTGTTTATCAGTTGCTGTTTGTGTCCACTTTCCATTATTTGCAATGTGACAGGTAAAAGGGATTATCTCGTCGCATTATTTGTACCAAGTTGTTTGTAAATTTAGTATCACCTATTTCTGTCTACAGACAACAATTGGGAAATTAGATATGCAAACAACCAAATTCAATGAATGATTTTATTCAGTGCTTGTCATTGTCAAATAATTAAAATAACCCATTTGTCAGATTGATATCCTATTTAGACGTGAAAATAGCCAAACTTAATAAATGATTTTAGTGCACGTCATTGTCAAATAATTAAAATAGGAGTTAATTCTTCTGATTGATTAATTAATTATTTTTAAAAAGTTAAATGAAGATTAGATTTAATTAATTGAACCTGAATTCCATTATTTCAATTCGGGTGGTGAGTTCAACCAATAAATATAATATATTTTCCTCTACTATTTAACTAAAGAACTACAATTCAAAATTAAAGAAATACTTATACAATAAATAGAAAATGGATTATCTTTCACTTTCTCAATTAAGAATTTTTATAATTCTTTCTCTTTTAGGAGAGTGCATTTCATGCATATTTTCCGCGACTTGGCAAAAAAATTCCTTCATCATCACCATCTCTCCTTGTATAATGTGTATCCATTTTAATATCTTATATCACACTTTAAATTACTTATTAAAAATTGAAGATTTGATTTATCTGTTACCAATTATGATAATAAGTCCATAAAAATAAATATTTATCTTAAACATAACACAATATAAAACACTAGTTAAAACTAAAAGATTGCATATTAATAAAATAAAGTAAAAATGTATGTAAGATTCAATCTAAAGTTCTATGATAACAATTTTATGCCATAAGTGTAAATTAAATGAAAATGTTATACGCCTTCTTTTACTAAAATAAGGTATTTCATTAATGTGCTAATTTTATTTTTTAGTGAAATTGTGTGTTTTTTACATGTATTTTAAAATGTTTATATATAAAATACCTTTACTATTTGTCTTGCCATAAAATACTGAATCAGCCTGGTCTTCCTCGTAGGTTGGCAATGGTTTGGAATGAAAAGAGTGAGGAAGTAAAATAAAATGGGCACTTATTTTTTTTTCATATGAGAAATGTAATACTTTAATAACAAGACCAATTTCAACGATTGGATTGAGAAGAAAATGATGAAAAATGTTGATGTGACACTTAAGGCCCATTATTTTTCAAAAATATAAAGGCTATTGTTCCTACTGCAACAATTACTAACCGCAGTCCCACAAATTTTATAATATTTTTAGAACTTATTAAACTTAATTTTACGTATTCACTTCAAGATAAGAATAAAAAAAATACACTAAAATTATTGACGGATCAAAATACGATATACGAAGACTTGTCAAACTTTAACTAATTGGAAAAAAATAAAAATCACTGTATATTTTTTTTTATAAAAACCAGATCATATCACATAAATAACTGTTCCATTAATTAAGTTTTCTCGTTAAAGTCTTTGTAAACATTTAACTATCGATTAATATCCAAACCAAAATAAATCTATTGAATGAAAACCTGTCAATTTATTTTATTGTTATAAAAATAAAAATTATCAAAATATTTTGAGAAAAACATATTTCACCCAGTTTCTCATCCTGATACATGTCAATTTAAAATTGTTGTTAACAAAATGAGTAAATAAAATCCTATCAACATATTTAAGCTGTGATGAAAATATGTTTAAGGTATTAGTAATGACCAACAAAAATCAATACATGTATATTTTGAAACTTCTTTATGCTATTTAATCCCAACCCATTTTTATATACACGTGAGTATGTATAATAATTTTTAAACTTTTACAGTAATTATTTTTAAAATCATTCTGAATTATTGAAGACGACAATATTTTCTCATTAAACTCCTAAAATAATCAAAAGACCACATTCAAAATGAAAACTTCAGAAGTAAAATGAAAACTCCTAAACTACTTTTTCCCTCCTTTTCTTTTACAAAAACTATGTTTTTTCTGGTAAAAACAAAATCTATGTTTGTTAACTTTTCATTTTTTTTTTCTAAACATGCCTTACCTAATATTTTAAAGAAGAAAAAACCAGATTAAGCACTACCTTCGTATGCATTATCATGACTAAAACCATTTTTTCACCTGTTATGATCAAAATTTGACTGATTTTATGCAAAACCAATTAGTCAAGACCTCAAAGGGCTTCAGAATAACTTGATTAAAATGATTCACAGAAATATACACTATGAACAATAAAATTGTTACAAGATCTTACATATTTCAGAACAGATGGTTTTAACATATAACAGGAATTCAACAGCTCATAGCCGACGGGAATAGCCAGAACCTCCACATTTCTTGCAGAAAATCAATCCTATATAGAGTGGAAACACATGCATAAACAGAAAGAACAGTGAAGACCTTAAGTAAGCCATTGCTGAATCTGGGAAAAAGAGTATAATCTCCTTTTTTTTCCCCTTGAGGGGATACAATATATTGATTTTGACATACCAACATCAAACTATTCCTTAAAGGTGGTAAATGAAAGGAAATGCACCCAAAATATTCATGTAAGAAAATGCAATCATTATAATTTGTTTTAAGCATATGATAACAGAAAGATATACCTGAACCCTTGCATACTTTACAGTTAATTAACCCCGTATCTTGCTTCATCTTGCCATTGTCACAAAACACGCATTTTGTTCCACCTGTTTGTCAGCAATGTCATTCAAAATAGTATCTTCTGTCAACAATACTACCCTTAATTTCACATGCAATGTAAAAACGCAGGTCCATGCAGACTTATAGGAATCACAATAGTGAGAGGGACATGACAGTATAAAGTAGAATTCTCATCCATAGCCATCACTTAGATAGGTACTACTCTTTCTTTATCTAATCCAAATGACCTATTGCCATAGAATACATCTCCATTCACAGTGATACAATTATTGAAGGAAGAAAGCATAGGTGAAAAGGGGTAAGAGAAAACTTTGAAGTTATTGGGATAGTAGAAGCGCAATCCTAATACAAAAAAAATTGGTGTGGAAGCTTTATGTTCTATATCATACATTGTAGTGGCTGACAAACACCACATCAGTCATCAAGCCAAAAATTCAAAGATCATATGTTAAACAGAAACTTCTACAGATTACCCTGATCCAAAAACTTTCACAAAGCACTTGCCAAATCAAGCAGATCCCAGTACCAGTCAAAACAATCATTATCCCACCAACTACAAAGATTCAAGTGAATGTACATGGATAATGATATCCTCGTTACCAATATCTTAATGTTCCTCGTATTGTTACCATCATGATTCATGCCTCAACAATTCCCTAAAATTCAACACTAAAGCACTACAATATCAAGTTCAAATGCAGAAAGATAATTACCGTTGCCACCACATCGCTCACAAGGCACCGGATCACCCTGCAAAACCCCTTCACTCGTTACCAAACAGAAGTATCAACTTTAATTTAACCCATAATGTTACTGTTAGAAAGTACCACACACTTCCGTGAGCAAATGTTGATACAATTATGCATATGCATACTATATTACACTTCTGAATGAGGTAGGCTGTCAACATTCACCAACACCACCACCCCTCTCAAAAAACAAATTGCTTATCACTATATCAAATCAAAACCCAAAAATTTCAAAAGATAATCATAGGTGTACATTAATTTTCTCTTATAACTCACTTCCACATTGTTTTTCTTTGTACGTTTTCTATCACATTTATCATTCCCACTCCACAATTTTCCAAAACCAAAATTGAAGCAGCAGAGAGTAAGCACAAGGCAGAATAATTGGCAAAATTGGAGTCATGATATGCTAAAGTGAACACCTTTCTGAAATAGTAGATATCTGAACACATAAACACTAAATGCACGCGGGTCTTATGGCAAAATAGTAAGTCTAACATTACATCTAGAAAAGATAATAAAAAGTTTTTATTTTTATGTAAAGTGAGAGAAGCCCATAATGAAAAAAATGAAAATGAAGAACCTTGAGGCCAAGGAAGAGAGAAAGAGCAATGGCGGCCAAAACACTGACAGTAACGATGACTGTTTGGGTGTCGAAATAGAAAGTGGTGGCGACGCCGTTAAAGAGCAAAATGGGGTGAACGATCATCAAAAGCCTGGGCTTCTTGGTGGCTTTGCGTCTGAGATTGGAGGGGAATTGGAGAAGAGAACGAGAAGGTGTGGAAGAGTATGAACAAAGTTGAACCAAAGTGGAAGAAGGACTGAGAGAAGAAGAAGAAGAAGATAGAGGATGAAGAGTGCAGTAAGGAAGAGTGGCCATTGATAAAACAAAATCAAATAAAAATAATAATAATAATATTAGTATGTGGAGCTATGCTCTTCAAACATGTCACATCGCGCGTGTTTTTTCTTTTTCTTTTGTTTCGCTTAATTTTGGTACTCTTTGATTTATTTAGCAAAATAGATTTTTATAAAAAAGAATCATGGGCTTGGGCCATAAACGATGACCCAAATACAACAAAATATATAATGGGCTTTTCTAAACAGGCATACCCTGTCTACCCCTTCACCCACGAATAATACCATCGTTTCATTTCACCAGTAAGGTTAACTATATAAGCTTAAATCAACTTTTCATTCTTATTAAACCTGTTTTAGAATATGGTTTTGTTACAGAGTATTATGTACAGCTGAAACTAACATTATGACACCTTTAACACATTCTACTTCTTTTCTAATATGGTTTATTTAGTAAATAAAATGATTGTAAAACTTTAATAACATTGGTTCTCCAATTTTCCAATTTAAATAATTTTGGTCCAATACTAAATTGTTTAGTTAGTGACAACAAATATTAAATTGTCAGATTTATTTTGCTTTTATATTAAAGTTCATCTACGACGTAGCAGTGTCACCACCTGCCATGTCAACTCATAAAGCATCAAATTATTAACAAATTCTATGCGAGTGTTAAATTTTAACAAATTTTAAATTATATTTTGAGAAGTATTAAAATTAAAATTTCATTAAATAAAATTTGAAAAATAGTTTCTGAGTCATTTATCAATTAGAACAATGAGTTCTGAAACTTGATTTAAAAAAAAACAAAAAAAAAGTATAAATAAAATAAGTGTAAAATGCAAAGCCCCATAACAAAGTGCAATAAATGGTGGTGGTGGTCTGGTTCCTTCATTAGCCGCCATGAAATCATGCGTCACATGTCGAGAGCGCACCCAACTTTTCAAAATTTATTATAAAATTTTTAAGTAAGAAAAAAATCTATAAACTAATTTCAATTTTAAAGTATAAAATGTAAAGCAAACAAAATGATATCCATTATTTTATTATATTTTTATAATTAAAAGACTTATTTTACTTTTTATGTTTTTTAATAGCCACATTATCTTGAAAACACAAGTTAGCTAAGAACACGGGTAATGTCTTCACAGCAGCAGCAGCCGCCGCCGCCGCTAAGTAGTACAAGTACACCACCCAAAATCCTCAGTCGCCACCATTACACATCACTCTCACTCACACAATTCTCTGTCACTATCCATGAAATTTATGAGCATGATCAACTGTATCTTTCTACTTCTTCTCCTTTCAACTCTCACTGTAACCACTTTTCTTTACCTGCATTTTCTTCCACCATAACTCTTTACTCTTTTTAATCTTACTAAACAAAATGTCAAATTCTATTTTTATATTTCTATTATTCATACTCATTATCATTATCATTATCCAACACCAATATCAATATTGCAGGTTTGCAGCGCCAGAGACAAAAACAAAAATCCTTTCACCCCAGAGGCTTTCTTAATCCGTTACTGGGACAACAAAATCACCAACAACTCACCAAAGCCGCGTTTTCTTCTCTCTAAGGCCTCTCCACTCACCGCCGCGGAAACCGCCACCTTCGCCCAACATGCCGCCAACAACACCCTCTCAGCGCACCTCCCACGCTTCTGCTCCGCCGCGCGCTTACTCTGTTATTCCAAACCTCTCTCTTTCTCTGCCGAACGCACCAGCAGAGACGCCAAATTTGCTGTCTACAACAACAGAAACTTCTCCGACTACGGGACGAGTCGACTCGGTGGACTCCACTCGTTCAAGAACTACTCCGACAACCAGCGTGAAAACGTCCCCCAAAACGACTTCCGCCAATACAGCAAAGCCTCCACAAACCACAGCGAAGATTTCATATCCTACGGCTCCTTCGGCAACGCCATCACCGACACATTCCACAGCTACGGCAGCGGCGCCACCGCCGGCACCTCCAGTTACAAAAACTACGCCGAACCGGTCAACGGATCCGACGACCTAGAGTTCGCCTCCTACTCCGGCGACGCCAGAAAAAGAACCCAATCCTTCGCCGGATACACCGAGAACGGTAACGGCGGCGAACAATCGTTCGCCGGTTACGGAAAACGCGGCAACGAGACGGAAAACTCGTTTCAAAACTACGGCACGAGCTCCAACCCTACCCTAACCGGATTCACGAGCTACGGCGAAGACGGCGTTAGAGTGAACGACACGTTTAAGAACTACGCTAACCACGGGAACAATCCAACGAACACGTTCGAGAGCTACGGTAACGGTGGTGACGGCGCCGTTGATAGATTCGATACTTACAGGGTTGAATCCAACGGCGGGAGTGACTCTTTTCATAATTACGGAAAAGAATCTAATGGTGCTGACATGGGTTTCACGGGGTATGATAAATCGGATAATAGTAACTCCGATAAGTTCATCGGGTATGGAAAGGGTGGTGGTGAGAAACAGAGGTTTGGGTTCTCTGGGTACCGCATCAACTCCTCTTTCGCCGAGTATGCCAAACAGGGCGTTAAAACATTTGCGAGTTACAAAAACGAGAGTTTCAGTGGCGTAATGGTAAAAAAGTGGGTTGAGGAGGGTAAGTTTTTTCGGGAGTTTATGCTCAAAGAAGGAACGGTGATGGCTATGCCAGATATTAGAGATAAAATGCCTGAAAGGTCGTTTTTGCCCCGGGTAATTTTGTCTAAGTTACCGTTTACTGTTAATGGGGTGAACCGGGTTTTTGGGGTTGGTGTTGGTTCGAGTTTGGAGAAGATTGTGATGGATTCGGTGAGCGAGTGCGAGAGAGCACCGAGCGAAGGTGAGACGAAGAGGTGCGTGGGGTCCATTGAGGATATGGTGGACTTCGCCACAGGTGTGTTGGGTTCGAACGTTGTGGTTCGGACCACAGAGAACGTGAAGGGGTCGAAGGGGAATGTGATGGTGGGTCGGGTTAATGGGATCAACGGTGGGAGAGTTACTGAATCAGTTTCTTGTCACCAGAGTTTGTTTCCTTATTTGCTTTATTATTGTCATTCGGTTCCAAAGGTTCGGGTCTACGAAGCGGATTTGTTAGACCCGAAAAGCAAAGCCAAGATCAACCGCGGTGTTGCCATCTGTCACTTGGACACGTCAGCATGGAGCCCATCTCATGGTGCTTTCTTGGCCCTCGGGTCGGGTCCGGGGCAAATTGAGGTGTGTCATTGGATCTTTGAGAATGACATGACTTGGACCATTGGTGATTAAGTTGTTGTCACCAGAGTGTGTGTGGAAGATTGGCATTCCCTGTAACGTAACTTGTTTTGCTTAATATCAATTCGAAAATAATTCCTATAAATATTGATAAAAAGTTAATTTCATTAGTGTTTCGGGGTGTAGGGACCGAGAGCCTACTAAAAGAACTCCTTTTACTTCGCGTTATCTTCCTCCTCTCTAACAACTTCAACGAAATCCACTCCTCAGCTCGATCGGTTGGGATGGCGATCGGGGT
>Ga0214542_1004765_pt1 | contig 26538 bp, 14 predicted proteins | sample CNSS1metaG_FD_160096 | JGI IMG/M metagenome (GOLD analysis project Ga0214542, IMG submission 160096) | Root nodule microbial communities from cowpea collected in UCLA plant growth center, Los Angeles, California, USA - CNSS1 | ecosystem: Host-associated > Plants > Roots > Nodule | place: USA...
TATATATGAAGTTTGACAATATATAGCTTACAAAAAGTGTGAGGAACTGTACTAATACTAATCTATTAATAATGCATAAGTATAAAATTATTTAGTGAAACTATTATATGATATGGGTGGAATGTATAATTCGAGTTACTTTTATTTAATATATAAAGTATTTGAAAGTATCTTGTTAGTGTTTCTTGAATCTCTATTGACCAATATTCTTGTTGGCGTGGTCAGATATTTTGTTGATGTCTCTAGGTGTAAAAAGGAATACCCTACAAGTTAGGAGGTGTTTCCATGTTTTGGGTTTGTGAACAATTCTGTGAAGGTAAGGGAAACTCTTTGTCACTTGTGTGTGAGTTTAATAAAATTGATGTTTTTCCTGTCTTTGATTGATTGTATTTTGATGATAAACTTGAGCTGTTATAATGAATATGTCTGGTGTGTATGATTGATGCATTTGGAATGTTTAATATCATGATGAGTGTTATTGTTTGATTTTGTGTTAATTGGGAGAATTTAGAATCTGAGTCATTGATCAAATTGGTACAAGCTCCAAGGTTATAAAAATGTTTTAAACCAATACCCGAAGAGAGGAGTACCAATTTCATCTGCTCTCAATTGGTTCAACGTCGAGCACCAGTTGTGTGCTACAGGTTTGGGATCATTTTAGCTCCATGGTGTTGAGCAATGGATTGTATCACTATGCATCACTTTTTGTGAATTGTTGGGCGCTAAGCGGCGCCAAGGTGACATTGAGTGCCACTTATTGCGAGGAGAATGGCGCTTAGCGCTAGTCTTCCCTGATTGGTTATGTTTACTCTTTTTATGTTGTGAATGGTTCTGTTTGGATGATTTGATATTTTTAATAATTTTAAATGGTTAATATTAAGGATGGCAATATGGGTTTGGCTTGGTGGGCCAACCTGCAGGCCCGCCAAAAAAACGCGGGGCGGGCCAAGACGTTGAGCTAGCAGGTCCGTAGGTGCCCAACCCGTAAAAGCCCACAACCCGCATAAAAAAACTTGCACTTGTGTATATTAATTACTCTTCTTCTGGACTTTTGCATGAACGTTCCAAATTTTTGTATGACTAGAAATAAGTGTTATGTATTTTTTAACGTGCTAAAATTTGAATAATACATCGTGTATGTCAAAGTACAAATATGAATATGATGAAAATGTTGAATTATCAATTTATTATCCAACTTCCCAAAGCCTTTGTTTAATTTTGTGAACTTGTTAAAGTTTTCCAATTTTTTGAACATTGAAAGCTTTATTATAAGATTTTTTTTAAAAAAAAAAAGAAATACATAAGCAGGCTAGCCTGCGGGCTGCACTTATGCGGGGTGGGCCAAAATTTTCAGGCCGCTTTAGAAATGTAGGGCGGGCCGGGCCGACCCGCATTGTCATCCCTAGTTAATATTTGATATGATAATATGATTGTGAGCATCTAAGATGATGGTGTTTAGAGGAATTCATGGAGAAATTCTTGTGATGGTAATTTTAGTGTATGTCACATCCCTTGACATAGGAGATTTCAATAAGGATGTATCCTGAACTCTAATGATTATTCACACTCAAATAGAGTAGAATGAAGGTGAGACTCGTAGAAGATCCTAGTCACAAGACTTATTTTGGTTCTAGGCATGAAGAAAATTTACCTTATGTGTGATTGATTAATAATTCCTTGAGACTAGACTATACAAGGTCTAAAAACCATCACAAATACACACCTCCACCTCTAGTGAATTCAATGTCAAGAAAAAGTATCCGAATAATTGAGTTTAATGTCAACTGTTTTGCATATATATATATTGTATTTTATTATACTTATGGTTGGTGCAATTGACATGATTTAATTATTTTAGAATTTTTCCTTGTCACTAGCTTATCATGCTATGTATCAGTGTAGTGTTGTTTGTGTTTTATTTTACACTTTTGCTATGATTATCTCGGTGTGAACATATTTTTATGCAGGTGAAGATACTACTCCAGTAGAAAGTGTTGATGCCTCCGAGTAGTGTTTCTTAGATTCCTAAGTTGTTGGTCATTAACATATACCAAGTAATGCAGAAATCACATCAGCATGCATCTATGATCGGATGAATTCAGCTGTATAATGCTCTACTATGGCAGCAAATTTTAAATTATTGGAATTGGAAAAATCACCATATACTTCAAAATCTTGCCCAAAGGAATGAAACGAAGATGTTCCTTTCCTGAATTTCATTAATTGCCCCACATTCTACTTCACCGAGTTCGATGCACATTGAATCTCCTTATTTCAAAAATATTTATGCGTTCTGTTTCAAAAATGCATTCGTCATGTTTAGGGGACTTTCTGATAACTAGCAACCTCAAGGAGGACCATGTTTATACCTTAACGAAATGGTTTAAAAGTAATTTTGGGAAAATATTCGCGGGATATTGAACGTGCGAAGCAAAACACAATGCAATCATGAGAAAAAGACGGCACTTAAACATGTTATAACAAGATATAAAACGCACACAAAAGTTATGAAACAGACTAACAAAAATCCAATGCAAATATAAGTGAAATCACAGTAGTTATAATGTGAAGAGAGTAGTAATACTTGTTCAAAGCAACTTCACAGGAAATGCTATTCTTAATTTCACCTCATGGGAAAACCCCACTGTCATTTAAAATTCCAGAAGCATTTCAAACATTTTGTAGAGAGCACTAGTCTTTCCTTAGGTCCATGTATTCACGACGAATACCACTGGCATTTAGGATGACGATTTCAACCTTGTCTCCCTGTAAAAACATTCACATTAAGTTGCAGGTTCATCCTACAGTCAAATGGTAATAATATCACACAAACTTACGGTGTATATATCTCTCTCAGTTGCAGATGCAAAAACGGTTTTCACCAGATCAACTGCTTCTGATTCAGACAGTGGAGTAACAGCATCCTGAAAGAATATTTTTAATGTAAGTCTCAATCTATAAAACTCCAAGAATCAAATATTTCAAGCAAAGCGCCAATTTCAAAATGTCACCTTGGCAGGTAACAGGAGTGGGCTAGGAGACTTCAGCTGGTTATCCAGAAATGGCATGATAAGTGTGGATCCAGAACCCTGAGAGCTATATCCAACCCTCTCATAGGAACCAACAGCATCATATGTGAAAACACATCCCTTTCCTGTTTCAGGTTGAAGTGGCAATTAGCAATTAGCAATTATAAAAATGAGATGTGAACAAGCATAGAAAGCTAAAAATAGCATACCTTCATTGTCAAGGCCACCCAAAACATTGAATGCATAATAGGGAAAGAAGCGTTTGTAATAAAGTGTGTTTGAAAGAAGCTGACCCATTGCAGGGCAGCTCATTTGCTTGTTATGTTGATGCTGATAAATCTGTATTCAAAGTCAAAAGATGATATAACATCAGTTCCACGAAAGGCTAGCAAGTTTTTTGTCACGGTGAACTTAAAAATAAGAGAGAAACTGAAGGTACATAACAAATAAAGGGCCAAATACAGCAGTTTCCCCGGTTTTACAATATAAAAGGGTAGCCCAGAGCCCAGACTCCGGCATAGTGGGGTTTGGAGAGGGGAATATAAACACAAAATGTAAAGGTATAAAAGAAAAAAAAAGTCAAGACCCATTCTTTATGGTACACATCAATATTAACATCTTAACGTTGTCACCACTAGGGCAGAAAATCATAATGTATGTATTCCCCGACTCACATCAAGCAAGCATATGTGCATTGTACCTTCCCCTTCTCCTCTGATTTATAATGCTTTTGATTTCTTTATGCAAATCCATGAAGATCCTTCATTTCACTAGACACAAATCCAACCTTTAAACTCGTTACTTTATACAAGTCCGTAAATATCCATCCATATGTGCTTCCTTCTCAATAATCTCAAACACCAATACTCTTACTAAATGCCTTGAAATTTTGATATCGTGCAGCTAACATAACAGTGTCTAACTCTGGAATGTTTCATAATTTAATACAAACCCGAAAGAGGGCAGTCAATAAACACTTTAGTGACCGCACAGAATTGGAGACAATAAATTGTGATATGACTCATAAGTACCTCTAACTACAAAGTATCAAATGATACCATTGACCCTAAAATTCAAATGGTAAATTGCAAGGTACAGTAGGATCTAATCAAGAAAATTTAGTAATTTAAGGTTTCAATCTAATTTAAATCTACTAGCACTGTATAGGAATAAAAACAAACTAGAATTGAGAAGTACTTAAGATATTGAATTTTCATCTACTAAATTCAACATTTGATTTCTGTGGTTGTTGTTCTGTTGAGGATACGTGCAAATGCATGTCATGTAGAGTGGTTAAATATTTGGCTGTGGATGAATTTGGTGATGACAGTCTACTTCTTGCATGTCATGTAGAGTGGTTAAATATTTGGCTGTGGATGAATTTGGTGATGACAGTCTACTTCCTGATGACAGGTACTGTATGGTACCATTCATGGATGGATTTTGTGTGCAGAGGCTTCATTGATGTTTACAACTTACAACTAACATCTAAGACAAAAAATAACTAATCCAGTTGCATACATCCATACAAAAAAAGAAAAAAAACTAAACTTTATTAGACCAAGTCTGATAACTCAAGTTTTACAAGATAATCACATTTTTTCAAAACACCGATTAGAAAGCTGGTAAAATTTAGTGATTATTATTTCTTTTATATAAGCTAAACCAAGTATCAACACATTCACTCAACGCCTTACTTGTACAAATAAAAACATATTATTAAGATGTTCGCTCACTTCAGCCAAGCCAAGTTAGATGAGTACTTTCCTAACATGTTTACTCTAGGTTTATTATTTCATAATATAACAAGTTATTTTAATCACTTTCCTAACATGTTTACTCTAGGTTTATCATTTCATAATATAACGAGTTATTTTAATCACGGGAAGGTTGGAAACAAACTAGATTGGACCCAATCATAGTTCTTAGTTCATCCAACATCAACATAGATAAAGTAGCGCAGAAAACACACACCAAGAGATTAAGCATAGAACAGTTTGTAAATTACAAAGCAACCTCAAAAGAAATCACAAGCTTAAGTAGCACTATTCAGTTGTTTCAATAGTTGAGAGTTTTTAGCTCACCAAATGTCTAGCAGACAAAACCTTCTGCAAGGCTTTCACATCAGCTTGAAAACCAGAAGAAGCCATCACACACTTCTCCGCTCTGTCGATAAACAATAGAAACCTTAGTTACATCCTCAAGCAACACAAACAAACAATGCTAAGATATAAACAATACTACGATAAAGTAAAATAAGCAACTCCAGAAAAATTGAAAAATAAAAAAGTAATTATTTGGGACGAGACTTAATTTTTGGGAAAAATCATACAATTGGGAGATTTTGGAGTAATCCCGAGTGAGGATGTTGTAACCAGTGGACATTCTGGTATCTGCGGCAATAACACAGTAATCGGCTCCAGCAATCGCAACACATGATCTACTCAAAGTGAACAAACAAATCAACGAATGAAAAATTGAAAAATTGAAAACACTCCTTCCGAGAGAGGGAAAGGAAACCCTTACCCTCCATTGTTATCGTATGGAGACCAATTAGCATGTTGCTTCGTCATGGTGAGTGAACGGAGAATGGAATACACAGAGAACGGAGAAGAGAATGAATTAGGGCGTCGCGTGTAAAAGAAAGGTTTTTTTCGTTTCCCTTGCTTTCGTCTCTCTCTAGTCTTTTTAACTCTATTAACTTCAGATCTGTCTTTGCGAACACGAAATGCCTTTAACTAGCATTTTGATTTTCGCAGTTCACAGTGTAAATATTTATTTTGCATATTTTTGTTGTTTTTATTATCCTACTAATTAAATTATTGTGTACATTATTTTCAATTATTAATAATTAAAAACTATATATATATTCATAAAAGTATTTACGATATTATTATTGAAGAAAAATTCTTAAATATATTTTGAATTTCTAAACATGTTTCCATTGAAAAGGATTAAATGATTAATTTTGTAGAAGAGATTTTGTTTAAGATTTTAATAAATAATATATTGATAATCAATAAAATACATACATTAAAATAATCAAACTTAATTAAGTTTTAAGATTTTAATAAATTTAGATATTTAGTTCTAGGTTCTTTTATATTCAACTTAAATATATTTATCTTTATTTATAAAAATGTTGTTGTGCTTTATATATATAGGAAGTAGATAAAAATGGTTTGTACAGGTTTGTTCACATCAAATAGTTTGATGGACATCCTGCATTAAGTTTACGAATGGTTGAATTTAACCAATAAAAACATTAAGATTTTAATAAGTTAAAAGCATAAAAAACATAAAATACCATTTTCTAATAAATTTAATTAATTAAAATTGTGAATTAATTGATAAAAATAATGAGAACAATTTTTAAACAGGTCCCAATGCATTTTAGCGGATTACAACAGATTTTTAGTCTTTTAAAATTACTAAAACTTCCATTAGAAGTAATTTTAGCTTATTAAAATCAAATTATATTTTTTAAAACAAAAACAAGACCAATATTATAGCACAACAATATTAATCCAAACATGACCGCACATAATCATATAATCATATAGTAACTTTAACGTCAAATCACAAAATATATATTAATTAACACATATAAAAGCATAATAAAAATAAAATATGAAATTATAAAAGTTTAATAAATGAATGAAACTAACCTCTTAAGTTAAAAGAGTCTTTTATAAAGTTTTTCTTCATTTTTTCCTTGTGTATCCAATTTCATTTATATCCATAACATAATTTTTAGAGCTAAAAAATTATCAAACTTAACATTTTATAGAATGAAATTTGCAAGTATTTTGAGAAAATACTATTTTTTTTTTCAAAATTTTTGTAATTTTTATAACAAGAAACTCCCTGACAAGTAAGTACAACTGCATAATGAAAGCATTTTAGGCCGTGGTTATTTTTTCTTACGTACTTGACGCGTTTTGTTTTTGAGTATTATGCAGAGGGTTTTTTTTGTTGTACGTAAATTTTTTATTTGTTTGATTATTAGATATTGGTTTTATCATGGTTATATGAAAAGGCAGTAAAAAAACTCTTTAGAATTATACATAAGGTAGGTTATGATATATTTAATAATTTATAGTTTATAATAATTTATACAATATTCAAGTAGGAATTTTGTGCAGATTATATATATATGTATATATATATATATATATATATATATATATATATATATATATATATATATATATATATATATGATAAATGAATATTTAATGTGGCATGGTATAACTGTGCTTTGTGTTTTTTTTATATATGAAATTAAAAGAAGTATATAGTTGTGATAATCAAAAGAATAAAATACTCACACGGTTTTGATAATATTATAGGAATGATCTAGTATTAACATCAGTTTGTGTTTCTAAGTAATTGATGTTGGTAATTATTGGTGTAGTTCTATAAAATGGCAGCATAATGTGTGCATTCGTTAATTTCATAAAATCTGAAAAATTGATAATTGTTAAATATGCTGTGATTTAGATTTTGTTGTGGTACTGTACATGCAAGACTAAATTGATTTATACATGTGACGAATGAGTTAACAATGAGTTAATGTATGTGACATTATATTGTTCAGTATTGTGGATGTGTGGTGACAAAGAAAAAGTGTACATCCTATCAATTTTAGTAATGAGTTTGAGTATAATTTTGTCCGAAGTTAATGGGAGAACAATGAGAAGGGTAAATCTGCATAACTATATATGATATAATTATATGGGAAGTGAATTTTACTAGAGCTCTCAATGAGAGTTATGAGACTGTGTACTTTGATGGAGAAGCTCTCGAGGAGTAATGGGAAGTGACACCTGTGTACTTTGTTGGAAAAACTCTTGAGGAGAGTAATGGAAAATGACATATGTATACTTTGTCAGGAAAGCTCTCGGGAGAAGTGATGGGAAGTGGATTCTATCCGTAAGACTTAAGAGAAGTAGGAAGGGTTATTGCTCTAGTGATAAGTGGTTGTGGTAAGCTGCTTTCCAGAGTTATAAATTGATTTTTGACATGAGATCACTAGTGATTGTATTAATTTTTGTGATGACATGTTTTAAACACTGTGATCACTAGTGACATTTTTGACACTGTGATCACTAGTGACAATATCTTTGAACCATTGTTTGAGACAATAAACTCTTTGAATGATTGACAATTGATGAAATTGAATGGTATTGTAAGACACTAGAGTTAAGAAAAGTTTCGGTAAATTGTTATATTATTATTCATGTATATCATTGGTTATAATGATTGATATATGTTAGCTCACTCGTAGATGCATGTGTTTGACTGTGATGAGTGTATATATATATTTCAATGTGTAGGAGCATATGTTGTTGTTGATGTTGATCTGGATGCATAATAGTGAAGAACTTTGCTTTTGCTTCGAAAAAATAATTTGTTTTATAAATGTTGTGCTAAATAAATATTATTGAAAAATAATGTACACTTTGATTAAATTATGGATTTTTAAAATCTTACTTCTATGTTATTTGAATAAATAAATGAAAATTTAAATTTTCAGTTGGGTATGAAAATTGTAAAATAAAAGATTTTGAAATTTATAAATTTTACCAAGTAATTTAATAGTATCATAGGTAGGATGTTACATAACAAAGGTTTTATTTTATTTTTTTATTATGTGATCCGAAAGTTAAAAATAATTTATAAATTATGTAATAAAAAAAGTTAAGAAAATAAAAACTCTAAATTGTATAATTTAAAAATCATTTAACTTTCACATTTTATAATATAAAATCATTATTTTTGACTTCCCCATTATATAAATTATAAACGTTTTTAAGAAAAAGAAATAGTTTTCAAATTTCATAATTTATAAGCGATTTTTGAGTTACAAATTTTATAACCTAAAAAGAAACAAAGTTATTTTATTTTTTAATTTGAAGATACGGGAAAAAAATACATAGACGTGCATGAAGAAGCGGCCCAATCTAATAATCAGCTGGACTACTGCATTTTCAATGCAAATCCAAGAGTTTTTCTGTAACCTCAAATACTTTCTAAATTTCAAAAGTACCATTTCACCATTTGACCAGAATAACACAAATCTTATCCCAACGTCGACTTCTTATGAAGGATATTTTTGGATGTTGACGTAAGGTGAAGTTTATGAACTTCCAAATTTCGAAAGCCAAATATATATATATATATATATATATATATATATATATATATATATATATATATGTATATATATAAAATTTAATTTTACTTTTGAAATATATTAAGAAATATTAATATTTTATTTTATTTTTCAAATGCATATTAAAAGATGAAAATAAATAAAACAGAAAATAATAAACTAAAGAAAAAATAATTATAATTCAAAAATTTAAACTTTAAATAAAATTTAAAAAAGTTAATGTGAGACATTTTTTTTTTCTATTTTACACTCTGTTCTAAGAAAGGGTTGGACCTGGTCTTTTCAAGGGCCCAAGTTCAACCCATTTTGAAACTCCCAAGACCCCCTCACAGTTACTTACTCTTCATTCTGCCACTTTTTACAGACAACAGTTTCTCCCCTCCCTTGTAGTGCTGCAAGAGCTCTGCTAGAACACCAACTCTTGTCTCCATGAGCTAGTGAGTCATCCATGTTCAGAGCTGTCTGAGCTCATATGTCCATGTAAGTAGACCTCAACATTCCTTTTTCCAGCTATATTGTGGTGGCCTTGCTTAGGGTTCGTTCTTGTAACTCTATTTTGATTTAGGTGTCGATATATTTCAGCTCCTTAATTTGTTCCTGCAGCTGTGGTGCTCTTCCTTAAAGTTCAGTTTCGTTTAGCTAAGTCTCATTAAGGTAAGGGAAGCTACAACTTCTTTTTTCTTTGATATATAATCAAGTGCAGTGGAACAAGTAAAAATCTCACAACCAAGAAGCATATGGTGTGGTGCTACCCATTTTCCTACACTGTATACTTTTCGTAAAATGAGGGTTCCTACTTTGTTAACTGTTGGATCGAGCTGAAATTGTAACAGCTGATCCTTAACACCTAGTTCTTGACTTTGACTGGTCAGATCTTGAATTGGAGATCTGTAGTGAGAGCAGTTTTTATCGCAAGGTTCCTGTAATTTGGTTGTTGACAGCATTGACCTTTGTTGCTTGTTTGGTGCATAACTTTCTCTATAGTTATTCATTTAAGTTGATTCTTGTTGCATTTGGTTCTTGATTCAATCATCTTTAATTTGAATATAAATACAAAATTTTTGGAGATTTACACAAGTTGCAATTTTATTTCTAAACTCCCAAATCGTTTGCATAATGTGTTGTTATGTAATGAGCCATGACTTGGTTGGGTTGGATATTGGTATGCATTTATAAAGCATGAGATTGAATGAGATTTTGTTATGTTGTGTATGAAATGGAAAACATAACTGTATGGTTGATGGTGGTTTGGTATGAAAATTGAATGCTTGATATGACATGTGGATTTTGTTGGTAAAAGAGTTTCAAGGGTAAACTCTTAGTGATGATGGTTAGTGTATACCTTGATATAGGAGATGTCTAGATAAAGGAAGATATCCTAAACTCTAATAATTATTCACGCTCACATAGAGTAAAATAATTTATGTGGTGAGAGTGGCATGAGATCCTAGTCTTGGGACATATTGGGTCCAAGACATCATAGGATTAACCCTGTGTGTGGTTGGGTGATAACCCCTTGCCTCTAGACTCTGCAGAGTTTAGAAACCAGCATAGGTGCATACTTCCTTTATTTTTTGCTTTCACATGTTTTGGGTACTGCTTTTACTTGTCTATAACCTGTTTTATAATCGGCTTGCTTTTATTTATTTTTTATTTTTTTAAAATTTATATTTTTTACAATTTTTAATATTTCTTAATATATATTTTAAAAATAAAATAAAATATTAATATATATATATATAATTTTGTTTTTATATAATGAATTAAAAGATAAATAAAATTAAAAAATAAATAAAATTAAAATTAAAATTAAAATTAAAAATGAATATATGTGTGTGTGTTTTCGCCATTTGGAAGTCCTCGACCTACATTGGATATTTTTGGGATGAGAAGTGTGTTACTCTGCTCAAATAGTCAAAAGACATTTTTAAATTTTAAAAAGTGCTCGGAGGTGCAAAATAAAATCACTGAGGTGTAGGAAAAAACCCCATTTTCCATAGTCCAACATTGTCGGAACTTGCCTCTTCTGTAACTTCTAATTATTGGTTTCATTTTTAGGGGTGAGACTTCCCACTACAGTTGAAATGTGTGACGATACCTCTAAATAGGTGTTTATTGATATTGAATTACAGTGAAAACTCTTTTAGAATCTTTCAAAATGGTAAAACTTTAACGTTGTATGTTGAGTCATGAGATACTGTAAGAACAACACACTTTAAGATAAAGGTAGATACCAACAATAGAGTCCAGATGATACTAGTGTTATAAGTTCTATAGTTTGTGGTTATCAAGATAATCACATAACTGATTTCATAATCCTAACTATCTCTCAATATCATTAAAAATAGTGTTTGGGTATGCCTTTACCTTGTGTTTTGACAAGGTGATTTCTATAATTTTAAGAAATTTAAATAAATGATATTTAAATTATTTGAAATTATAGTTTTTTAAATATTTTGTTTGGATAGAATAATTAAAATATTTTATATTTTGTTTGAAGTTCTATATTAATTAGAAATAAAATTAATTTAGAGTATACAAGTGAGTGCAAATCTCATCTTATAAGTTGATTTTATGGAATTAAATAATTATCTTCTTAACATGATATCAAAATTATTAGAGACTATCATAACAAATGTCGTTATTTGTTGGATCTATGATTTCACTCACTATCAGACTATTATCGAATACTATTAATGTTTAATTTTATACTCGATAGATATATATTTCAGCGTGAGAAATGTGTTGGAAGAGTCAATCTATATTATATATTTGAGTGTAGCTTATGGATACTAATTTATTTTCTCATATAAAATAAAATTTCATTTTATATTTTTAGAATTAAAACTTACCAAAAGTATTAAAATTTAACTATTCAAATAATATTTAATATTTAATTTTTTTCATATATATATATATATATATATATATATATATAAATATAAAGAGGGTTATAACTCGTGGAATTTCAATTCTAATTTTGCTAGTAAATTTCAAATTCTATAGTTTTATTATTTAAAATATCTTATTAAAATTCTTAAATTTCAATTTCTTTTAAATTCCATGATTCAAATAACTCATTTTATTTATAAGAATTTTAAATTTACCAAATAAATAAATTACTTTTTAAATTATCTAAATACACTACTAAAAATAGTAAAGAGTTGAATGTTTGTTTCTTCATAAAATATATAGATGATGCTGTTCGTACTTTTATTAGAGTTATATGAACTTTCAATGATTAGTTTTCTTAATGATTGAAGAGAACAATCATTAGAGACGATCATGAATCCATACTGATGAAAAGAACTTTTTGATTTTGTTAATCCTTAACTTCTCTATATATTTATTTTACTACCAAATTATTTTCTAATTTAGGTTTCAAGTAAGTTTTACTTAATAAAAAATATTAACTTTATATATATATATATATATATATTATAAAATATTAATCATAAAAGGTATAATGGTGGAAGAAAGAAAAAGAGGATGACATCGTACGACGATAATAAGTAACTAGTATATATTTTTTTAACTACTCATGTAAACTATTATTTCTATGTTACAATCTTATTTATTTTATTTGTTTTTTTTTTCTCTTATTCTACTTTTTGAATACTCTTCATATACTTAGATTCGTTACACCATATTAAAAGTTATTCATTATTTATTATTTATTTATTTTTCAGAGAGTCTCTTTTTTCTTGTTAGAATATAATGTAAACCAATGCCGAAGAGCATATTGCTTCTTTTGTAAAAAGAGAAAAAGGAACAAAGGGAATGCGATTCCATTTAGTAGATAAGATTGGTTTTCCTTATTGATTGATATTTCAATCCCGATACCCACGTTTAAACCATGATGATACCACTTTCCACAACTTTAATTTCTTCTATAATTAATAGTATGTGACATTAAAAAAAAAGAGTTTTTAAGATGAATTCATGCTCATACTATAACTGTAGAATAGTTTAAAAATAGTATTATATTCATGAAAAAGGGAATGAAGTAAAAGAAAGTCATCTTCTATCCTTTCGACAAATATAATTGTCTTCCGATTCTATATTAAAAAATTGAAAAATTAAAAAAATTAAACATATTAAAAAAAAAATACAATTGGTATTAGAACATCTTAAATTATCTTTCATGTAAGAAACTATACCCAACAAGCAATCAACAAATAAAAAGATGCGTGTACTCTAATGTTACATATGCATAGTTCAGAAACTAGCTATAGTAATAATTCCAATGATTTAACATGAACGTAATAATGGTATACTTGGATGAAGGGTGATTCTCTTACATCACCAAGCTCTTGCGACTTTCTATACAAATCAAACAAAGAACAAAGCTCTTACATTATATATAATATTTATTATTATTTTCTTTGATGTAGAAAGCAAATTAAAAGAGCCAATACCTAAAGAACACAGCACAAGGAATGTCTTTAGTTGTCTTTATTAAAGAATGTTCTCATCTTTCCACCTTTTAGATGCTAAAATTGAAACCCTAATTAATTACGTGAACCAACATTGCAACAGAAAACCTGTTGTGATAGATAATCTAGCAATTGCTTTGCTTGATGAGTTAACCCTATGAATCTTAACCTGCACTCAAAGAACAAACAAGGGACATCAAACTTAATAATATCATCGAAACCCCTTTTTACTCCCAAATCTGAAGAATTTCCATTTCTCTTTCCCAGGCATGTCTCTTCAAGATCAGCCACAGCAACCAGTCCAAGTTTACCCTACAAATCAGCCACCCTCATCATCATCTCACCACTCAAATGGGTCTTTTGGAGCAGTTTTCATTGTCCTTGCCATAATTCTAGTAATTTCTGTGGTTGCTTGTGTTCTTGGTCGCCTTTGCAACAAGCGCTACAATAGGCACAGTAGCATCAGCAGCAGCAACCAGAGAGGTCCTATGCAGCATAGGCCACAGATCCATGATTTGCGTCCGAGGGATGAAGGTGATATTGAATTTGGGGTTGAGAAAAGAATGCCACCACCGATTATAAGGACCAAAGTGCAAGGTCCTCATCATGGTCATGGAGCAGGCGCAGGAGAAGAGCTTAGAGCGGGTGCATGATGGAACTCCAACACAACAACCCTTTCTTTATACTTACCAAATCATTCTATGTCTTTTTCTGTTCAATCTTCTGTACTATTTGTCTTAGATTTTCAAATATCATGTTACTTCAAATGTTAATTATGTTCTCTACTTTTTTTTTTACCCCTCAGATATATTTTAGTGCCAAGTGTGTAATATTATATAATACTTTAATACGATTTTTCATTTGGAATATATGGGTTATGAGTATATTAACATTGTTTTTGTTAAGGTCTTGGTTAAAAGTAAAATCAATAGCAATAAAAATTAGCTTAATCGCCAATAAAAAGCCTCCACAAAATGTAATTCCTGTACTGCCATGCCCACTTCTTGAAATAAGAAAACCTTTTATTCTCTTTAAACTTTTGTCTGTTAGAAAAGCAGATTATTATAAAATTAGAAGTGATTGGTTAACATTTTTAGTCTACTTAACTTACTTTTTGCTCGTTTTCATCATCCATAACTTCTGTTTAATTGATCTTTTACTTTATTACTACATCCAATTAGTGGGTTATCTTTATTAAATCTTTAATTGGTTGGCATAGTCTCCATTTAGCTTAAAAGTGGATAACATTGAAAATCACACACAATTTTAGAATATTGTAATATATTTATTATTATTATTATTATACTAATTAATTAATGTTTGACATATTAACTAAATATTTTATTTGAATTCATAAAAGAAAAAAAAATAAATTAAATTTAAATTTTATTTTATAATTTCATAGAATTTATTTTCTATTTTATAATAATATTAAAAAAATTGTACGAGTTAATTGACAGAAATTAATCATATTATTAAATAATAGATATCATGTTATTCTAATTTATTACAAATATTTTTGTAACTTTTTATTTTATTTATATTATTTATATATATTGTGAGACCTTTTTTATTTTTACACTTTGTTCCAAATAGGGGTTGGGGTCTAACCTTTTCAAGGCTCCATGTTCAGCCCACTTTGGACCCCCCAAGACCCCTTCACAGCCACTCACTCTACATTCTGCCATTTTTTTTACAGAAAACAATCTCTGCCCCTTCCTTGTAGTGCTGCAAGAGCTCTGTTAGGGCACCAACCTTTGCACCTTGAGCCAGTGAACCGTCCTTATTCAGAGCTGTTTGAGCTCATATCTCCATGTAAGTTACATTAAAACCCCATTTTCTTTCTGCTTGTCTTTGTTCCTAAGTCTTGGTCTCACGAAGTCTTTGTCAAGGTCTCATTTTCATACTTGTACGTCCTTCTTTTTCAGCTTCTTACACTATTGTTGTGTTGCAGTGAGCCTTGTTAGAGCTCTCTTACGCTGCAGTCCTCCTTTTCCTAGTAAGGGAAGCTAGAACTTCTTCTTTTTCTTTGAAATAGTGCGTACTTATTTTTGTTCTAGAATGTGCTGAGTATGTTGATTGATGATTGCATTGAATTGGGATGAATTTCATGTTTGGGTATCTATGGGTTAGAGAATTTTATGTAGTTTGGATTGCAATTGGAATAAGAGATATTGATTGTTGCAATTGTTCAGTTTGGTATCATCTATAAACATCTTTGAAATGATTTTGAGAAAATAAAAGTGCAAGATACCAAATTGTGCAGTGGAACAAGTCAAAATCTCACAACCAAGAAGCATATGGTGTAGCGCTACCCATTTTCCTATATTGTACACTTTTTGTAAAATGAGGGTTCCTACTTCGTTAATCGTTGGATCGAGCTAAAATTTTAACAGCCGATCCTTAACACCTAGTTCTTGACTTTGACCGGTCGGATCTTGAATTGAAGCTCTGTAGTGAGAGCAGTTTTTATCGCAAGGTTCCTGTAGTTTGGTTGTTGACAGCATTGACCTTCGTTGCTTGTTTGGTGCATAACTTTCTCTATAGTTATTCAATTAAGTTGGTTCTTGTTGCATTTGGTTCTTGATTCAATCATCTTTAATTTGAATATAAATGCAAAATTTTTGGAGCTTTACACAAGCTGCAGTTTTATTTCTAAAATCCCAAATCGTTTGCATAATGTGTTGTTATGTAATGAGCCATGACTTGGTTGGGTTGGACATTGGTATGCATTTATAAAGCATGAGATTGAATGGGATCTTGTTATGTTGTGTATGAAATGGAAAACATGACTGTATGGTTGGTGGTGGTTTGGCATGAGAATTGAATGCTTGATATGGCATGTGGATTTTGTTGGTAAAAGAGTTTCAAGGAAAACTCTTGGTGATGGTGATTAGTGTATACCTTGATATAGGAGATGTCTCGATAAAGGAAGGTATCCTGAAATCTAATAATTATTCACACTCACATAAAGTAGAATAATTTATGTGGTGAGAGTGGCAGGAGGTCCTAGTATTGGGTTGGGCCCAAGACATTAGAGGATTAACCCTGTGTGGTTGGGTGATAACCCCTTGCGTCTAGACTTTGCAGAGTTTAGAAACTGTTAAGACTCCGACAAGTGTACCAGGTCGCGCAAGTAGTAACCGGTAAAACCGGGATATTGTTTCCCAAGAGACTCGTGTATACTAAATATTTGCGTAATTAGTGACTAATCTAAACTAAAGAATGAATCCATATTTTAAGTTTCATGTATGAAATTAAATTTTGCATAAATGATTAAAATTGAACTTTGGAAGTTAGAGACATTTAGTGAATGGAAAATATTAGAAATGATATGAATTGATATTGTTGGGGTTAGAATTCACGAACTATGCTCTCATGCAACTACAATTTTACATCCTCTACATTAATATGCCAATGCCAACCCACAATTTTACTGAAACCCTAATTCCTTAATGGATTAAGCCTAAATTTTCTTATTAAGAGTTAATTCCTTGAACTCTTAATAAGTAAATTTGCTTTATGCACTAGGGTTTAATACAACCAATGGGTCAAGCCCCATTCCTAGGTATAATCTCCATTGAGTTTTATTGTTCCAAATCAAGGTTTCAAAAGATATTTTCACACCCAATGAATCAAAAATCATGCAATGGATGTCTAAATCAATGCAAGCATTAAGTAAAGAAACAAGAAGACTAGCATTCAATGAAAGAGGCATTTATATATTCAAAGCATTGCAATTACATAAGAGTGCAGTGGCTACATCTAACCCTAACAAAAATGGGTTTAGCTCTCCATTGTCATGGAGAGCTCCAGCTTGCAAATGGAAGAAATGGAAGAGAAAGAGATACAAGGAGGAAGAAAGAGTCGTTCCCACAAGTCCTAGCACACCTCCAAGCTCTCCAAAACGAGTTTGCTCGCACCTCCCATTGCCAAAGATCGTTTCCCCCTCGAGAATCCAGAAGAAATAGGTTTAATTTTGCCACATCAGCACAGGTGCCGCTCAACGTCGTCCCTGCACCGCTCAACGTCCAAAAATTGCGAGCCAATCAGCGCTCAACGTTGGCTTCTGGCGCTCAACGCCCAAAAAATGCGAGAAGAATGGCGCTCAGCCTTGAACTACTATGTTCATCTCTTCAATTTTGGCTTTTTTTCTTCTTTCTTCTCTGGTTGACAACTTCTTTGGCTTGAGACAAAAGCTTCCTATCATTAAATTGGTCAGAAAAATGGGGATTAATGGCATAATTAGATCTATGTAACCCATATTGTATTTATTCACAAAAGCAAAGTAAAAGTGAGGATTAAGTGGGTAAAAAGCTCAAGAGGAGTTGATTTTGTTAGCAAAAGATAGCCTAGATAATGGTAAAAATCTACATTATCAGAAACCAGCATATGTGCATACTTCCTTTAGAATTCTATATCAAGAGTATGATCTGGATATTAAGTTAGAGAGTCCTTCAATTATTTGCTTTCACATGTTTTGGGTGCTTATTGCTTTGCTTGTCTATAGCTTGTTTTATAATCTGCTTGCTCAATAACATGTTAAATATTTTATCTCTAGCTTACCCTTTTGCTTGTGTTTGTTGTCTTTTGTGGTATTTCTTTTTGCGATGATCACCAAATCCTTGGTGTGAGCAGACGTGGAGATTCCTGGGGATCGTTCGAATGATAGTGATGTTGTTATCTTATTTTGGACATGGTAGCTGATGCTCTTTTGAGTAACTTTTGTCATACCGTTTTATTTTTTATTTTTTTGCAACTCCTTGTTCTGTGAGCACTCTCAAAAGTTAAGCTTATGGCAAATGTTTTGTGCCTTAGTTCTCTTTCTCTAATAATATTATGGATAACTTTAGAAGGTTAATTCTTATATTTTTTTCTATTGGTGTTCCATTTTATACTATAACCCTATAACATTTTATTTATTATAATTATTCTACTAAATTGGAACGTTACATATATAATATAATTTAATTTAAAGTTAAATAATATATCTACAGAAAAATTATAAATTTTAAGTAAAAAAATATAAATATTTTATTATTTTCTTTTAATACCCAAGAATTTTCGAAATTTAACTTCATATTTAATATATAAGTAAATTTATAAATGATAACACTACAAAAAAATTAGACATTTGTGACGGTTAAAATAAAAAATTTTAGCGGTTAAAATTCACCAAAATGAAAATTTTGATGGTTTAAAAATCCGTCAAAAACAATTTGTGACAAAAAAATTAACCGTTGGTATTGCTGTAAAAAAAGAAAAAAAAATTCTAGGGGTTAAACACCGCTACAAAATTTACTCTTATTTTATGATATTTTATTATATTTTGATGGTTAAAAATCGCCACAAATAATATAATATTTTGACGGTCAAACACCGCTACCAAATATATCATATTTTGACGGTTAAAAATCGCCACAAAATATAAAGTTGACATTAAAAACCGTCACAAAATATATCGTATTTTGACGGCTAAAAACCGCTACAAAATATATCATATTTTGGCAATTAAAAATAAAAAAAAATGTTTGAAATATTTTAATTTTTTTTAATATTATAAAAGTATTTAGTAATTGCTTTTCATTCATATGTTAACCAATATTTCATTTACAAATATTTACTTGTCTTATCAAAAGGATTATGTTCTCTTTTCTCCATAAAAAGTGATCAAGATTTTTCATTAACTCTACCATTAATTACACCAAACAACACTACAAAATTCCATATGCTTTTAGATAGTAAACAAGGAAATAGTATGTTAAAATGCAAATTACAAATTATAAAGTGCAGAATGAATGATTGAAAAAATCCTAACATATGTAAGAGATATGTCAAATTAATCTAACTAAGTCTTGAAATATCATAACATATACTTCAAACTCCATGAAAATTACTATCAAGTGATGATCCTCCACGCGATGTTAGCAATTCTTGGCCACTCTCTTCATCCTGTGAAATTAAAATTTAAAATCATCTCATGTTAGCATATTTAACATACTCAAAGACAAGGAATGCATGAATATTACAATAGTAATTTTAGTTAGATCTTGAAAGAACTGTTTTAAAATGAATACTTTTTCTGCAAGCACATTTTTAAATCTTACATTTTTGCATCTTACTTGGTAAGGCACTTCATCAGCAACCTGATTTTGAATACTTGAAATATAGTAAATATTGGAATAAGTAAAGACTATATTTAGTGGTTATAAGGTTATAGGAAGAGTCATATTAACTTCATTAAGTTTAAACTTTAAACATAAAATAAACATAAAAAAATTAAGTAAAACAACCGATACATCAATAAGAAGCTTTTTACTGAAATTATCGGTGCTAATTTTGTGTACCTCAAAGTTACCAAAAAGCTCATATTCAAGACATTTGATGAGATCCTCTTAAAAGAGATTATGGTATGGTTCTCTGATTTGGGTCCTCTATAACATTTCTATGACCTTGTATTGATATAATGGTTGTCCATCAGCTCCCTAACCTACAAAGTTTTCAGAATTCATTAGTTTAATCTTAGTCTTTTTCACGTCATAGTTTTGAAAAATCTGACATGCTCATCACCTATTATGAGTTCCTAAGAAATTATTGGAAATTTGATCATGGACTTAAAATATGAAAACTTGTGATCAAATTAATTTTGGAAAAACAATGAATCATGTTAGTATATGACAATGAACGCTTGTTCAATATTAAAGTACCCAAATGACCTTGGATCTTAGATGATGAAAAAGTGGAAGATCATAGCCACAATAAACGAAGATGGGATGAAAAAATTATTTCTTCAAATAAAATAATTGAAAAATGGACATGTTCTTTCATAGAGTGCAAAAAAATTATTTGGAGTGAATAGATTATCTAGGAACATGCCCCAATAAATTCCCGCATATCACAATCCTCAAACAAAAACGGTAACACGATCCGAGCACCACCATGATCGGAACCGACGCATGTTCCTGTTGTTGTCTCCAATATCATAACTTTCCTTGAAAGTCAGGACTTCTAGCAAAACCCTAATGACAGTGGCGGACTTTTATTGGAGCAGAGTGGGCCATGGCCCCCCCTTAATTTTTTAATTTTGTTTATATTATATATATATATAAATTATTTTTATTTTTTTTAAAATTTTCAAATTATATGTAATATATAGTAAAATAGAAGTTTAATTTAGTATTTTTTATTTATTTTAATATAACATTTAATATTAATAAATAATAAAATATAAAATAAAATATAATAAAAAATAAAAAATATTTATTAACATATTTTTTATTTTTTCATTGTATTTTTAAGTTTTTCACAACTTATTATGATCTTTTGTTTTTATTTTGAAAAAAAAAACAGTTAAATACAAATTTGTTATTTTTGCTCTCATTTCTCATTTATTTATTTTTTTCATTTGTGAAAAAAAAAAGTAAATTTTTTATATATCCACTTGATAATGAAATATTTGTTTAATAGTTAACATTATTTTTTACCATATGAGTCTTATATTTTTCTTTTTATGATTATGAGAGAAAAAAATGATTGTTCTATGTGTTTTTTTATAACTATCTTTTATTTGAAACTTGTTTGTCATTGATTTTTTCTTTTAGTGACTCTTAATTTTTCATTTTTTAATTATGATAAATTATTTTTTAATCTTAAACTTAAAAAAGAAATAGATATATTGATGAAGAATAAAAGAATGAATTTATTTGTTAAAAGTGGTAAAAAGAAAGTTATCCGTGGCGATGAAAATAATTCAAATTCAATATTTTATCTTAACGTATCTTGAATCATGATACAAATGATTATATTGTTCAATTAGAGGAACATGTTTTATATTAATTATTTGGAAGGTGTTTATATTTACGTTGAAAAATAAATAGTTGACAATTTTAGTTTTAATTCAATTATTGATGAGTTCAAAAATCTGAAAGAACGAAGGACAATCCTTTACATATGTGTGATTTCTTTTGTATGTACAATTATAGTAAATTATTTATTCATTTTTACTCTTATTGTATTAGTTACACTAATTAAATATATAAATTTTGAATTTTGAATATATTATTTTGGCTCCCCCAAAGTTATTGGTCAAGATCCGCCACTGCTTTTAATAGGAAAAAAATGGTTATATCAAGGAAGAAAAAAGAAAAAGAGAAGCAAAAGGTGAACAAGAAGTCAAACAAATTCTGAATGAAACATTATTCAGAGATTCTTGTTGAAACAATCCTCACATAACTTGTTTGGGCCTTTACTATCATTTACTTCCATACCCCCTAGCCTTGGCCATAATACAAGCCTAATAAAGTCCACACAGATCAAAGATTGGTTGTTATCTTTCGAAGGTTTTAATTTAGAGGAAAATTTTGATTTGCTAACAGGTTTGTTCTAAAAAAAATAGATAAAAAAAGATTAAAAAAGTGTGTTCAGAGATTTGCTTTTAAACACTGGGGTAATTTATTTTTGGGTGACATATTTCCAAAGCTTCAAAATAAGCATGGACAATCAAGCAATCTGGTTAAATTTGGGTTGTCCCCTTTCAATTCATTCTTCATGAAATTCCATCTTTGCTTCTACAATATCCCCGCTCTAAGCCTAAACCTTGACCAACCTTAAAATAGTCCATCTTTATCAATCACAAACCCAAACTGGGGCAGTAACTTTGTTTGTAATTCATATATTCCCATCATTCATTCTGAATTGGGGCATTTATTTGCATTGAAGACTATGATCACATTAGGGGCAACTTGTGAAGACCCCGTCATCTTTTAATCTCCTCATTTAGGAAAAGTCAAACACGCTTTTGCACCTTAAGACCATCATAGGATCTCATACTAAGGGCAAATTTTTGAAGTCCCCATCATTTTCTTCATACTATCAAGAATTGGGAAAGCCCAAACACATTTTGTGCCTTGAGACCAATTCAAATCGGGGCAACTCCCTAGTTAATCTTCATCACCTCATCCAAACCTTTCCAAGCCCTTGGCAATTTCATGCATGTCATTCAAATAGGGTTTCAAAAGAGATGATTAAAAAAATATTTGTTAGTAAATTGATTAGACCAAAGAAATGATTTAAAAAAAGTAAAAAATATCAAAGTAGAATGATTCCATGAATTCGAAATAACAATGAAATGGGGAACAATTCGAATTTGTTTAAAAAAATGCAAAAGAAAATTCATACATCATACCAAGTCATGCATACATGAGTCATTCATCTTTTTGAATAAAATAGTTTCCACCTTTCCAATCAAAACCCTATTCACTCATATGAATGGTTATTGAATCCTTTCGCTATAGAAGGAAGAAATTTTAAAAAATACACAATTTTGTTTCTATGATGTTCTCAAAAAAATTTTGGTCCTTTTCATTCATGTGAATGACCAATATACCCTAAGCCCAATTTTCACCGGCCCTCAAGTCTAGTTCCCACACTGGTTCCTAAGCCCAGATTTCACACTAACCTCAAGCCTAGTTTCCACACTGACCTCCAAGCCTAGTTTCCACACTAGCCCCTAAATCTAGTTTTATCTGGCCTCACAATTTTTTTCCTAGCCTCTAACCCTAGTTTTCCTTTCTCTCAAATTAAAATAAAGGAAAAATAAAAACAAAAAAAAGCAAATTCCACCGATGCATCCACGCATCCATGTATGCATCATCATATTGGTTTAAAAAGAAAATCATAACATGTCATGCATCATCAAATCATCCATCATACTTCACAAAATCATTGAAAATCATTTTAAAAAAAAACAATGAACAATGATAATTTTTTGTGTAAGTCTCACCAATGTAAGGCATTCACGCAGTGCTTGTCGACATTTCAAAAGCAAAATTCAGGTTCTCCTTTTATATATCAGGACCCTCTACAAGGAAATAGTCATTGATTTCCTTATGTTTACATCAAGACCCTCTACGAGGCAATGATTATTTATTTCCTTTCTTTACATCAAGGCCCTCTACGAGGCAATGGTCATCGATTTCCTTACATCAAGACCCTCTGCAAGGCAATGGTCATTGATTTCTTATGTCAAATTGAGGCCCTCTATGAGGCAATTGTCATTGATTTCTTATGTCACATCGAGGACCTCTGCAAGGCAATGGTCATCGATCTCTTTACATCAAGACCCTTTGTGAGGCAATGGTGATTGATTTCTTATGTGACATTGAGACCCTCTACGAGGCAATGGTCATCAATCTCCTTACATCAACACCCTCTTCGAGGCAATGGTGATTGATTTCTTATGTCACATCGAGGCCCTCTGCGAGGCAATGGTCATCGATCTCCTTACATCAAGACCCTCTGCGAGGCAATGGTCATTGATTTCTTTTGTCAGATCGTGACCCTCTACATGGTAATGGTCACCGAATATTTTGAATAGACTCTCCACGAAATTGGTCTAATTTTGGTTTTTTCAAAAAGTAAAAAAATAAATAAAAAGAATATGGTTTTTCTGATCAGGACCCTCTACATGGTAATGGTTGCTGAATCCTTAAGATATAAACTCTCTCCTTGGGATTGGCCTATTTTTTTTTTAAACAGTAAAAAAAATGTTGTGTTGATTTAGGACCCTTTACTTGGTAATGGTCACTTAGTTCTTTTCTTTCAGATACATACCATCTCCACTGTAATGGTCAAGTTTGTCTTCAAAATTGTCTTCTTTTAAAATCCGAACGAAATTAGTGTTTTTATCTTTACTTATATTTTATTACGATAATATGAAAAAGTCAACTTTTCATATTATCTAGTAAAATCTAAGTAAAGATAGGCAACTGTCAACACCCAATTTCGTCCGGGTGAATAAATTTATATTAAAAAAAAGTAAAAAATAAAAAATAAAAGTTTTTGGTTAATGGAAAATAAATAAAAAAATCAAAACTTTAATTTTAGAAAAAAAAGTAAAAAAGAGTGATGAAAAAAAGAAAAAAAAAGAAAAAAGGAAGGAAGAGTCCAATTTGTTATTAATTATCACACTTCTTTTCATGAGCCCAACAACTCAAATATTTTATACCCTTTGTTTCTGAAAGAGAAATTAGTGATATGATTGTAATGATTAGAAGCAATATCTCTTCAAATGGTAAGAATCAATATTACTAATTGTGATTGATTTTGTTCTCTGATTTGTTGACGGTTAGAATCAATATTATTGATCTTGATTGATTTTGTGCTCTGATTTGCTGCGATTTGATTCCCATAATGTGTTGCTATCATGACTAACTCCTTCCTTATATTGTTCATTACAATTAAGACTGAGATTGCATTGATATTGCAAGGTGTGAGTATAAATACGCACTCTGTCATACGAAAAGGAGGACCGAAAAAAAAAATTCTCTACACTTCTCTAATTCTTTCCCATCACCACTCCCACACAAACCTCCCTTTTTATCTCTCTTTAAACAAAACATATTGAAGAAGGTAGAAGAAAGAAGAAAATTTTCTCTACACTCCCTCTTTCTTTCTCAAAAGAAGAAGAGAGGAACTCGAAAGTTTAAAAGGTATGTCAGTGTTAATTTATTTCATTTATTCATTCCCAAATTTTCACTATATTTTGTTTTAATATTATACGTTTTTTTTCTCGCCTACTTTTGGGCTTTTTTTTTATCTTATTCTAAAAATAATAACAAAAAATAGTTTTCCTCATTTCTTTAATGTTTGTCCAACACCAATTTTCAATTTTTTCTTCTTCAGAAAATATTAAAAAAATTATAAAGAAAATAAAATAAAAAATGTTTTCTTTGTTTAATTTTTAGTGTCTGTCTAACCACTCGCGTCACAAGACACCTATTTCCAAATAATTCAAATTTCGGAAAACAAACTTAAAAAAAGTTTTCAAAATTATAAAAAATCAAATCAAGAAGGTTCTCAAATAGTTTTGCATAAAGAACTATGTAACCCTGATTCTCTATTCATATGGAGATGCGTAGGGGCAAGGATTAATCCTCGTCGGGCCCTAAAAAATAAAAAAAATATTTTTGTTTCTTTTGTACATCCTTTTATATTATTTTTTGGGAAAAATAAATATTTTGAAAAGCCACATAACTTTTGCACATTTAATTAAATGTACTGTCTTAGGACGGGCGTTGTGGGGTGCTAATACCTTCCCCACGCGTAATCGACTCCCAGACCCAAAATCTAGTTTTCGCAGACCTTGGTTTTTTTATGGTTTTCCATAGTTTCCTATAATAACTATGGTGGCGACTCCAAACTCTATTTTTCCAAATTTTAATTTTTGGTTCGTCATCCCGTCGCGATTTCGGTTGTGACAAGTTCCATATTATATGATTCATGACATAATTTATTGATATCTCATCATTTTGAACAATTTCAGGTACTTGAGGTTATTCTAGAACTGAATCATTAATTATGTCAAATGAATCTTTTGGGATTTTCACCTTTTCCAGTAGGTCATCTTGCATTTTAGCTTCCTTTAATCATTCAAGAGTTTTTATCTTTGGAACCAATAGGCCTACTACGCTTCAAGTGTGTCTTTGGAATTAACAAGCCTACCATGCTTCAAGCGTGTGATGAAATAATATCAAATATACTCGAAGCATTAGCAGTTGGCATATATAATTTGATTACCCTTTCTGTCAATAAGAATATTTGGTAATTGATTGACTAATTTTGTAAATGAATTATCCTTTGAACTTCTAGTTCACATTCTTTTGTATGAGGATCAAGATAAGATAATGATAATTCATTCCAACCAATATTCTTTTCAAATTGTTTTCTTTCTCCCCCTAATGTTGGAAAAACTTATTCATCCAAGTGACAGTCGAAAAGTCGAACTATAAATAAGTCTCTTGTTGGTAATTCAAGATATTTTATTATTGAGGGAGGATCATATCCAACATATATTCTCAATCATCTCTAAGGACCCATCATAGTCCTTTTTGGTGGG